>Ga0326597_10002584_pt1 | contig 26890 bp, 25 predicted proteins | sample RVTome_12_FD_203789 | JGI IMG/M metagenome (GOLD analysis project Ga0326597, IMG submission 203789) | Soil microbial communities from uranium-contaminated site in the Upper Colorado River Basin, Wyoming, United States - RVT100D185 | ecosystem: Environmental > Terrestrial > Soil > Contaminated >... | reverse complement strand
GATACCAGCCGCCCGACGATGGTCGGGTTCGCAAAGACGACATTGCGCAGACGCTCGATCCCTTCCTGAGTGCGCGGAACATCGGGCCACATGACGGGTTGAACTTCGATTCCCCAGGCCGTGGCCCGCACGTCCTTCACTTTCTGCCGGGCGATCGAGAAAATCTGGTAGTTGTTGACGCCGGGAATGCGTTCGACGGTTTCCGTCAGCTTCTTGATCTTCGTCAGCGTCGCTGGGTTGAAAATGTCCCCGGCGGAGGTCTCCAGCGAGATCAGGACGACGTTGGCGCCGCCGAACGTTTTCCAGAACTCACTATGGGTTTGGATGTACGGATGGTCCCTCGGCACAAGATCCGAGAAGGCGGTATACATCTCGATCTTGACCGCGTGGTAGCCGAAGAAAAGCGTCAGCAGGACAATGATGAGGAGGACGGCCAGGCGTTTCTTGACTATCCACTCGGCCAAGCGGGCCATCGGCTCAATGAACTCCGGTCGCGGGTCGGGTCAGAGCGATTTGAACCGGTGTCCATTGTCGACCGGCGTTGTCGCTCCGTAAAATCACCCCCCGGTTACCGACGATCAGGCCCGTGTCCTCTTTGCCAAAGGCGATGCCGTTCAGGTTTGTCGGCAAGGATGGCGCGCTCAATGCATCCCACTGGTGACTATCGAATTGGGATACGAGAACCGTGCCCCGTTCGCCCACGGCAAATTTCCTCAAGCCCGCCGAAGACGCAGAAAAAAGATGATTGCGCTTGAGATCGGCGGGGGAGGCGCCGTCTTGAGCGGCGACCTCCCACTTCTGGCCGTCGGGGCTGGTGAGAACGACTCCATCCAGGCCAAAAGCCCAAGCCGCGTGGGAGTTCGATAGAAGAAGCCGAAAAAGGTTACGGCTGGCGCCGCTGATGAAAGAAACCTCGATGGGACTGTTTTGCTTCGTCCAGGAGAGACCACCGTCGCGCGTATGGTAGATGCGGCCGAATTCCCCGACCGCCCAACCTTGGCGCGCATCGATAAAGCGCACGTCGTTGAGAATAATGTCCGCGCCGATGGAGCGGTCCTTCCAGGTTGCGCCGCCGTCATCGGTACTGATGATGGTGCCCCGGCTTCCCACAGCCCAGCCTTGGCGCTCATTAATAAAATCGAGGCCAAAAAGATGCTCGACGGTGGGCGTTTGCTGCTTGTGCCAGCTCTTTCCGCCGTCGCCCGTGTGAAGAATGGTGCCGTAGCCGCCGGCGACCCATCCTTCGTTTTCGCTGACGGCGCGCACGCGGAAAAGCGCTTCCGTGGAGCCGCTCGGTCGCAGTTCCCAGGTCACGCCCTGATCCTGGGAACGAAGGATGGTTCCATGATAACCCACGATCCATGCGAGGTCGCCATGCATCGCGACATCGTAAAAATTATCGTGGAAGGCCGGCTCCCGCTCCGACGACAGAACAGTATCCGCGTGATTCGCGAACGGAGAAGAGAAAAGGCTCCAGGCAAAGAGCGCCAGAAACACGGACGAGATAGCCACGGTTCGGAGCAACATCATGATCGTCTCCAGATGACCCCATCAGACCCTATTTTCTACTCGATACTGCCGCCGCGCATGATGGTTTGCAGCGTCGCGAGGCTGAACATGCTCGCTGGGTAACCCTGATTGTAGGCCCGCGTGGAGGTAACAATCGTCGAGCGGCCGTTCTGCACGTTGACGATGGTCACGTCTCCAACCGACCAGACCTCACGGCCGTCGGCAAGCTTGACCGGCGTGAACATACCAAACTGTTCCTTCCAGTAATCTCCCTTTTTGTCCCAGATCAGCGTCCAGTGGGTATCGAAAGTCATTTTGTTGAGGTGCAAAAGCTTTCTCGGATAGCAATAGCTCGAGTCCTTAGGCGTGACCTCCAGGACATAGGTATCCACGACTTCCCATTTCTCATTCAGCGGCAGATAGTCCCCTTGCTTGCGGTCAAAGGGGAGCTTTTGCTGGCTCAAGTTCGCCAGAACCTTTTTCTCGCCGAGAAATTTGTAATTGAAGTCGGTTATCTTGCCGTTGAAGCTATTGATGTCGTCCAGGTTGAATTCGCTGGGAGCCAGCGTCTGACAGCGCTGCGTGGTCGACGCGCGGCGGATACGCCGGATGCTGGGTATATAAATATAGAGGTCGTCTGACTTCTTTGGATCGCCGTAGCGAATCTCCAGCGTCGTTGTGCCCGCGGCATCGCGGGGGTAGCTATCGACGCGCAGCTGCATGTAGTCGATGTGCTCGTAGCCGGGAATGACGGGCTTGGGATTCGAGGTGTAGCGGGTTCGGGGAAAGAAGAAATAAGACACCAGGTCCGCGCGGCGCTCGGAGCCGTCCTTTTCGATGGCGGCCCGGATTATCTTGCCGCCTTTAACCGCGCCGCCGGTTTTATAGTCATCGCCTAGCCAGCGCCAGGAAAAATTCCAGGCGAGCTTCTGCCCGATCTGAGGATCGTTCAGATCCATTTTGGGAAAGGGCTGACCGGCCACGTAATTGAGCAGCTCACCATTGGGGCCAAGCGCGACTTTGCCGGAATATTTTTCGGTTGCTTCGAGGTATTCCTTGAGCGGTCGATAGATCTTCGGCGCTTTGATCTGGATCGTGTGGCCCTGCTTGATGCGGTTGAGGAAATTTTCACCGACCATTCCTTGCGCTCTCTGCCAGTTTTGCGGACCGATGGTGTCTCCGGGTTTGAGGTCGACTTCCGCCGCAGGAGCCATCAACGCGAGTGACAAAATCGTGATAGCGGAAGCGAGAACGCGGCAAATTGCGGAAAAACACTTTGTCATGGGTTCACCTTTCATAACTAAGTTCATTGTTGGCGTCCGCGTCCCATCCCTAGAATTGGTAGCGCATTTTCAGAAAGACCGAATCTTTTTCGTCAAAAAAACCGAACGACTTGAACTTGTTGCGTCCGCCGTAGAAAGCGCCTACCAGGCTGAATTTAATCTTCTCGTTTCCCGGCGGCACATAACTGATGGCTGGGTTCGCGGTCCAGTAGCCGTCGGGGTCATAACCGACAAATACGTCCGGAAGTATCGTGTCGCCTAAGTACCCCGTTCCGATTCTGAAGGTGAGCGTTGTCGAGACTCTCTTGATCTTTTCTGCGGTGCCAAACGGGTGAATCCCGTCCTCATGATCGAAGATGATGCTTTGAAAAATCTGAAACGACAGACTAAACGCGCGCCACGGATCGTCGGGGTGAAGGAAGGGAATTAACGTCGTACGATCGAACCCCAGCGCATATCGGAGAGTGTTTTTTTCTACGACGCCGCTGGGGTGGCGCGGATCCAGGGTGGCTCTCAGACCGAATGCGCCTGGAAATTTTGCGATGTTATAAGGCTTATCGGGCAAAAACACCACTTCTCCCCTGACCGTGGTGTTGACCGGGATATCCAAAATATCGCCTACCGGATAGTTAAAGTGGCCGGCAAATATATTTGTGCGATCGTTGACTAATCTAAGATTGACCACGCTTGGAGCAACACCTAAAACTGCGCATGGAAAAGTGGAGCCGGCAGAGCAACTCACGCCTTTTACCTTGAATACCATGTCTGTTGCCTGCGGGTTAAACCCCCAAATGTAACCCAGACCAAAATTCAATTTTCCAAGGCTATTTGTAATCCTCGCCCCGATCTTCCAACTATCTCCCGCATCTGGAAGTTCTCTCCCCGTGCTGGGAATGACAAGACAGCCAATTTGGGTTGGGGTTGCAGTTTGGCACGTGACTGGATTCAGCGGGTTGGCGTACATGTTGCCAAAGGCGCTTCGCCCGGCAAGAATCAAGCGCGTTTCAGGATGCGCCGACCACCTTCCGTATCTTACTTCGCGATCGGCGGTATCGTTGCTGCCGACGATCTCATCCACTCTTTGCTTGGCCTCATCGAAAAAACCAGGCAGAGCGAAGAACTCAAGGATCGTGTTGCTTACCGGTCGTATTGTATAAAGGGTTCTCAACCCCACCGAGGGTATTCGCGTCTCATCGAGGTTAAAAAGGTTAGGCGCCGCAGGAGGTGAAAACGTGAGATCCTGGGGGTTGATGAGGTCGAGCAGCCTGACTCCGTCGGTTTCGCCCCAGGAAATAAATTGCCTGCCGAGGCGTATTTTGAGGGCGTCCGCGGGCGAAAGGTCCAAGACGGCTTCCCAGGGCTTGGGCTTGTATTCGTCATAAAAGGTATTGCGCAATGGTTTGACGGGCGCGGTCGGGAAGTAGGAAACGGTTTTCTCCCGGCTTTTGGCCTCGGCGTTGTAACGAATTTCTTTCACGAAGCGCCATGAGATAAAGAACTTCGCCCAGGCCGTCGCCTCTATATTGATTTCCGGCTGGATCGTGAACCGCTGCATGTCCAGTCGATTCGAGGTGTTGAAATGTCTGTCGCCGTGGCTCACTGATAGGCCGGTTACGTTCTCGACAAAACCGCGAAACGAAACTTTGTCTTTAAAAAAGGTTTCCCAGTCTTCGCCGAGGAGAGACGCCGCCGAAAGCGGCGTAGTTGAGATGAATATCAGCGCGAGACCAGCACTTAGCCAAAACAAACGCCATTTCACCATGCCGCCACCTCCATTTGATGTTTGTCCCCGATCTATCCTTACCGGTCGCATTCGTGGTACCTGTGAAGACAGGCCGGACGATCAAATCCGAGACTCGCCAAGCCTAAAATCATTTAGACATTAACTATTCATATGTCAAGCATAGTTCTCCAAGGTCTTATTTCAGCGGTCCTACTTTCCGCCCCTTTTTTAAGTCAGGTTTTTTTCGCGACGGCCTGGGTGGCTTTCGTGCCGCTCTGCCGCGGCGTCGATAAGCAAGAAAGTTTACGCGGGGCCGGGTTTCTGGGCTGGCTGGTAGGTTTTCTTGCCAATCTGTTTGGTTTTCACTGGCTGGTCTACACGATCAGTGTTTTTGGCGGCTTTCCCTATCTCGTAAGTGTCGTTCTGTTCGTTCTTTATGCCGCAATGCAAGGCGTGCAGACGGCGCTCTTCGCGCTGCTCCTCAAGCGCTTCGGTTACGGCCCACTCTTCCTGTTTCCGGCTGTATTTTGGGTCGCCATTGAGTTTTGGTTCCCGTTCCTCTTTCCCTGGCATCTGGCCAACAGCCAGAGCTCGCTCATCAGTTTTATTCAAACCGCCGATCTCGTGGGCGCCTATGGGGCGAGTTTTTTAGTCATGTGGTGCAATGTCATCCTGGCGCGAGGCCTGGCTGCGAAAAAAGGGGGCTCCACTTTACCGTGGGTGCCCGCGTTGATTTGCGCCATCGGCGTAATCGGATCGCTGGCCTATGGTCTTTTGCGTCTCAACCGGGTCGCAGTGGAAATTAAGGCGGCGCCCAAACTTTCCATTGCCGCGGTGCAGGGGAATATCCCGGTCGGGATGAAATGGGACCCCAAGCAGATGAAAGCTAACTTGGAGGCTCATGTAAAACTTACCCGGGATATCGCCGGCGCGCAGCTGGTGATCTGGCCCGAGTCGGCAGTTGAAGAATGGTTGCCCGACAACCTGCCGCGGCTTCCCAAGGAGTTCATCGATCTTTTGGAGTTGAAAGGCGCCCATTTCATTTTTGGCGCGCGCAGCTTCAGCGGCACTTTTGCAGGACCGAACTTTAAAGCCTTCAACACGGCGTTTCTCACCGACACACAGGGACGTATGCTTGGACGCTATCACAAGCAGGTGCTCCTGGCTTTCGGCGAGTACCTGCCGTTTTCGAGCATTCTTTCCAAGCTCCCTGCCATGCCGTTCGCCGACGGTTTTACCGCCGGCGACGGTCCATCCACGTTAGACTTGCCCGGCGGCGGGAAAATCGCGCCGCTTATTTGTTATGAGGACTTGATGCCCGAGCTGTCGCGGGAATTCATCCGACAGAGACAAGCAAACTTGCTGGTCAATATCACCAACGATGCGTGGTACGGCCATAGCGTCGCGCTGTGGCAACACGCGCAACTGGCGCAGTTGCGCGCCATCGAAACGCGGCGCACCTTGCTGCGGGTCACCAACACGGGAGCCACCACCGTGATCGATGCCACTGGAGCGACGATGCAATCGCTGCCGACCTTCACAGGGGCGGTCATGAATTCAAGCGTGGAGCTGCTGGAAGGAGAGACGATTTACGTACGCTTTGGCGATTGGTTCGCTTGGGGAATAAGCTTCATCTCGCTGCTTGTGGTCCTTTTCTACTGGAAGAAAAACTCACCTCCCTGAAACGGCAAGGTCATGAGGCCGCTTGCCCAGTCTGCGCGCGCCGCTTGCTTTTATCGTGGCCATGTCGCCGGTGCGGCGGGGTGATCCAGATTTCGGTCTCTTACCGCGGGACAAAAACGAGGAAGTACTGATACGGTAGAAAGCTGTGCTCCTTGGTGAGGCGGTAACCGTTACCGTCGAGTTGTTTGATCAAATCCTCGCGGGCGATCTTCATTTGCATCGGCGGGCCGACGGGAAGTTCCTTTTTGTGAAAGTCGATCATGACGATTTCTCCGCCCGGCTTGAGCATCCGTTTCATCAGTGAAAGGTATTTCGATTGATTCTCGATGTGGTGCCAGGAATCCGAGAAGAAAAATCGGTTCACCGAACGGTCGGGGAGCAGCGGATCGTCGGGATCGGCGAGGAGGGTGACAACGTTATTCGTCTTCAGCTCGCGGATGCGCCGGTTGATATGCAGGATCATGTCCGGGCTCACGTCCACGGCGTAGACTTTTCCTTTGTCGCCGACAAAGTGTGATAGACGGAAAGTAAAATAGCCGGAGCCGGCGCCGATGTCGGCGATGATTTCCCCGGGCTTGATATTCAACGCCGTCAAGACCTCGTGCGGTTTTTGATAGGCGTCGCGCTGCGGATCTTCGAGCGCGCCAATGTAAGCCTTGGGGTCGCCGTGCAGGCGATGCATCTGGTGATCGTCGCGCTTCACCGCGTCCTGGGCATGGACGGCGCTCGGCAAAGCCATCAGTAGAATGAGAAGGAGAGAAAGTTTCATAAAGATTCTCCTGCCTGTCAGAAATGCATCCTTGATGAACCTCAGGTTTACAGGATCGCACTCTTGATCGGCAAAAACAATTTGCCTGAGTCCCCTTTTCCCTGCTAATGGTAATCGCTATGGCACAAACTGAACTGAGACGACAGATCGGCTTGTTCGACGCCGTGATGTTGATCGCCGGCGACATGATCGGCACCGGCATATTTATTTCTACCGGGGCGATTGCGGAAACCCTGCCGACGCCGGGAGGCATCTTGCTCGTGTGGCTTTTCGGCGGGCTGCTCGCTCTTGCGGGCGCGCTGACTTTTGCTGAGTTGTCGGCGAGCATGCCGTACGCCGGCGGCGATTACATTTACATCCGCGAAGCCTACGGCAGGCTGATGGGTTTCTTGTCGGGTTGGTCTTCCTTTCTCGTGACCTTCTCGGGGGCGATCGCTTTCCTTGCCGTGATATTAAACGGCTTTGTGTCGTTTTTCTTTCCGGTGCTCGGCTCGCAAGACGTGATCTTGTCGATCCCGCTGCCGTTGATTCCGATCAAGGTCAATGTGGGTATGATGTTTTCGATGACCGTGGTTTTGCTCTTGTCCGGACTCCACTGCTTGGGCGTCAGGCAGGGGACCCTGATGCAGAATGTTTTGACTACGCTGAAGATCGGCGCGCTGTTAGGAATCGTTGTCTTCGGCGTTCTTTTCGGCAACGGTAACGTGAGCCACTTTGAGCCGCTCTTCGACTGGCAAAAGATCGGCAATTTCAGTTTGTTTGGCGCGGCGTTTATTCCGGTCATCTTCGCCTACTCGGGATGGAACGCGGTGACCTATATCGCCGGCGAAGTGAAAGATCCAGAGAGAAATCTGCCGCGCGCTTTGACGGTCGGCGTGCTGCTCGTGATCGTGCTCTACTTGGCGATCAACGCGGTCTATATTTATGCCGTTCCAGTTACCGAGATGAAAGGCGCGCTGCGCATGTCGGAAGTCGCCACCACGGCGCTGTTCGACTACAAAACCTCGGCTTGGATCACCGGCATCATCACGATATCGATTCTCGGTGCGCTCAACGTCGTGACGATGATCGGGCCGCGGATTTACTACGCGATGGCGAAGGACGGAGTCTTTTTCAAGCGGCTCACCTATGTTCATCCCAATTTCGGCACGCCAAGCAAGGCGATCATGCTCCAGGCGCTGTGGAGCTGTTTGCTGATTCTCACCAACACCTGGGGAACGTTGTTTACCTATGTCAGCGTCGCGATCACGCTCTTCTCGGCGTTCACCGTCGGCTCAGTCATCGTGCTGCGTTACAAAAAACCAGAACTCAAGCGGCCCTATCGGCTCTGGGGTTATCCGCTGGTGCCGATACTTTTTGTCCTCGTTCATCTCTGGATCGTCTGGGGCTCGGTGACGGAAAAGCCCAAGGAATCGCTCATCGGGCTCTTCATTGTCTGTCTGGGAATTCCCGTGTATTGGATTTGGAAAAGCCGGCCGGCGGAAAGCTGAGTAAAAACAATCTACGACGAAGATGGCTGTTCGTATCACCAAGGTTTATACGCGCACGGGGGACGACGGCGAGACCGGTCTGGTCGGCGGCAAGCGCGTCCCGAAAGATTCGCCGCGCATCGAGGCCTATGGAACCATCGACGAGCTGAACTCCATCGTCGGCTTGGCTCGCGCTTTTAACGAAGAGCAACTCGACCGGCACGACGCCCACCGTTTTCTCGATCTCACGCTGCGCCAGATTCAGGACGAACTCTTCGATCTGGGCAGCGAATTGGCGACGCCGCCGGATTTTTTTAAGGAGGGCATGTACCAAGTCGGCGAGCGCCAGGTGAAGAAGCTCGAGCGACTGATCGACGAGTGCCAGAAAGATTTGCAACCGCTCAAGTCTTTCGTCCTGCCCGGCGGCGGCAAGATTGGCGCCTACCTGCACCAATGTCGCACGGTGTGCCGGCGCGCCGAGCGGGAAATCCTGCGCTTGTCGCGCGTCGAAGAATTGAGCGAGTGGCCGCTCAAGTACCTTAACCGACTGAGCGACTTGTTCTTCGTACTGTCGCGCTGGATTAGCAAGCATAAAGGAGAGAGCGAATATCTCTGGCAGCGGGGATTGGCCGCGAAAATAAAAAAAGTTTAAAGTTCCAAGTTCAGAGGTCAAAGGAGCGACGAATGGGATTGTTGGATCGTAAAAAAGCCGCCATCTTCGGCGTGGCGAATGAGCGGAGCATCGCCTGGGCGATCTCGGAAGCGTTCCACGCCGAGGGGGCGGAGCTGGCGTTTACTTTCGCCAGTGAGATTTTGGAAAAGCGCGTGCGGCCGCTGGCCGAAGCGATCGGCTCTAAGATTATCTTGCCTTGCGACGCGACCAAGGACGAAGAGGTTGAGAAAGTCTTCGCGACGCTCAAACAAGAATGGGGCGGCATCGACATCTTGATCCATGCCATCGCCTTCGCCAATAAAGAAGACCTGTCCAATCCCTATGTGCAGACGAGCCGCGCCGGATTTCATCTGGCGTTGGATGTAAGCGCATATTCTCTTGTCGCCCTGGCGCGCCACGCAGCGCCGTTGATGGAGGGACGAAACGGGTCGATCCTGACACTCACCTTTATGGGTTCGGAGAGAGTCATTCCGAATTACAACGTCATGGGCGTGGCCAAGGCGGCGCTGGAGGCGAGCGTCCGGTATCTCGCCCACGATCTCGGCCCGAAGGGTATTCGCGTCAACGCCATCTCCGCCGGACCGCTCAGAACGTTGGCCGCGGCGGGTATCTCCGATTTCAAAACCATGCTGCACCACGTCGCCGAGCGCGCGCCGCTCAAAAGAAACATCGACGCCGAGGAAGTCGGCAAGACCGCGCTCTATCTTTGCAGCGATTGGGGCAGCGCTGTGACCGGCGAGGTGCTGCATGTGGACGCCGGGTATAATATTATGGGAATGTAAATATAGTGATCGGTGGCCAGTTGTCAGTTGCCAGTTTCGTAATAGAGAATTTCTCTGATAACTGATCACTGAATACTGACAACTGAGGTCGATATGGCCATCAAAGAAATCACGCCGCCACAGGCGCACGAAGTTTTGTCAGCCGATCCAAGCGCCGCATACATCGACGTCCGGACGGAGCGGGAGTTTGCCAACGGCCATCCGCAGGGGGCGGTGAACATTCCGGTCGCTTTTCCCGATCCGGCCCGCGGCATGGTGATGAACCCCGACTTTGTCAAAGTCGTCGAAGCGATTTTTGCGCATGATAAGAAAATCATCGTCGGCTGCCAGGCGGGGCCGCGCTCCAATGCGGCAGCCGGTTTGCTGCAACAGGCCGGCTATCAGGATGTTGCCAACATGGTCGGCGGTTTCGGCGGCATGCGCGGTCCGTCGGGAAACGTGGTCGCGCCGGGCTGGGCCGCTTCGGGTTTGCCTGTAAGCCAGGATAACGGCGACGGTGTTAGTTACCAGTCGCTTTCAGCGAAAGTTCGCTGAAAGCGAATTGCAGATCTCAGATTTCATATCTCAGACTGTTTTGAATATTCCAAATGAATCCTTCTCTCTACTTCAAACAAATCGAGCTCGGGCCGATGCAGAACTATGTCTATCTCGTCGGTTCCGCCGAGACGCGGAAAGTCGCCGTAGTCGACGCCGCCTGGGAGATCGATACGATTCTCCGGCTCGCGGCCAAGGACGACGTGGAGATCACCCACGCCTTCGTCACGCATACGCACCCCGATCACGTAGGCGGGCGCTTCGCCGGCACCGAGATCGAGGGTGTCACGGAGCTGCTCGGCAAATGCAAAGCCAAGGTCGTGGTTCACAGAACGGAGGCGGAGTTTCTCAAAGGGCCGTCGGCGTCTGACATTATCAAAGCGGAGAGCGGCGACAAGATCGATGTCGGAGGCGTGGAGATTCAATTGTTGCACACGCCCGGTCATACGCCGGGCTCGCAATGTTTTCTCGTGGACAATCGAATCGTCTCGGGGGATACGCTTTTTATCGGTTCATGCGGGAGAATCGATCTCCCCGGCAGCAACCCGGAACAGATGTACTACAGCTTAACCCAAAAGTTGATGGCGTTGCCTGACGAAACGATCTTATTTCCCGGCCACAATTATTCCGACCGGCCGACCTCGACGATCGGCGAGGAGAAGCAAAGCAACCCCTACTTTCACTTCCATTCGCTGAAGCAGTTTCTCGCGGCCATGGGGTATCGCTGAGCCGTCCGGCTCAGCGAAATTCAAATCTCAGATCTCAGATGTTAGCGTGGAGTCTCGAGTTCCGAGTTCGCCGCGTTTCCAACCCGAGACACGAGACTCGAAACCCGAGACCTCCAGCGGTAGCTGATCACGGTTTGCCGACGAATTTGTTGGTCCACAAGAGTCCTTCCTCCGCCGACGGAACCTTGGCCGGGACTTTGATGATGCCCGCTCCCGCTGCGAAGTTGATGACTTTTTTCCAACCTTCGGTCGACATGTTTCCCCAGCGGGGAATCGCCGGCTTGACGGTGTCGAAAGACAACTCAAATACCTTATCTTCGAGCGTTTTGGGGTTGGAAAATCTATGGGCACGCAGGGCTGCCTTTGCGGCTTCGGGCTTATTGTGAAAGAGCGCGCCTGCGCGCGAGAGGGCGCGCGCAACCGCCGTCGCCACCTTACGATTGTCCTCGACATAATCGGGACGCGCCATAAGAATTTCGTAGGGGTAATCGGTCAGTTCCGGCACCTCGCCGAGTCCGAGAGGAATGATCACGTAGCCCTTGCCCGCAGCTTCGGTTATCTCCGCCGACGGTGGCGAGAGCGCAAAGGCGTCGACCACGTTGTTCATCAGCGACGCCGGAAGCTGAGGTCCGCCCAGGTATACAAATTTGAGTTTGCTGGGATCCCCGCCTGATTTGGTCACAAGAAACTTGAATATCTGCTCGGATACGGCACCCGGACTCGTTGCGCCGATGGGGCCCAGTTGCGACAGCGCTTTGAGCCGCGCGTTGAGCGGGCTCTTGCGGGTGAGCTTAAATTTATCGGCGAGCTCCTTGCGGACGACCACGCTGAGTGTCAGAGCGCGATTATGAGACTGAATCGCGACCAGGGGCGCGCCCTCCACATGCGCGAGAATCAGCCCCTCCGATGATGAGGCACAAAAATTGACGGAACGCCCGACCACTGCCGATTGGCAAGGAGAGCCGCCCCCGGCCACGGTAATCTTGGCCCGCACCCCCTCTTGTTCAAAATATTTCAGCTGTTCGGCAACCCACAAGGCGGCGAATGCCAGATTGGAAACCGCCGTGGCGATGGTTACCTCAGGCATATCTTTCTGTTGCGCCTTGACTTGTGGCGCCAGCGCAAACAAAGAGAGCAGTGCCAAAACGATCGCCCTTAGATGAGTTTTATGCCCTTTTTTCATTTTCCAGCTCCTTTCTATCCCTGAACCTGTACATGTTCCGCTTGCGTCTGCCATCTCAACACCCGCTTTTCTACCAACCCGGCGATTTTATCTATGATGATCACCATGAACATGAGAACAATGATGCCGACAAAGACATCCGCAGTCCGGAAGATTCCTGCCGAGAGCCGGATAAAAAAACCGATGCCTTCGGTGGCGGCGATGAATTCGCCGACGATGGCGCCGATGACCGAAAACGGAATGCTTGTCCTGATGCCGGTAAAAACATATGGCGATATCGCTGGCAGAATGACCCGAAAAGTCAGTTTCAAACCGCGCACCCGCATGAGCCTGGCCAGGTCGACGTACTCCTGGTCCATCTGTCGCATCCCGGTGTAGGTGTTAAAAAAATTTAGAAAAAAAGTGAGGAGAAATACCACTCCTACTTTGGACCAAATGCCGATGCCCAACCAGACGATAAAGAGGGGCGCGAGAGCCGTGCGCGGGATGCCGTTGAGCGCGACGATGATCGGCTCGAAAATTTCAGCCAGCAGCCGGCTGCGACCGAACCAGTAGCCGAGGGCGATGCCCGATACCGCGCCGAGGGGAAATCCGATAGCGATCTCTTCGAAGGTCACCCAGGTGTGTTGGAGCAGCTCGCCCGACTGAAAACCGCTGATCAACGACGAGAAGATCCGACTCGGGCTACTAATTAGAAAGGGTTCGACCCAACGTCCGGAGGCGATTTCCCATAGGAGCAGAAACCCGCCGATGATCGAAACGCGTACGACGGTCACGCCGAGGCCACGCATGGAAAGCGTAGCGTTCGCCAAAGGTGAGGCCGCGCTCTTGGAAGTGCTGGAACCTGCCGGGTCTCGACTCAGCTTTTCGGACATGGTCTCATCCTAATGCGCTCCGGCCATAAGTTCGTGGCGAAAGATATTCCACAAACGGCTGTAGGCTTCGTCGAAGCCTTCCTGGCGGTGAATTTCAAAGATGTTGCGCGGCCGGGCCATGGAAACGTTGATGATGTCCTTGATTTGCCCTGGACGGTGGGTCATGACCACGACCCGGTCCGCCAACGCCACGGCTTCGACCAGATCGTGGGTGACGAAGACGATGGTCTGGCGCTTCTGCTCCCATATCTTCAACAGTTCATCCTGGAGCACCATGCGGGTTTGGGCATCCAGAGGGCCGAAGGGTTCGTCCATCAGTATCACCGGCGGTTCGTAGGCCAATGCCCGCACGATGGAAGCGCGCTTGCTCATCCCGCCGGATAGCTGCGCCGGATAATACTTTTCAAAACCCGCCAGTCCGGCGAGGTTGATAAACTGGCTCACCTGCCGCTCGCGATCTTGCCGCGAAAAGCGCTTCGAGTCCAAGCCGAAGCCGACGTTTTCTTCCACGGTGAGCCATGGAAAGAGCTTGCTCTCCTGTGGAACGTAGCCCACCTTGGTATTGAGGCCGCGCACTTCTTGGCCCTGAAAGAGTATCCGTCCCGAGGACGGCGCGGAGAAGCCAGCGATGAGCTTGAGCAGCGTCGATTTGCCGCAGCCGCTGGGGCCGACGACGGTGACGAACTCGGAGTGACGGATATCCACGCTGACTTCTTGGAGCGCGCCGATGGTCCCTTCGGTGGGAGTGCGAAAGAGCTTGGAAACGTTTTCGACCTGGATGACGGTGGCATCCCGGGGTTGGTCTGCCAGGCGAGTTTGAATTGCAGTGTCTGCCATTGTTGTTGCGTCCAGGGCTCCTACCGGGCCTTGTATCGAATAGGCTGGATAAGTCAAATCACCCTTTTGGAAATGCGCTAGTCTATATCATATCTGATGGCCATTTTCCTCTGGCGCGAGCGATTTCTTAGCCGCCGTATCGCCTTGATTTGCCAGCGCGCATTTGGCTAAATTGTAAGACACTCAGAAAATCCATGCATGGAGGTTGCGGTGAGAATAATCAGCGAGTCGGTCATCAAGAGCAACACCGGAAAGACTTTCGCGGTTAAAAAGGGCCAAACCATTCGCGTGATTGGCGAATCCACCGCCGACTACGTCGTGTTCAATTTGCACGACGTCAAAGAGCGCTTCGATCAGGCGCGCACCAAGGTCGATCAAGGCAAGATTTACGTGACCATAGGCGACGTGCTGATCTCAAAATACAACAACGTCATGCAGACCATCGTCAAAGACACCTACCGCGGCACCCATGACATGGAGAAAGGCATGTGCAGCACCTCTTTCTACAAAAAATGGGGTGATGAGATTTTCAAAATTTACGGCGGCGTTTGGAAAAGATTGGGCAGAAAAAAAGTCGTCGCGCCCAAGCATGGCTGCTGGGAAAACCTCGCCAAGGCGCTGAGACCCTACGGTGTTTTGAAGGAGGATGTTCCGAGCCCCCTCAATATTTTTCAGACCATGGTGATCAACGCCAAGACCGGCTCGATGCGTTACTCCATGATCCGGCCCACGCCCGGTGGGGACATGATGGACCTGCGCTCCGAGATGGATTGCCTCGTCGGCATCAGCGCATGCCCAGAGGGCGGGCGGGGGAAGGACTTGCAAGTAGTGATCTATGAAAGTTAAGGGTCCATTGGTTCCAGTAGTTCCAACCGTTCCAGTCGTTTCTTACACCTCCGAAACGATTGGAACTATTGGAACGGCTGGAACGATTGGAACTGGCTTTCATTTATAGAGCCGGTCGATAAAGCCGCTTGATTCAAGCTCCTTTAAAAAACTCACGTCGGTAAAGTCGCTCGGCTTCGCTTGGGCGGCTTTGGGGTTCCTGAGTTTCAGTTGGTCCAAGAAAATCTGGATGCCCGGCTCCGTCGGATAGGGGACCCGGCGCGTCAGTTTGACGACGATTTCGTTGTAAGCCTCTTCGACCATCTTTACGTCCTTGATCGCCAGATACTTCTGCAAAACCCTTTGCGCTCCCTTCGAGTTGGTAAGATTGTAATGAATCGCTTCGACGTAGGCTCGCATGAAGCGGCGAATGGTGTCCGGTTTTTTTTGGATGTAGTCGCGTGTGACGGCAACGCCGTTTTGCTGCCATTCGACATCGAGCTTGGTGAAGTCGAGCAGCGCTCGTAGCCCGAGCTCTTTCGCCTTCAGAGTTTCCGGCGCTTGCAGCAGGGTTGCCTGAAGCGTGTTGGTCTGCATCGCCGCGAGGCGGGTGGGAATCGAGCCGGCTTGCACGTAGGTCACCTCGTTCTCTTTGACGCCGAGTTTTTCCAGGACGGTTACGGCCGCGGCGTTGTCGGCGCCGCCGGCCCGGCTGACGCCGAACTTCTTGCCTTTGAGATCTTCCACCCGCTTGATCTGGTCCGTGACATAGAGAACGTAAGGAAAGCGATTGATCGCGCCGGCGACCAATAAGCTACCGGAACCTGCCAAGTTGCTGGTGATCACGGCCGAAGCTCCCGTATGCACAATCGGCGTTTCTCCGGCCAACATAGCGGTAACTGCCAGCGGCGTGCCGACGAGTAGCACCAATTCAACGTCGAGACCATGCTTGGTGTAGAAGCCCATATCTTTAGCCGTCCAGACGTTCAACTGGGTCGGCGCGATCACCGTGTAGGCGACGCGGAGTTTTTCCATCGGGGTTTGCGCCTCGGCGTAAGGTTTCGCCAGCGCTATCGTGACGATCGCGCAAAACAGTAAAATCAGTGTTCTTAAGGATTGTTTTTTCATTGACGCACTCTCCAAACAGGCCTCGCCCAGTCTGCCGATTCAATTTGCCGGCAAGCGCCGGCTTTTCAAGTCACCGAGACTCACATCTACCTCATATTGCGACCTTAGAAAAGATTCAGGCCGTGGCCCGCCAGGGGGTTAACCGGCGATCCAGGTGCTGAATCAACGCCAAGAGCGCCACGGCTAGCAGCACAATCGTCAGAATGGTTGCGAACAACGCGGCGGAATTAAACGATGCGCCGAAGGTCATGAGCATGGCGCCGAAACCGACGACGGCAAGAATCATTTCGCTGGTGACCATGCCGAGCACGGCGCGTCCCATGCCCAGGCGGATGCCAGCCATGATCATCGGCAGCGCGGCGGGCAAGATGACTTTCAGGAAAAGCTCGCTCTCTCTCGCGCCGAAGGATTTCGCCATTTCCGTCAACGTCGCGTCGACGTTGCGGACGCCGGCGGTGGTGTTGATCGCGATGATAACGAAGGCGAAGAGAAACACGATCCACACCCGCGAGTGGAGCCCTAGCCCGAACGCGATGACCAGAAAGGGGATAAAGGAAATCATCGGCACGGTGAGCAGCGCGGTCATGTAAACGTCGAGGAAAGACTCGAGCCGGCGATAGCGGCCCATGAGAAGTCCCAGCGGCACGCCGAAGATTACAGATAATACGAATCCGATCGCCAGGGCTTGCAGACTGATGGCCAGCGCTTGGAAGAGTTGTCCGGAGACGAGCAGTTCGATCCAAGTGGTCATGACTTTAGAAAACGGCGGCAACAGCCGGGCGTTGCCGGTTCGCCCCGCGGTTTCCCAGATCAGCGCAAGGGTGATGAGGGAAAAGAGTCTGAGGGTGTTGGGTTTCATCCGGCTGCTGATAGACCGCTCATCCTTCGACAGACTCGGGACGAGAGGTGCTATGGGTAATAGATTTCAACCTGTAGGTTGACGTCCGGGCGCCGCCTCGAATGTTTCGGCGCGAGCGGCGTGCGAACTCATCCATTTTTATTTCCGCCCGAGCTTCTTGATCACTCGGTCCAGCGGCCCGGTGTCGAAGGCCTGTTGAAAATTCACGGCGCCTTTCTTCAGCAAGCCGGCTTCCTCGAAGAACTTGATGCTGGCCTCGCCGCGGTCTTTGCCGGCGCCGCCGTTGATGTCCCAGATCCTCAGCTCTTTGTAAGAAGCCGCGATGGCGTCGATCAATTCCGGTTTGGTTTCCGGCAGCAAGCGCAGCGCGTTTTCTTTAACCGACGCGGGACGCTCTTCGGCGCCGCGATGAGCCCTGAGGACCGCTTCAAGCACCCTTTCTACGGTTGCGTTTTCCTTTTGCAGAAAATCGGCGCGGGTGAAATACATCGAGCCGATGAGCTGCGGAAAGATTTTGGCGTAGGAGATCAGGACATGGAATTGACCGGGTTTGGCGCTCAAGATGTTCAGCACATTGACAATCTCTGCCGGCGTGGCGTCCAATTGACCGCGCATGAGCGCCTCGGCGCGCACGTCGGAGCCGGGGATGATCATCTAATTGGGTGTAATCTTGTAGTGTTGGGCCATCCATTTGACCAGCGCTTCGGTTACCGTGATTGGCGCGTGATAGCCGACCCGTTTACCGTCGAGCTGTTTGGCGTCCTTAAAGGACACCGGCGTCACCAGTTGCCACTCGTTGCGCACCTGCTCGGCGATGATTCTTACATTCAGGCCGCTCTCAACGGCTTTGACCACCGCGATGCCGGCGGCCGAGCCGATGTCCGCTTCGCCGGCCCCGATCAATCCGAGGGTTAGAACCGCAAACAACGCCGCTATTCTGGCGAACGACCTGGTCATAAAAATCCCTCCTTTGGTGAGTTCGTTATTCGATGGCGATCTCCACTTTCCACCCGGTGAGACGGTGGTCGACCATTTGTACCAGTTTCATGGTTATCATGGCGACGATCAAGATCGTCAGAATGACAGCGAACAAGGAATCGGTCGCGAAAGCCGAGCCGTACTGCATGATCATCCCGCCGACGCCCGTCAGCGTCAGCAGCATCTCCGCCGTGACCATGCCCTTGACCGCCCGCCCCATTCCTAAACGAACCCCAGTCATGATCGCCGGCAGCGCCGCCGGCAGCAGGATCTTGAAAAATACTTCCCGCTCTTTGGCGCCGAAGTAGCGGGCCATTTCCACGAAAGTACCATCCACCTGTTTCACGCCGGTCATGGTGTTGATGATGATGACAAAGACCGCGAACTGAAAAACCACGGCGATGCGCGATTCGACGCCGAGGCCGAACCATAGGATCAGCACCGGCACGAAAGCAGTGCTTGGCGCCGACATGAGCGCGTTGACGTAGAGATCGAGAAAATGCTCGACGCCGCGAACGCGGCCCATGAGGACGCCGATCATAATGCCGATGAAAGCCGCCAAGAAAAAACCGGCCGCCAGGGTCCACAGGCTCAAGCTTAGGTTGGCCAGGAGCTTGCCGCTCAGCAAAATTTTCCACCACGCAGCGCCGATTTTCGAGAGCGGCGGAATCAACATGGAATCGATCATGCGCCCGACGACTTCCCACAGGAGCGCCAGCGTTAGGATCGACAGGACGTTAGCTTCGAACCGGCGATTCAACGGCCGTTCTCCATCCCTTTCTTGAGACTGTGCCAAATATAATTCGTCAGCTCGGCGAACCTGGGATCGCGCCGCACTTCCCCGGCGCTGCGCGGGCGCGGCAATGGGACCTCGATAATTTCGGCGACGCGCCCCGGCCGCGGCGTCATGACCGCGACCCGATCGGAGAGGTAAACCGCCTCGTCCATGCTATGGGTGATGAAAATCACCGTTTTCCGCTCGCGTTGTTGCATGCCGCCGGACAGCTCGTGGGGGTAGTGGTTCTCGAAATCCGCCAGACCGACGTTTCTTAAGTAATCCCGGGCGGTGGCGATACGTTCCGCCTTGGGAACTTGGCGCAGCTCGAGACTGAACTCGACATTGGCAAGCACGGTGCGCCACGGCAGCAGGGCGAAGGTTTGAAAAACCACCGCCCGGTCCGGTCCCGGCGCGGTGACTTTTTTGCCGTCGATGAGAATCTGACCGCCGTCGAAAGGGATCAAACCGTCGATGATCTTGAGCAGCGTCGTCTTGCCGCAGCCGCTCGGGCCGATGATGCTCAAAAACTCATTTGGGCGGATTGAGAGATTAACATCAGACAGCGCCTTGACCTCCGAGGTGCCGTCGTTGACGGTCTTCTTAAAACTTTTCGAGACCCCTTGGATCTCAACCATTCTTGTCGCCTAAACGGCTCTGGTTCCAATCGTTCAAATAGTTCAAGCCGTTCAAATCGTCTTCGAACGCTTTGGTTCCGTACACGTCTTGAACGAATTGAACGTCTTGAATCAAAAGCGATTACGGCTTCCCCGTAATTGCCTGGTCGTCCTTGCCCGGTTCATAGGGCCGCGTGTCACGCGCGAGGTCGACTTGTTTGAGCACCTCGTCCGGCGCCTGCGCTTCTTTGGGAAAATCGTAGGGCGGCAGCGGCTTGGTGGCGTCGAAGATCAGCTTGGTTTCCATCGGTCCCTTCTCCAAGCGGTTGTAGCCATAAGCCGTCGGATTCAGATGCGAGCCGATGATGTTCGGAATGATCACGAGATCGCGGTCCGCCTGGAAGCGCATCGCCAGCGCCCACAGCACTTGCGTCTCGTTGAACACATCGACGTCATCGTCTACGACGATCACATGCTTGATGTTCGGATCGGTGACGATAGCCGCGAGCGCCGCCTGTTTGGGGTCGCCCTCGGCGCGCTTTTTGAGCGAGATGTAGCAATGGGCGCGGGCGGCGCCGGATAGCGGCATGTTGACGCCGGTCGTGCTCGGCACTGCCTCTTGGACGCGCTTGAGCAAGCTGCCCAGTCTGGGCGCGGCGCCGATGATGTTATGCTCGAAGTGGGCGCTGTGGATGCTCTGGTAGATCGGATTCTTGCGCATCGTGATCGCCGTCACTTCGATATAGGGCTGTTCGCCTTCTTTGTAATAGTAGTGCGGCCACTCGCCGAAGGGGCCTTCGTATTGCCGCTTCTTCGGCGGCACGATGCCTTCGATGATGATTTCCGCCCGCGCCGGCACCATCAGGTTGACCGTCTCGGCCTTCACGACCTCCAGCGGTTCGCCCAGAAAAGCGCCGGCGATTTCCAGTTCCGAACCGACCCCGGCCTGCTTGCTGACGGCGGCCAGATTCAATGCCGGGTGATGGCCGATGGCAAGCGCGACTTCCATCGGCTCGTTGTAGTCTTCGTACTCGGCGCGGATGTAGTTACCATGATTGGCCGGGTTGATCATCAAGCCGAGCTGCCGTTTGCCTTGCTTCTGATGACGGTAGATGCCGACGTTGACGGCGTTGCCACCGCGCTCTTTGCAAATCAGCGCCGCGGCGTTGATGTAGGCGCCGGCATCTCCTTCGTTGAGCGTCAGGACCGGCAGGAGGTCGAGGTCCGCGTCGTTGCCCTTCAGAATCACTTCTTTGCAAGGCGCGTCCCTCGCAGGAATCTCCTTGACCTCAACCGGGTGGTGCTCGCGGGACGCCAGGTCTTTGACCATCTGCGGCACCGTGGGCGAGCCCAACGATAAAGCCAGCCGCTCGTAGGTGGCGCCAAGATTGATCACCAGCGGCATCTTCGAGCCTTTGATGTTCTTAAAAAAGACCAGCGGAAATTTATTTTCCCGCTCGAACTTCTCGACGATGGCGCTAGCTTCGTAGCGCGGATCGACCTCTTTATCGACGACGACCACGTCTTTTGGCCGCTTTTCCAGTAATTCGTCCAAATAGGTGCGCAAGTCTTTTGCCATCTTAATCAACCTCCGTAGCGCGACTGGTTGCTTTAGGTCTTATCCTGCAAATTTACGTGAGCTGTCAAGGACTTTGCTTGACAGCTGCCAACTGTTCTTCTAACACTGGCGATGGGTGCGAATCCATGCGCAACTTGCCGGTCAAATGGGGTATCAGCTTGGCCAATCGCGGCGCGCTCTTCGGCCTCACCGACGTCGATGATCTGATCGAAACCGCGGTGGCCGCCGAGGAGTCGGGCGTTTTCGAATCGGTGTGGGTCGGCGACAGCCTGATTCACAAGCCGCGCTTGGAAGCGATCACCATGCTCGCCGCCCTGGCGACGCATACCCAAAAAGTCCGGCTCGGCACGATTTGTCTGGCGTCGTTTCCCGTGCGCCATCCGGTTTTGTTGGCGATTCAATGGGCCACCCTCGACCAAGTCTCCAAGGGCCGGTCGCTCTTGGGCGTTTGCATCGGCGGCGGCCACGAGGGTGAGCTCAGAGCCTTCGGCGTCAAGCGCGAGGAGCGCGTCGGCCGGATGAAAGAAGGCATCGAGCTGCTGCGCGAGATTTGGAGCGATAGCAAAGTCGTTCACCGTGGCAAGTACTACACTCTAGAAAACCACAACATCGTGCCCAAGCCGGTACAGAAGCCGCCGCCGATCTGGATCGCCGTGAGCCCGGAACGAGCGCAAGTCGGCGACAAAGTCGTCGACCAGGCGATGCGGCGCGTCGGTCTTCTGGCGGACGGTTACATCACGATGGGCGTGACCGCGGAAGAGTTTTCGAAGCGTTGGCGGGTGATCGAGCAGGCTGCCAAAGAGACAGGCAAGGATTTATCGAACTTCGAGTGCGCCATCCACGGCATGGTGAATATCAACGACGACAAGCATGCGGCATACGGGCAAGCCAAAGACTACTTTAACCACTATTACGGGCCGAATTACCCGCCTGAGAGTTTGATCAAAGTCTGGCTGGCCCACGGCGCGCCAAAGGATTGCGCCCGCTTAATTCAAGAATGGCTCAACATGGGCATCACCACGCCGGTGTTGCGCTTTACCTCGAACGCTCAGTTGGGACAGGTGCGGCGATTCATCGGCGAAGTGCTGCCGCTCTTGCGGTTGAAGTGACGGCGCGATCATTGATAAGGGAGAGATAGAAGGCAAGATGCTTCGCGGAGTTTGTCTTCAGACGATTCGAAGGACTCAGCATGATAAGTATCGCGCCGTCATCCTGAACGAAGTGAAGGATCTTTCTCCAGAACGACTCGCCAAAAGTTAAGGAAAAGCCATGTTCGAAGATCTGAGAGGTTTTTTAACCCATCTCGAAAGTCAGAAGCAGCTTCTGCGCGTCAAGGACGAAGTCAGCGTCAAATACGAAATCGCCGCCGGCATGCGCAAGACTTCGGACATCGAAGGGCCGGCGCTCTTGTTCGAAAACGTCAGAGGCTATCCGGGCTGGCGGGTTCTGGGAGGTCTGTTCGCGACTCGCAAGCTCGTCGCGCTTGGCCTCGGCGTGCCGCAAGAGAAAATGCTTGAGCGTTATCTTACTTTGGAAGACCGGCGCATCGCGCCGGAAATCGTCGCCACCGGCCCGTGCAAAGAAGCCAAATGGATCGGCGATCAGATCGATTTAGGCAAACTGCCCATCGTCACGCACGCGGGCAAAGACTGCGGGGCTTACGTGACTATCGGCGTGCAAGTCGGCAAAGATCCTGACACCGGCATCCGCAATCTGTCGATCCATCGAATGCTGGTGCTCGGCAAAGACCGGCTGTCTCTCTGGGCGCCTGCCGATCACCATCTTGGCCGCATGATCTTGATGGCCGAGGAGAAGAAAAGAGGGCTGGAAGTCGCCACCGCCATCGGCGTCGAGCCGGCGATCGTCGTCGGCTCCCAGGCCAAAGTTCCCTTCGGAATCGACGAGTTTCATGTCGTCGGCGGACTGCGCGGCGCGGCGGTGAAACTCACCAAGTGCGAGACCATCGATGTCGAAGTGCCGGCCTGCGCCGAGGTCGTGATCGAAGGCGTGACCGTTCCCGGCGAGCGCGTCGCCGACGGGCCATACGGCGAGTATCCCGGCTGCTACAGCGAAGCGAAGCAGGCGCCGGTGCTCAAAGTGACGGCGATCACCATGCGGCAAAATCCGATCTATCAAACCGCGCTCACCGGCATGCCGGTGACGGAGAACCACACATTGATCGAGTACGGCAACGCCGCGGTGGTTTATCGCGAAGTGAAGAAGATCGTGCCGGAAGTGCGCGGCGTCAACATGACACCCGGAGGCACGTTTCGCCATCACGCCGTGGTGTCGATCAAAAAGCGCGCGGAGAACGAAGGGCGCAACGTGATTTTGGCGCTGCTGTCGATGGGCATCGGTCTAAAGCAGGTAATCGTGGTCGATGAGGATATTGACCCGTTCGATCCGATGCAGGTGGAGTGGGCGATGGCGACGCGCTTCCAGGCGGACAAGGACGCCATCATCATCCCGCGCATCGCTTGCTCTACGCTGGATCCTTCTTGCCCGGAGGCGCGCGTCACCGCAGGTTTGGGCATCGACGCCACCGCGCCGATGAAGGACCGCTGGCGTTTCGAGAAAGTGGAAATCCCCAGCGTCGATAAGGTGAAATATATTTAGAAAACGGGATAAACTCGAAATCCGAAATTTGAAACAAACCGGGAAAACTCAAAAGCAAATATCAAAAGAGGCCCCGCGGACCGAAACGGGGCCGTTTAGAATTTTCTGCTTTTTGATCATTTGAATTTGTTTCGAATTTCGAAATTCGGATTTGGAATTTTTCTGAACGACAGATGAAGAACTTCGATTACCTGGAACCTAAAACTGTCGCGGAAGCCTGCGCGCTGCTCAAGCAGCATGGCGGCGAGGCGAAGGTGTTCGCTGGCGGAGCGCATCTGACCATTTTGATGAAGCAGGGGCTTTTGGAGCCGAAATCTCTGATCAACATCAAAAAGATTCCTGAGCTCAAGGGGATTCGCTTCGATGATGGCGAAGGGTTGACCATCGGCGCGCTGGTGACCCACCGTGAGATCGAGACTTCACCGCTGGTAAAAGACAAATTTCCGGTGCTGTGTGAGGCGGAAAGGGAAGTCGCCAACATCCGCGTGCGCAACATGGGCACCGTCGGCGGCAATCTCGCCTCCGGCGAGCCGCTGACGGATCTGTCGCAGATTTTCATTTCGTTAGATGGCAAACTACGGATTGCCGGCCCGAACGGAGGACGAACGATTCCAGTCGAAGAACTGTTTCTCGATTTTTATACGACGACCCTGGCCGAAGACGAGATTCTCACTCATGTTGTGCTGCCGCCGCTGCCGCCGCGCTCGGGCGTCGAGTACATCCGTTTTTCAAGCAGCTCTGTGGTCGATAAGCCGTCAGCCGGTGTGGCGGTGCGGCTGACCTTGGGAAAAAGCAGTGAGACGATACAAACCGCGCGCATCGTCCTCGGCTGCGTCGGCGCCACGCCGGTCAGAGCCCGCAAGGCCGAAGCGCTGATTACTGGAAAGGAATTAACTGCTGAGTTGACAGAAGAAGCCGGCAGCGCCGCGTCGCAAGAATGCAGCCCGACTAGCGACCTACGCGGCTCCGAGCAGTACAAGCGCGCGATCGTGCGCACGCTGGTTAAGCGCGCGGCAGGGAAGGCGTACGAGCGAGCGAAATAATTTTGGATTTTCGATTTGAGCCAGAGGACTGATCAGCCTGAGGCTGAGCCGATTTTCGATTGGGTACAAAAGAAATAGGCTCCTGACCCCATTTAGAGAGTGGCGATGAAGAAAACCATTTCACTTAGAGTTAATGGCAGTGAGCGCAGCGTCGAGGTCGAGGCGCGCACGACGTTGCTGGATCTGGTGCGGGAGCAGTTTGGGTTGACCGGCGCGAAGCTAGGCTGTGACATTCAAGTGTGCGGCGCTTGCACGTTGCTGCTTGACGGCAAGCCGGTGAGCGCCTGCTCGTTTTTAGCCGTGGACGCCGACGGCTGCGACGTTTTGACCCTCGAAGGTCTGGGCGGTAAAGATGGGCTCCATCCGCTTCAGGAAGCGTTTATGGAGTTCGGCGCGTTGCAGTGCGGCTATTGCACGTCCGGCTTTATTCTCACGGCCAAGGCGCTGCTCGACGAATTTCCGAAGCCTTCGGATGAGCAGATTCGCGATTATCTGGCAGGCAACTTTTGCCGCTGCGGCTGCTATCAGGAGATTATGCAGGCGATCAAGAATATGGCGGGAAAATCGTGATCGTTGCTCGTGCTCGTGATCGGACGAACACGAATCACGAACACGAGCACGCGAATTGCGCAAAGAACGCAAAGTAGGATACGGAACACTTCTATGGAGCTAGCAGATATCGGAAAAACAGTTCGCCGGCTGGACTACGAGACGAAGGTTACGGGCAAGGCGCAGTACCTCGCGGACATGATCGTTCCCGGCATGTGCCATGGGAAAATTCTCCGTAGCCCGTACCCGCACGCGCGCATCAAGAGGATCGATACGACGAAGGCGCTCAAAGTTCCCGGCGTCGTGGCGGTGTTGACGCGCGACGATATTCTTCATGACGCGGCCATCGAGCCCTACTACGGCCCGGTGTTCAAGGATCAAACGATCGTCGCGGTGGAAAAGGTTCGCCACGTGGGCGATCCTGTCGCCGCCGTGGCGGCGCTGACGGTTGATGCCGCTGAAGAGGCGCTTAAGCTGATCGAGGTCGAGTACGAAGAGTTGCCGGCGGTGCTTACGGTTGAGGACGCGATAAAACCAAACCCGACGCTGGTCCATGAGTCGGTTCGCATCCCAGAATCCGGCTTCGCCGATCTCACCGAGCTTAAACCCGTCGACGGCACGAATATTTGCACTCACTTCAGGCTCAACCGTGGCGATATCGAGAAAGGCTTCGCGGAATCGGATCGGATTTTCGAAGACACTTTTACCCTTCCCGCCACCCAGCACAGTTTTCTTGAGACGCACGCCTGCATCGCCTCCGTCGAACCGGGCGGGCGTATCACGGCCTGGGCGACGACGCAGAATCCCTTCGTGGTGCGCACGCAGCTCGCCAATATTTTCAAAGTCCCGGTGTCCAAGGTGCGCATCATCGTGCCCTATCTCGGCGGCGGCTACGGCGGCAAGGTCTATCCAAAAATCGAACCGATCACCGTCGCCTTGGCGCAGAAAGCCGGGCGGCCGGTACGCGTGGTGCTGTCGCGCGAGGAAGTTTTCTACACGATTACCAAGCACGCGGCAGTGCTGCGGATGAAAACCGGCGTCAAAAACGACGGCACGCTGGTAGCGCGAGAGTGTGAAATTCATCTCGATACCGGCGCCTATGCCGAGATCGGCCCGCGTGTCGCCAAGAAATCCGGCTACACGGCGGCGGGGCCTTACCGCATTCCCAATTTGAAAATCGATTCCTATTCCGTCTACACCAACAAGCCGCCGGCGGGCGCGTTCCGCGGCTTCGGCGTGTCGCAATCGGCCTGGGCGGTGGAATCGCAGATGGATATTATTGCCGCGGCGCTGAAGATGGACCCGCTCGAAATCCGTCTCAAGAATGGCTACGACGAGGGCGACAAATTCGTCACGGGGGAAACGCTGCGCGCGGTCGGGCTGAAAGAGTGCCTTGATGAAGTGGCGAAGTCGATCGGGTGGGAACCGAAGAAAGAGTTCAACGGTTCAAAGGTTCAAGAGCCTGCCCTGAGTCCGTCGAAGGGTTCAAAGAGTGAAAACATAAGGCGGGGAAAAGGGCTGGCGTGCATGATCAAGGCAACGATTACGCCGTCGGTCTCCTGCGCCGTGGTGAAGATGAACGAGGATGCGAGCCTTTCTATTTACGCGGGGACGGTCGAGATGGGGCAGGGATCGGAAACGACGCTGGCGCAGATCGCCGGCAAGGAATTGGGCATTCCACTGCAAATGATTCAAGTTCTCGGCGTGGATACCGACGTCGTGCCCTACGATTTGACCACTTCCTCGAGCCGCTCGACCTTCCATATGGGCAAGGCCGTTCAACTCGCGGCGCAGGACATCATGTGCCAGCTCAAACAAATCGTCGCCAAAGAATATGGCGTGCCGGAGGACAAGATCAATTTCGCCGACGGGA
>Ga0326597_10002583_pt1 | contig 26891 bp, 44 predicted proteins | sample RVTome_12_FD_203789 | JGI IMG/M metagenome (GOLD analysis project Ga0326597, IMG submission 203789) | Soil microbial communities from uranium-contaminated site in the Upper Colorado River Basin, Wyoming, United States - RVT100D185 | ecosystem: Environmental > Terrestrial > Soil > Contaminated >... | reverse complement strand
GACCTTGCTCAACGACGCGATGGATTTGGGCGTCTTCAACGCGGACAAGACTGCCGACGCCCTTAAAGAAATTGGTCTGCGCGGTCGTGATGCTGCTGAACAGATTCAAGCGGGGGGGGGCGCGCAGGGTGATGTCGCTATTGCGCTGGGACTGGAAGAGGAGGTAGCCGCCTTCGACGCGGGCGAACTGTCTGGAGCCGATTTCATCTCTGGCTTTATCGAGGCTGCTAAGAAAGGCCTGGAAGAAGGCACGATCACTCAGCAGGATATTTTCGATTTCGGCGGTGGGGCAGTTGAGGACTTGACGCTGCCGATCCTGTTCGAACTCGACCCGACCAACATCGACGAAATCTTTACCGAATTGAAAGGGCGAACGGTAGAAGCGGGGGCGGCCTACTACTCCGATCTGCCGACTGCCATCGCTGAATTCCAGCGGACGGTTGAAAGCGAACTGGCAACGGCGTTGAACGAGAGGTTTGATCTGACCGGAAAGATCGAGGCTGCGCGGGTCAAGATTGTCGAGATTGCGGACTTACTTCAAGCGGGCGTCGGCATTCCTGAAGCGCTTGAAATTGTCCTGGACGCTCCAGGGCTGGCGGACAAGATCGCTATGCTGCAATCGACGCTGGGCAATTTCATTCTTGATTTCATCAGTGCGGTTGCCAATGTCGTTGAAATCTTTCCGGGGGGCGGAGAAACAGCCGCCGGGATACGCGAAGGTGTTGCCGGGGCGGCGGCAGGGCAGTTGGGATTCGATATCAAACTGGCTGAGACCGGAGACGATGTGCAGTTGGCTTTACAGCGCGCCATCGATCGGGGCGTGGGCGGAATTAAAATCAATGAAGCCCTGAAAAAAGCGATTGAAGAAGACCTGGCGGCCGGTGACATCGCTGGCGCAGCGGGTATCCGTAATGCTCTCCAAAGTTTTATGGAACTCAGTGATCAGGATATCAATGCCATCATCGACGACATGATCCCTGATGATGTTACCGCCAGGGCGATGGCAAAACTAGCCTTTGGCGAGGGGGGGCGAGAACAATTAACCACAGAGTTCCCCGGAATATTCTCGACATTAGAAGCTGCCGGAGCCTTTGACACCGAAGGGATAGATGCACAAATCGACGCCGTTGTCGAGCCGCTGATGATGAAGTTAGGCGACGCGATGGCCGAGCAGGATTTTGGCCGGGCGCTGGAATTGGCCGAACTGCTGGGCACTGAGAACCTGGACGAGGGCGGGCAGGCGCTGATCGACTTTTTACAGGAGAAGGTCGATGAAGCAAAACCCGTGCTCACCGGGCTGGTGGAACATACCCAGCAGGCCGAGGTCGATATGAGCACGGCGCTATCCGATATGGCCGTCAGTGGCCGTGCCGAAACCGACGATATCATCCTATCGGTAGGCGAGTTGCGGAAACAGTTCCAGCGCGAAATTCCGAATGCGGTACAGTTGATCGATGGTCTGGCGAATGCCTTCCGGGGCTTAGGCGCGGCCTATCTCTCGCAGGGGGTAGGGGGAGCGCTGAATGCCAGTGGCGTGAAAGTGGGGGGCGGGGGTTCCAGTACGACCACCAACAGCAGTTCTACTGTGACGCTCACTACAAACAACTTCAATGACGCTCAAGCCACCGCTGGGAATACTGTGATCCATGATCTCCTTCAGCCTTAACATTATCAAGCAGATATTAGCCTGGCTCCGGGCCCAATGGCAGGAGCTTCTTCACCTTATCCGACGCGGGGAAACCATGAGCGAAACCTATCAGGAATTGAAAATCGTTAAGGGCTTGCCCCCGGCTCCGGGGGACACAAACAGCGCCGAAGAGGGGCCGATTGAGCTTGACCTGATGACAAGCAATGGCTTGATGATCCGGCCCGATGGCTGGCGTCCCAACGGGTTGACGCATACCAGTGTGGACAGCAGCAGCGTCCTGGTGGATGGCATTCGCCCCCTGGTGGGCAAAGAGGAACCGATTACTGAGATGATCTCCTGCACCGTCAGCGCTGAGAGTATGGCGGCGATGGCCGGGCGGCTGGTCGGTCTGAACCGGCTCATCGCCGACTGTCACGCTTTCTGGGAGAGTACCGCCCAGATCGAACCGGTCTATATCAAGTGGTGGGCGGGCGGCGCGCCCCGGGCTCAGTACGCCCTGATCTATCGCATGAATTTACAGGCGGTCGAAGCCAGCCGGGAGATGATCAGCCAGTTTGATGTCACGATTGAAGTCGTGCGCGAACCCTACTGGCGCGCCCTGCCGCCGGGAGCCAATCCTATTCTCTGGCATTTACGGGATCGCGGGGGAGATTATAGTCTCAGTGACCTGTCCCTGGTAGCCGGAACGGATCACTTTGTCTATGAGACGATTCAGAATAAACACGAATATGATAGTACCGACTTGCCCGAAACTCGTACTCAAAATTACGTCACCATTCCCAAAGAAGTTATTCCGGGCGATGCCCCGGCGCTGGCTTATATTAATCTGGAGCTCGTTGAGACAGCCACCCACAAAGTGCATGAATTCTACGTAGGGCGTACTACAAAAACGAAACGTTTTACTGATGGTTCCTCCGACTTCCAGCCCCTGACGATTTTCAATATGTCCGACTTTTTCTCAAAATCGGCAAGCACCGGGACAGTCAATGATGCGGATTGTGGAGTTAGTAGTCGATCATCCACTACCCGTCAATATATTCAATATCTTAATCTCGTGCCAGGGACTGAGAATGATGTCATCACATTACTGGCACGACCATTGAGTCTGCGCGGAACATGGGCAGCTTTTCTACGCTGTCGCCAGACGAACGGAAGCGCAGGAGATGTCAAGGTACGTTTACGTCTTGGGGATAGTGAGATAACACTCGATTACGTTGACATGCCCGTTTTGGCAGGTACGGTGTCCACCTGTGTTTATCTATTTGGTATTGCCTCAATGGGAACATTTACCATTCCTCTTCATTCGGGAATCTCAGCAAGCCCGGATGGAACAGGATTAGATCGCAGCGGGGGAATAATCATCGCCGTTGATCTTGATAATACGGCTGGAGCCAATCGTAACGTAATTTTTCTGGATTTGGTTTTAATGCCACTCGACGAACCATTTGCCATTGTTCGGCGTAACACTGATCAGGATACAGGCGCGAGTTTCTATTTCGATAACAGTCAGTATGCCTCGCACGGCATCGATACAGAGTTAGCAGCACTTGCGACTGATACAAACGTGGTTTACGAATTGCGGGGCAATCTCCCTACCCTGGTACCTGGTGTGGATAACCGGCTAAATTTCTTTCATACCAGTACAGATAATACCGATATTTGGTCGGAACCGGACTCGGCTAAAAACGACATGAATATCCGCCTGAACATCGTCCCCCGATGGCGTGGGGTGATCGACGTATGACCTATCCCCATTGGCTGCATATCTACCAGAAACCGGCCCAAGGATCGGCCTTCATCCGCCGCCTTCCGATCGCCAACTACAAGCATACTATCCTCGCCAATGGCGGTTTTGACAAGGCTGATTGCCAACTGGCACTGCCTCGCCGCGATGCTGAATTAGGGATCGAGCAGTGGGTGGGCAATCGCGCTGCCGTTTACGTCAATAACCCCGCCGAGCCGATCTGGGAAGGGCTGATCAGCCGGATTCGACTGACGATTGGTAGTCTGGAATTCACGCGTAGCCTGGACAAACTCTACAACCGGGCTACGGTGACGTATACGCTGGGCGGTACACCAAACAAAACAGCGGCCACGAACAACACGGATAGCCAGGCCATTTATGGTATCAAAGAAGGACGGTTCGAGGTAGGCTACAAACAGTCCGGGGGTCTGGGATTCGCCACGACCCGGCGCGACTCTTTACTGGCTTTACAAGCCTGGCCCCAGAACTCGACTCCGATTGGCGGCGCTTCAGGCTACAGTCTCAAAGTTGAAATGATCGGCTTTTACCACACGTTAAGTTGGGAACAGACAACGGTCAATAGCAGTGATCAAAACCCGAACGTTGTGATCACGGATATCCTCAGTAATCTCGCCAACAGTAATACGTTCCTGGACAACACAAATACGGATGATCTCAACGACCCTGTCAGTTTTAATATGCATACGGCGGGCTGGGATGTTCGGGGAAAGTCGGCCTGGGACGCGATTCAATGGCTTGCGGAAATTGGGGATGGCACCAACCGCTGGGTTGCTTATGTCACGCCTCCTGATTTTTCATCCGGTTTACGCCACGTCGCCTTCGAACAGGCGAACAGCGATATTGATTATATCTATTACGTGCGCGATGGCTTGCGGATACGTAATCGTTACGGGGGCATTCTCTCGCCCTGGACAATCCGGCCTAACCGGGGCATTCGCTTAAATGATGTGCTGATTGGCTGGAACGCGCCGGGTGATGACCCGCGTGAGATGTACATCACAGCGGTAGAGTATGACGCCGAGCAACAGAATGTCAGTTTGCGCGGCAGTGATGACATTACAACGGAGGGAACTTTTCAATTGAGCCAGCAATCACTGGCCTATAGCGAACCTTTTGGACAACGGCAGAAGGTGCACTGATATGCGACCATCACTTTACGTCATCAATGGAATAGCGCACCTGCTGCTGGGTGCGGCGCTCCTGACCAACCCTGTCTCGGCGGTGGTTGCGTATGCGCTTGACCTGCTGCCATTCTTGACGCCGGGGGTATTCATCGCCGTCTTCTGGATCAGCGGCGTCTTCATCCTGCTCCGGTTCCGGTGGCGGTACCATTGGTTCTTGTACCTCGTCTTTACCCTGCCTTTGCTTTTGTTCAGCCTGTGGTCGGTGGCCGCCTTTCTGGACGGGCGGGTAGCGGCGACCGCTGGCGTATTAGGACTGACGATCTACGCCCTTATTCTGGAGCAAATTTTCACCTCATTGAACGGACATGATCCGCATGGATGACCTTATTCGAATCATCGTGACTATCGGGGGGCCCACCTTTGGCATCTTCTTGGGCTATCTGGGACGGCAGTTACGATTACAAAACCAGCGTCTCGATACGGAGATGAAAAGACGAGACGAGGAAGCGGTTGAAGTGGCGGGGGCTAAAGCCCAGGCCGCCAAAGTTCCGAGTCTGGAAGCGCGCCTTCAGACGCTGGAGATGGAAATCATCGAACAGCGGGGCCGGGACGAACGCCAGCAGAGTAATTTTGATAAATTGATGGCAATGTACGAAAGTAAAACAGCCGAACATGCGCTTGAGAAGTCTGAACGGGCCCGGCTGGCGGATGAGAACAAACGTAAATCACAGGAGCTAAGACTACTTACCGATCAGCGCGATCAATTGATAGCCGAGATCGAACAACTCAAACAGCAATATGCCGAACTCAACCAGAAATTCAGTGAATGGCGGGCCCTGGTCGAGGAAGCGTCGGAGCGGGCGAACCGGGCCGAAGCTGAACACGAACAAGCACGGAAAGTCAATCAGGAACTCAGTATCGAAATCGAAGTCATGAGGCGGAGCGCCGCTTATCTCAAAGCCAATTTCCCGACATTAATACCGAAAACCGAAGAAGACTAGAAGGAGAAATCAAATGGATGATTTACTGGTGAACATCCTTACCGAACTCAACCATGTAACCTATTTGCCGATAGCGGCGACGGCGGTTATCTTTCTCACACAGCTGACGAAGTTGCTCTACAATCGCTTCGTTCCGGCGGCCCAAATCGATTATGGCAATGTTGCCATGATCTGGCAGCTTGTCCTCTGGCTGCTGTTCCTGGTAGCGCAACAGCGCGGTGCAGCCCTCCGGTTTGAGCCACTCATACAGTTCATTGGCGACGTGGGGCTGACAGTGTTAGGCTTGTTTGGCAGTTCCGTGTTGGGACAGGTCTTCTACCAGCAGGCGAAAAAGCGGGGCACACCGGGCACAAGGGCGAGTGGGGCAGGGCAATCACCGCCGCTGGAAGCCCCTGCTAATTAAGTTTGCATTCTGGGCAGGAACAGGCTACACTACATCAATCCCAAAGTGTCATATCGACACGAGGCAGCGGGCGATTCAATCACCAGACCGGGTGAGTGTCGCCCGCTTGCCGTTTCCCTCTAATCCATCACCCGTCGGGCTACACCCGGCAGCGGGCATTCCCATTGGTGCGCTACCGCGTAGTCACCGGGTTCCAGAACCACCTCATCATGCTCCTGGTGCGTAATGGTCATGGCAACGGGAAGGCGGAAAGTATCCACAAATGTGCCCTCGATCCATTTGACTGTGACCCCTTCTGGAATCTCCAGGACATGGGCGTGCCCGGTCGCTTCCCCTTCAGCCAGGATAACCCGGCCTGTTCGTGTTTGAGCATCGCCCTGAGGGAGTTGCTCAAGCCTGCGAATTAGAATGTCGCCTTGCCGAATTACTATAGTCATGTGAGCCTCCTTAGCTCTCAAATACCGGGTCATATTCCCGATAGTCGTCAAATAGAAGTGTGCCATCTTTTTTGCGCCACGTCGAGGCAATCGCCGCCTGGATATCATGTCCAGCGTCGCCATTGTAGCAGGTGCCATCGACCGGTATCCAGTACTCGCGCCCGGTGGAAGGGCAGACCACATACGCCGCCCATAATGCCCGTTCAAAATCATCCCCCAGACTTTTACAATACAGTTTTCCAAAGCGTGGTTTGTCATCGACCAACTGCGCCTCACTCTCGCGCAGGTAACGGACGATGCCAAAGCGTTCCAACATCACTCGCCGCACCTCAGCATTGGCTTCATTATCGATGTCCGCTACCGTCAATGTCTCCGGGCGCATGATGACCTGTTCCGGGACTTCGACCCCGTACCAGTAGTACAGCGTTATGTTATCAAGGCTGAAAGCCGGACTGTCGGGGCTGTGAAGTCGCGACTGGCGCGCAATGACCTCGGTCTTTACCGCCGGGATGGTGATGTAATAAAGACAATCCTCTCTTGGCATGATCACCCAGCAGCCCGCCTCAAAGGCCGAGAGGAGCGGCAGCCACTGGTCAACCAGATCAGGCGTACAGCCGATAACGGTGACACTGTAAAAAGATAAATCCCAAGCAGACCAGTAGAGTACGGGCCGGGCGGCACGGGCGGCACCGGCGGCAAGGGCGTCACCGGCGGCAAGGGCGGCACGGGCGGCAAGGGCGTCACCGGCGGCACCGGCGGTACGGGCGGCAAGGGCGTCAAGATAGAGATGCTGGATAGGGGCATCATACCCAATCGCCTGCTGCCAGTCGCGCAAGTGCTCAACAATGGCCGGGTGACGTACCGGCTGACGCAAATCACAGGCGCTCAGATACCGCCTGGTCAGGTCTTCTTTCGTGTTCACGTCAATCATCTCGCTCTTCCTTTGAACTCGCAACTTGCATCCACTCAAGCACTGTCATGGACAGCATGTTGCTACGCAACTTGATTTCCTGATGTGCCAGATTGATCGCAGGGATTTGATCCACGTCGCTCAAGCTCTCATAGTAGTCTAGCAATTCCCTGTCCGTCATTTTCGTGAGATTGATAGTCTTCATTTTCGTTCTCCTTTGATATTAACATTGCATTACGAGATTACTCATGGTAGCGGTACTTATCACCGCCTAATCTGCTTTTTTTTTGCGCAACCTGTACTGGCGATTGTACTCGCGCTTTTCCTCGACGTTCTCCTGATAGCGCTGGCGATTGTACTCGTGCCACCGCTCGATGTTCTCCTGATAGTACTGGCGCTTTTTCTCACGGAGTTCCTCGATGTGATCCTGATAGTACTGGCGCTGGTACTCACGGATTTCCTCGACGTGATCCTGATAGTACTGGCGCTTGTACTCGCGCAGCTGCTCAGTGCGAGCGAGGCCGGTTTTCTCGCCGAGCAGTGACCCGCACTCTGGGCAGTGTCCGTTGTCCAGTTCGTGCGGCAGCAGACCAATATCGCACCGGTCGCACGGTATGATGCTTACCATCGCCTCACTCCTCGTCTTCGCTTCCGGTGATCAGGTCATAGTCGGCCTCGATCACCGTCACCGGTAAAATCTCTACCGTCCAATATGGCCTGCGCCTGGCGATCTGGTGTGCGACTTTTTTAGCCGTGTGTTCATACCTCGACCAGTGATAAATTCCATACTCTTGCTCTAGCGATACCACCACTACATAGCGTAATGGATATTGCCGACCATCCACTTGCCGGTACCACTTACATCCATTCGGCAGAGTGACCTCGTAGAACTTTCTTTGTGGTACACCTCTAATCTTCACCTCACTTCTCCTGCTGCCAATTGCAAAGGACTACTGGCGCGCCGTCTCCTTCGACGATCCATGTCTGCATCGTGGTTAATGCCCAGTCGAGCAAATCTTTCGGGGTGTGGTCTAAGAAGCGATCCCAGCACCAGTCATTGTCGGTGATGTGCACCGCCCCGGCCACCATAATCCGGTCGAGCCGATCCTCGGCTGCTCGATAGAGCCGCTCGCCGATCAGAGTGTGACTGCCCCAGTTCATCCGCATATCCCGCAGGTCAGCCCCCGACAGGTCAGCGTCCCGCAGGTCAGCCCCCGACAGGTCAGCGTCCCGCAGGTCAGCCCCCGACAGGTCAGCGTTCCGCATGACAGCCCCCGACAGGTCAGCGTCCGACAGGTTAGCCCCCGACAGGTTAGCCCCCGACAGGTCAGCGTCCGACAGGTTAGCCCGCGACAGGTAAGCCCGCGACAGGTAAGCCCGCGACAGGTAAGCCCGCGACAGGTTAGCCCGCGTCAGGTCAGCCCGCGACAGGTAAGCCCGCGTCAGGTTAGCCCCCGTCAGGTCAGCATCCCTAAACTTTCGTTCGCCTTGTTTGTAGGCGACCAAAAGCTCCTGTGCACTCCAACTCTGTTGTTTCTGTACCGTCTCAGTCATCGTTCACTCCTCCTCTTCATCGCCACGAACCATCATCTGGTCTTCCAGATAATCAAAGGCGTCATCCTCATCGTCAAAGCGCTCCAGAAACAGGTGTTCGCCATACACCAGGAACTCCTGCCGGACATGATCGAAGCGGACTTCGTAACCGCCGTCAGTGTAAATTAGTTCTTCCATATTGGCCTCCAGTTGTTGCCACATTTCCGATCGTCGATCGTGCGCGTCAAAGCGGTCATACGGGTCATGCAGGGTCATCGAGCGCCTCCTTAATTCTGGCGAGCAGTTGGTGGATATCCCGGTCTGTAATTCGGATCAACCCGCGTTCCACAATTTTCAGTGTTTCTTCCAGTTCCTGCACCCGCGTCAGTAGTTGGTCATAAGGATAGGCGTCCCTTAGCCGCAGGCGAATTATTTCCTTTGGCTTAGACGGGATCGGCTCATCGATCAGAATATCATCGTCTGTAATAGGCTCTACCGGCTGAGTATCGCCGGTTTCGGGGCCGAGGGCGATGAACAGTATATCCGGATCGCTGAGTATGAACGGCAGAAAATAATAGTGCAGCCCGGCGCTGGTGTAGAAAGCCAAATTACGTCCCCTTTTGCCGTCGTAACAGAGGGGCTTGTCATACAGGAAACCAGGGGCATTATCGCCTCGCAATTGGTACCATCGCCCACATTCCAATTTCACTTCAGTTACCTCAGTCATGTCGATTCTCCTTCTCGATACCATCAATTTTCGACCAGAACTGCTTAATTCCCGCCCGCTGTTTTTCCAACGGACTACCTTCGATGTGCGCCAGCGCCGCCTGGCAATCCGCCCGGCTCATCGCCGCGCAAAGCTGCTCGCGCTCAAGACTCACCCCGTCCCACGACCCGGCGCGAGTTTCCGCCGCCAGCCGGTAAGCCGGGGCGAATAGCAGTGGATTGTCGCGCAAGTCATTGGCACTAGCTTCTCCGAGACTGTCGTCTACCACTGATCGCACGACTGCCCCACCGCTGCTGGAAAGGCGGATCGGTTTCACTAGTTCGATAAACTTACTCATTGTCGCCCTCCGAGGGGTCTATAGTGATAATTGTCCCCTTGAACCCCAATCGTTTCAGGTCTTCTTCAGGGGACAGGATATCGTGATCATCCATCGGGATCGGCTCGACATCGAACCACTCTCCATACTGGGCGCATATCTTCTGCAACCAGTCTGTTGCATGTTGTTTCTTATCCTCCCCGGCAGGACAAGGGGGGTAAGTAACATCTCGTAACCAGGGGTGCTGATCTAGCAGATAGGGCAACGCCTCGACGCGAAAACGCGGCAGACTGTGTGTGTACGGCTCCTCACCGCACATAAACCCCAGGATATCATAGACACATGCCAACGTGTATTCGTAACCTGGAACCTGGAATGCGATCCGGGTCGTGATGGACAGTAGTGCTCCCGTGTGAAATTTCCTTACTTGCGTCATTCTGTTTTCTCCTCGCGCACTCCGGCGCTCACTAATTCCAGCGTATCCTTGATAAGACTATACTGCTCATCTTTCAGCAGTTGGTACAGTACCGCTATCGCCATCTCAAAGGCAGCGACCTTCGATGGTAGTTCCATCTGCATCTGGATCGTATCCGCCTGTTGGATCGTGCGCGGGTAGAACTTGAGGCCGACACTAATTTTTTTGGGGTATAGGTCTGGATAGTGATGATCTTCAGACATGGCTGGCTCCTTTAGCCTCATTAGTGCCGGGGTATTCCGGCGCGAATTTCCGTTCGGCTGGTTACGCTACCTGGGCTACCAACATCCAGGCCGCGTCTAACGTGATGTTTACTGGTAGCATTCAATTCTCTCTGTCCAGAGCATTCCACTTGGAACGCAGGACAAATAGCTCGCGCTTCGTATCGTCCCGGCTCCCTGTCCAGCCGTCCACCGTTTTCAGGAGGACTGACGGTGAAATTTGCTCCCCCCCCCAACTTACGCTGCTGGTGTTCGCCGGTGTTGCCACCGACTTGTACTCAATGTCTGGCAGTACATCCACTATATGAATTTTCCAGGCTGTGGTTATATGCTTGCCTGTGGATTGGCGGACAAGTTCCGCCAGCCTGTACTGTGCCATCACGCGTACATCTTCCACTACCTGTGGCTGCGTGATAACTATATCGTAGTCATCCTTTTCGAGATATTCCCACTCTTGCCATTGTTCTCCATCCTCCTCACATGTGACAGGAACACAGGAATGGTTGTAGGAATGTACGAAATATATACCGTCCTCGACTGCAACGACGTTCTTGCCTATGTCTATCCCGTGTTTATAACAACACGAGGATACTGGCTTGAATGGACTGTATTGAATCTGAACTGTTCTATTCACTTTAGTCATGATCTCCGTCTCCTTTGGCCTCATCAGCGCCGGAACGACCGGCGGACAACTAGAGTTCGGGGAGTTCGATATCGTGGAAGTCACAGATATCCTTTAGCTCCTGAATGACCTGATCCCGTGTTTTCACACGTTTTGAGTTGTAGCCGTCACCCACCACCCACTCGCACTCGAGTTCGTCGTAAACGGCCATGATTTCCAATCCTTCGGCGTCAATTGTGATGATCGTATTTTCATTCAACTCGGTATTTTCCAACTCTTCCGGATCGAACAGACCGGCGCTGGTCTCAATGATGATGCGGTCGTTGTCCTCCTGCAAAACCGCGTAGACTTCCGCAGTTTCGCCGCCGCTGATATGATGTTCGATCATTGGTTCGATCATCGCGCCGTCCTTCAGGTACTGGTAGCGGATAGTTTCCTTTATCCTTACGATTTGACCTTTTTTGAACACGTTCGCTCTCCTTTTGCCTCATCAGCGCCGGTCATTCCGGCGGACGCGCCGAAGCGCGTTTCGGCCAGTTACGCTACCTGCTCCGCCAACATCCAGGCCGCGTCTAAAATATTACCGGTGGCGTAGGTCTCAAATGTCCGGGTATCAATGAGCGCAAACCGCTCACTCTGGTCATTCACGTAAACCTGAACACTCAAGTTGATGCTCGCAAAGGTATCATTGTCGCGGGCGAATCCGTATTGGCGCAAAGTGTCAAGATAGTGGTGTGCCGCTCGTATCATCTCAACCTTGTTTTTCATCTTCATCCTCATCAGCTAGCTCTGGAAAATCCGGCGTAAAGTCTGGACAATCGGGCTGGCGTCGTTTACGTTATCAGCGAGCAGTGTGTAGAACGTGCTGGCCTTGCTGGTGTAAACGTCATCAATGTCACTCACGAATATCCTGCCACCAACGTCTTCAGCCTCAGCGATGACGACGGCTGCGTCTGTGTAGCCAAACCTCGCTGGCATCAGGTCACGAATACCGAGGTCTTCCAGCTTTGTCAGTTGACTCTTGGCGACTGGATATTGTTTGCGTGTGACTTGACTCTTCTGTTGTTCGGCTATCAGGCTTTGGATTTCGTTTCGGACTGCTTCGCGGTTCATCTTCTCATCCTTATTTACTATACTTAAAGTATAGCAGATGTCTCTATATTTTGTCAAGGGGGTATAGCAAAGCGTAGGTTAGTCTTAACAATCAGAGCAACGGCATCTGGATGACCTCATCTCTATGACCGCTTTCCGCACCCGACGGAAACTCTTCACGCCAGGGTAATCCAAGCTGGCAGATAAGCGGACGAAGGTTGCCTTTATAAAAGACCGGGATATGATCGATTTCGCAGATCCGCAGGAGGGATAGCAGATGATCGGGATCGGGCTGGTAATACTGGCGTCCCCGGCTGGCCGCGCCGATGACAAGCCAATCGAGTGAGAGAGCGTACTCGGCCACGATCCCCGCCACATCCCACGCTAGCGGCTCGACCGATGTCCAGCGCACACCCGCTTTCATCGTGCTCAGGCATTCCAGTGCCCGCTCGTACCAGCGCCTTTGCTGGTCGGCGCTTAACCTTTGTCCAAACATAAATGACGGCGGCGCACTGACACCAGCCCAAACATTCGGCGGAAAATTGAACTTCAGCAGTCGGGGCGCGTTCTTGGTCAGTATAAAAAAGATGTGATCCGGGCACTCTGTCATTACGGCGATGACCTGTCCTATCCATGCGTCAGGGACGCCCAGGCCGAGCAGATCACTCATGCTGTCGATAAAGATACCGGCTGCTGTTTTGTGCCGTCGGATCGCATCCAACTCTTTCAGGTTAAGCTGGAGCGCTTCAAAGCCGCCAGGGTAATGTGCTTGAGCAATCCCCTCGGCGATGGCCTTCGCATAACAGATCACGATTTCCCCGTCCGGCATTTCCCACGCGCATCGATGCTCGCAGCCCCGCACGGGATTGGCCGTGTAGCCCGTCCCCGGCCCGAAAACATGCACCCACTCGATTCCGTTCGGCCCCTGCTTATTCACAGTTTGATCTCCCTATCTATGTAACATTATTGTTACATTTGACCGTCTCGCGCCTGAGAAGCGCACGTTCTATAGACCAAAAATCCAGAGTAGGGTAGGGTGCTCCCCCCTACCCCGGATATCCCAACCTGGCCGTTTGGGATAACTTAGAATGGGATATCCTCTTGTTCGGGCACCGTCTTTAGCACGAACTCACCGGTTCCGATCCAATCGGGATCGATCCGGGTGAGATTGTGAAAGTCCCCTTTTTTCAGAGTGTAGGCAACTACGGGCGGCTGGAAGGTCGTGATGTCACCCTCCTCACCAAACAGATACGGCTTCTCGTCCACCACCGGCCAACCGGCGGTGCGGAAAGCATCCCGGCCAAACAGATAAAGCTCATTGCCTTTGACTGTTGTCAAAACATGCATCGGTTTGCCTTTTTCGGTAAGGCCATTTTCGACGCTCATGAGCATCGTTTTCTGCTCTTCGCCTTCGACCGGCTCGCGAGTGATTTCGCCCGTACTGTTATCCACTTTCCGCTTGCGAGCTTTGGGAGGTGGAGCCGGGGTCTCGACCGGTGCATCAGTGATGACAATATCCTCTAAATCCTGAGTGAAAAACTCGCTGGCGTTGGCCGCGATCAGGATCGCCGCCACCAGGGCCCGCTTTTGCGCCATCTTGTCGATTGTGTTGACCTGATCAAAGATGTCTGGATTTTCGACCTTCCCCACCGCTTGTCCCAGGATGGTCGGGTCATCATCGGCAAACTTTGCGCCACAACCGCCTTGCTTTTTGTGGCATACCCAGCCGCCACCAAATTCTTCCCTGCCTTTGATGATGGTTTCTTTGCCACAGACCGGGCAGGCTCGATTCTGATTCCGCCAGCGGTATTTCGACTCTTTGCTGTTGCAGGAGCCGATGCCTTCGCCGATATGAGCACCACTGAGGATATCGCTGAGCACACACTTGTAGCGGTAGGAAAAGAAACCAGCGGTGTAATCCTCGATTTCCTTCATCGGTTCGAAGGCCGGAGCAAGGGCGAGCGCCGAACACAGCATCTCGGCTCCTGGCTTGTACAGTGTCGCTTTGGTCGTGCCGGGGATCGTGCCGAAATGGACGCCATCCACCAGCACCTTATCCGCCATGAGCCGTGAGATCACTGCCTTGCGGAATTTCGCCGCCTCGACAGCGACTTCCAGATCGACCTGGGGCTTGTAGATCATGATATCAGTAGTCATGGGATTCTCCTCCTTGACATCTTCTTGAAACTAGAATACTATTCTATAGAGTGAATGTCAAGGTAGAAAGTTGAAACCATGCCAGTACAGATCGACGGGTCATACATCGCCCGGTGGCGTCGCTACTACGGGATCAGCCAGAAAGATTTCGCGATCATGATAGATTTGTCGCCCAAATCGAGAACGTATATCTGCGAATTAGAGTCGGGCAAGCGGCAGACCTCAAGAGCGCGAGTCGAGCGGATGGCGTTGGTACTCGGCCTCGATATTGAGCGCATTCTGATTGCAGAGGAGAACAAGGAGATCACCGATGGCATTTGAACAGTGGTGTGTAATTGAGTTGTTTGGTCATCAGCAGATCGCAGGTAAGGTCACTGAGCAAGAAATCGGGGGGACTTCTTTTGTGCGAGTCGATGTTCCCCAAACGAACCGAAATGAAAAGTTTACGAAGTATTTCGGCGCTGGTGCGATCTACAGTATTACGCCAGTAGACGAAGAAACCGCCCGTCTGGCCGTAGAGAGTTACGCGCCAGAACCGATTGAATCCTGGCGCTTGCAATTGCCAGAGAGAGGCACGTCGCTGTATCAGGACGATGTAGACGATATTCCATTTTAGCGCCACACTGATTGGGGGGGGGCGTGGGGGGAACCCCATCCACCGGGAATCGCGAATTTTACCGGTTCAATTGGGGTAATTCAGGCATTCCTGAGAAAGGGGAGAACTAAAATGGCTTACCAACTGACGGATCAGAACCTGATGGACAAGAGCACGAAAGATAACGAGGTTGCCCGGTTGCGCGCGGCGCTGGAAACTATCAAGGCTTTAGAGCCGTTTCGTGTGCACGCGCTCTATTCCAATATGGGCTGGCAGAGTGGTTATAACGCGGCCTTAGATTATGTTCAAAACGTCGCTCGCGCCGCGCTGGAAAACGATAACTTGCCATGCTAACGACGACAAGACGCCCATAGGAAATAAGCGACAGCCAGAGCCATTAAGACACCCATCAGGAGCAAGCGACAGCCAATGCGTAGAAGACATCCAAAATAGTAGAGCGACAGCCAACATAGCAAAGACGCCCATAGGAAACAAGCGACAGCCAAAGCCAAAAAGCCATCCGAATATCAGAAAGCGACAGCCATAAGAATGAAGACACCCATAACCGTTAGAGCGACAGCCAAAAAAGCTAAGACAACCGAGTTAGAGGAGCCAGAAATGACCGAACGCCAGCGAATTCAGGATATCCTCAAGCCGCGGGTGGTATTCCGGGCCACCATTCAGCGCGACCGTATTCGCGCCAGTAACCGCCTGTCTGCTCTGAACCGGCAGAAAGGTTTCCTGTCAGACCAGGAGCGCGAGATGATGACCCCCTGGTTTGATCGCGTCGAGACGATCTGGACAAATCATCACAACCGCCTGATCGAACAGGAAACACAGATGGATGAAGAACTGCGCGACCTGGCGGGCGATTTTCGGATTGTCCGCGAAATGACGGCCCTGCGCGGCGCCGGTCTGCTGTTGGCGGCAAAGGTAATCGGTCTGATCGACATCGAAAAAGCCGAGACGGTTTCCAAACTCTGGCGCTATGCCGGGTATGGACTGACCGCGAAGGGCATTATTGACCGGCGCACAAAGGGCGAAACCATGAAGTACAATCAGGGTCTGAAAACCAGTTGCCGCGTCCTGACGGTCTCGATGATGCGCAGCAATTCGCCCTACCGCGCCGTCTATGACGAGGCACGGGAAGTCTATGCTGCCAGACCCGACTGGAGCGCTGGTCACCAGCACAGTGCGGCCCTGAGGAAAATGACTAAAATCTGGTTGGCGCACCTGTGGAATGTCTGGCGCACGCTGGAAGGTCTGCCGGCGCAAGCGCCCTATATTTTCCACGACCCGCGCCATACCCACCAGATCATGCCAACAGACATGGGCTGGCAGGTCGAGATACGGGCGGTTCGCGAACCGCCCGTACAGCCGCAATAATCAAGATACCCAAAGACAAGAAGCGACAGCCAAAAAGATAAAGATACCCATGTTATGCAAGCGAACATCAGGTTAGAAACCTGTTAACTTGGTTTGAATATACCTATTCCGTCTTGATTCTGCGTCGATGAGGAGACGAAAATATAGTAGCTAGTTCACCCTGGTATGGGAGAAAATGGTATGACTCAACTGTATAAAACCGTAGAGGACGCTTTGGACGATTTGACGAACAATGAGTGCTATAAAGCCCTACGCGACTTACTCTTGGTATTGGGGTATGCGCGTGCTGAGGGGCTGCCCAGCAACACGAAATATGTCGTGAGGGCAATGGATTACATACTCGAAGATCGGTTGGATGATCTCGCTGACCTAGCGCAATCAATGATAGAAGTTGAGTAGGAGTCAACGCATGACAGTGCATATAGACTACCAGGAAGAAATCGCCCACTGGGACGCCCTGATCGACATCCTGCAAACGGCGATATCCCTTCTGGCTGAGCGCCGCCAGAAGTGGGAGCTTGCCCTGCGGGAAAATATCGATCGGCAATTCCCCTCCCCGGCCCTCCCCATGCAGGGGGAGGGAGTCGCGGATGAGGTCGTCACAGTTGTCCGCCAGTGGCAGGAGATCAGGCTCTGGGCCGCGATCGACGACCACTTCCAAAAGACGCTGGCGATGGCCCGATCCCGGCGGGAAAGGCTTGATGAGGTCTTGCGGTGATGCCAGAATGTGGTATACTTCAAGGTATAAATGAGGCGGGCTTACCACCCTGGAATGCCTCTAGCATAGACGGAAAGAGCAATGGCTCCTAGATTGATCTCTGGGCGGAAGCGGGGATTGGTACCCTCGCACAAGACTCTTTCCGTCCCGTCCTGAGATGAATGTAGGAGTTTTCTTGTGTTCACCAGTCACGAACTTCGATTGATTTTTTGCCTAACCTATCATCATGAGGTTAAGCGTATCGCTAAGGCGGGCTACTTCGTCGAGTATTATACCCGCTGTCGTCGTGAAAGCATTTACCGCCTCTGCAATCATCCCTATAAAAAACCATCCATCAAGCACATCCCGACAGGCAAGCTTACCCTGACATTGGGCCGACTCTTTGAACAGAACGAAGACGGTTATTATGACCTGACTGCCGAAGGCCGGAGGGTTTTTGAACAACATATTCGTCAAATCGATCAAGAACAAATACGGCTGCGGGGGAAAAATCGCAGCCTGCTGCTTGTAGAATAGGAGGTTTTTCGATGGCAGTCGCAGTCACAACCTGGGTATGGAAACATGCCCCCGTACAGGATAAGAAGTTGCTATTGCTTCTGGCAATCGCTGATTGTAGTAATACAGAGGGGATTGCCTACCCAGGAGTCGCCCGGATCGCGCAATATATCCGGGCTTCAGAACGGCATACCCAACGTCTGATCAAAGACCTGGAGAAAGCGAATATTATCACGGTCGTCCGCAATAAAGGCGACCGTACCCCAACAGGGTACACGAATCTCTACTATCTGAATGGGTATCGGGAAAGCGAAGGTTTAACCGAGGGTGAAGGGGTGACATCTGGCACGTTAACAGATGAGAAAGGGGTGACATCTGAGACGCAAGGGGTGACAAATTCGACCGCAAGGGGTGACATCCAGGTGTCACCCAAACAAAAGATAACAAATGCAACAAAAAAATCATCTATCCCTAAAGGGATAGATACCGCCGCCGAAAACGGCGACGGTGAACGCACTTTTTCAAAAGCTGAAACGATTCCATCAATGGATGAAAAAACCACTGAGGACGTTTTGGATAATCGCCCTCCTCACAAGGATTACTTTGCCGCCCTGATGGATATCTCTTGGCCGCCGACGATGTTCGTGCCCAGCAATTCGCTCATGGGCCGGGTGGCGAAATGGCTTCGAACGAACGGCTATCAGCCGGAGGAGGGGGAGGCCATTGTCGAGTACGTTACCGAGATTGCTCAAAAAGACGAGTGGACGACTCGCTGGCACCTCACTTGCGTCGAGACCTTTGCCGCCGATTGGCAGGCGCGGGTTCGTGATGACTCGGTGCTGACACCGCTGCTGCGGAAAAAACTCAAGCTCATCGGCCAGGACTTTAGCGCCCCCGGTCTGCGTAAGGCAATAGCCGAGGGGTGGTTCGATCCGGCGCACGAGGGATTCGGCTTCGATCTCGATGGGGCGATCAGGGATTTGGGACTGGAGGTGCCAACGTGAAGCAGGACGCGCAAAACTACGCCGTCAAGATCATCGGCGATCTTGACCTGTTCAGTCAACTTCTCAATGAATTTATGGATGGCGATGACCTGGACAGTGCCTGGGAACATGGCGTAGTCTTGAAGGCGATGGCGCACATGCGAATGTCAGTCGCGCACCTGAAATCACTGGAACCTGAAGAGGTACACGACTATGGGGATGTGTGGTATCATCAGCGAAATCGAAACGCCAGCCGCGACGCGGAATCGTCCGCTGGCTCTCTAGCTGACGAGGAGCTAAAGCCTTGACCGATCATACCACAACCTCCCCCCAGACCGTCCGTGCTCAATATCTGGCCGGGCGGGGTATTCTTGAAGCGACTATCAAGGCGTATGGATTTTACGCCGAGAGTTGCCAGCCTCATGAATGGAAATATGATACCTTCGGCATTGACGGCCACCGGGCGACACGTATCCGGCGGAAACCCATCAATGGACAGGATAAATCGGTCTGGGTACCGGGCTTAAAAGCACAGGGGGATCATGTGTTCTATTTGCCCGATGCGCCGGAAGTGATGCGTGAGATTGTATCGCACACCACTGACCAGGAACCGGTGCTGTTTCAGGCGCGCACCGTCTGGGTCGTGGAGGGGGAGGTCGATTTGTGGACGATCCATAGTGCCCTGGGCTATGACGCCTTTATCCCCGCGCCCGCGCTGAAACACCATACAGGGGTATGGACACACGCCGATATTCTCTGGTTAAGAGACGAACTGGGAATCCGACGCTTGTTTTCTGTGCCCGACCTGGATTCAGCGGGCAAGAAGCGCGCTTTTAACCTGGCTCGCGCTTGTGACGGCGTGGATGGTGTTCACCTGGATACCCGTATTTTGCAGGCAGAGGATGACAAATTCGATCTCAACAAACTCTGGCAGCAGGTAGGTTTTGAGCGCCAACGTTTTATCGACGGCGTGCTCGCCGCCCGCCGATTGACCATCAAGGATGTGTATACCTGGAGCGGTGAGGACTATCTTCCCCTCCCCGGCCCTCCCCATGCATGGGGAGGGAGTCAGGGTGGGGAGGCGGATGAGGTAGCGGCGAAAATCGCGGCTCACTTAGGCGTGAAACGATTTAAGGGCAATGGCTGGTCAGACAATTTCAACTGCATTTTTCACGATGATCACACGCCCAGCGCCGCCGTGCACGAGCAGGGCAATTACTATTGCCAGGGCTGCCAGATCAAGAAAACCCGAAACGAGATGGCCGCTCATTTTGGGATTGCCCTGGTGCCCCAGACTCCGGTAGACACATCCGGGCTATTGGTTGCCCCTGCCCGGCAGCTTGCCCCCGCCCCGGTGAAGGAGACCGCCCCGACTACCGACCAATGGCTGGTTGTGCTGAAAGATGAGGCCACAAAAAATTATGACCGCAGCCTTGACGGTGCTCTGCCGGGGTTGCGCCCGCCGGTCGAATTGCCCTTCGCTTTTATGCATCATCTTGGGGGCTATGCCCACATTCTACCGCGTGGTCAGATCATGCACATTTCCAGTGACAGCGGCATGGGGAAATCACAGTTGGTGCGCGCTTTTGCCCGGGCCAAACAATCGGACGGCGCGGGCGGTATTGCCTGGTTGTCCGAGCACCTGGAGGGTAGTCGGGATACGCTTGCCGGGCGGCGGATTGTGGCGCAGGAGGTGCAGACGTTGGGCGGCATGACCGAATACCGTTACAATCAGGTGCAGTTGCATTACAGCGATCCGGAACGGTACCGTCATTATGCGCCGACCGATGTTGAACTGGCCGCCGCCAGAGCGCAGACGGCGGCGATCCGCCAGCGCCTGGGGGAGATCGTCTACATCCGGCGCAAGCCATTTTTTGCCGTGCATTTACACGAGACGGTCGAGCGAGCGGTGGCGCTCCTGGACAAAAAAGGTTATGACCCGGAGTACCTGATCGTGGATTACCTGCAACGGCTGCCATTGGGCACACGCAACGAGACCGGCCAAAGTTGGGCGGAAGTGGTAGCGCAGGAAATGAAATTGGTCTGTGAGGAATTCAGTTTGGTGGGCGTGTTGGTCACGCAAGTGACCCAGGAAGGCAGTGAGGCGATGAAAGACCAGAAGCCTTTCAGGGCTATCTGGATGCAGTATTTGCGCAACTTTACCGCCAACCTGTTGCTGATGTTTGCGCCGGTACCGCAAGTCCCAGGACAGAACCGGCAGGCGCGCTATCAGGTGCTGAAGAATTCCGGGGGCAAGGTCATGGCTGAAGAAGCGACTATCCCCTGGCGTCCTGAACGACTGGACTTCGATATTTCGGCCCAGAATGGTGTGGCGCGTGCCCCTCGCCGGGTGCAGAATCCCTTTAGTATCCTGGCAGGCCGCGATGATTAGCCGAAATATCATCCACCACCTGGATGCTCTGCCCCTTTTGCGCGGGTTGCCCGATCAATCCATCGACGCTCTGATCACCGATCCGCCCTATGGTATGACTGAATTGGAAAATGACGCTGTTATCGATTGGCAACTCTTCTGGCAGGAGGTGCGCCGGGTGGCGAAGGGAGCGCGAACGCCGGTGATCCTGTTTAGCCAGCAGCCCTTTACCACTGACCTGATTAACAGCAACCGGGCCTGGTTTCGCAATGAGATCATCCTGGAGAAAACAAACGCGACCGGTTTCCTGAACGCCAATCGTCGTCCCTTGTCCGCCCACGAAAATATCCTGATCTTCGGCCAGCAAGCACCGGTTTATCATCCGGTCAGGATTCCTGCCCAGAAGCGAGAGTCTGCGAGAGTAAGACGCGAGCGCGGTAAGGCTGATCATTATGATAAGGTGCCCTCTATGGATTGGGTTGACGATGGGAGACGCTATCCCCGCTCTGTCTGGCATTTTACGGGGAGTGCGCGCAGTGAAAGTATACACCCCTCCCAGAAACCATTGGCCTGTTTGCAGCGCTTGATCGAGTTATACACCGATCCCGGCTGGCTTATCTGTGACCCTTTCATCGGATCAGGTACCACCGCCCTCGCCGCCCGCAGTTCAGATCGGGATTATATCGGCGGGGATATCGATGCCAAGTATGTCGAGGTCGCCCGCCGTCGCTTGCAAAACAGCGATCCTTATCAAGCGACGGTGTACGGAAATGGGTTCAGACAATTGAGCTTGCTTCAGGAAGACCATGACTAAATATCGCAACGTGAAAACCCGGGGCTTTGATAGCCAGGCCGAGGCGTGGCGCTATGATGAACTGCTGCTCCTGGAGCGGGCGGGTGACATCTGTGACCTGGAAATCCAGCCGGAGTATGTCGTCTGGCGACCCGATCCCCGAACCCGATTTCAGGAGCGAAAGGTTCGAAATATCAAATACATTGCCGATTTCAAATATCGGGAGTGGCGGCAGGGGCAGTGGTACACTATCGTGGAGGACACTAAAGGGAGCCGTACCGCTGTCTACCAAATCAAGAAGAAGTTATTTCTCGACATGATTATCCGGCAAGGCTTAGCGATAGAATTCCGGGAGGTGCAGGTATGAACACATTAGCGGTAATGCCCGCCGCAGATTTGACCGTCGGCTGTTTCAAGGCGACCGCAACCGGTCTGGAAATCGAAGGCACCCCGACGTTGGAAAGCTGGCGCCATTTTGGCCGTCAGCTAGGGCAATTGCACGATGCTATCCAGCTTTGCATCGGCGATTGGATTCTGTTCGGCGAACACGCTTATGGTGAGATGTACGCCGACGCTCGACGACACTGGTCTGGAATACTCGACTCTGACCAAGTACGTTTTCGTCGCTCGTACCTTCAGTCGTGAACATGACCTATTTTCCCCCAGGGCAACGATTAAAAGATGGACACACCTCAAATATCTGGCCGAGGTGGCGAACACTGGTTATATCATTGACCGGGACTTGATCGATTTCGGCGTGCAACTCTACCAGGCCGGACAGGAGACCGGCAACCCTGTGCCCGCTGAAATATTTCGGCGGCGATTGATGATCGAGCGCGATGGCCGCGATCCTCGCCCGCAGGATGCGGTCTATGTGGCTCTCTACACCATCCTGGAACAGGCGCGGGCGGGCGGTTATAGCAGTCGTGAGAGGGTATTGGACAGGGCGCTGGAGACTGTCAAGCCGCGCCTGTCAGTCGATTACCGCGATTTGATTGATGATATTCTACTGTGCGATGGGGCAAAATACTGAGTTTTAATTGTTACCTGATTTAATGTGGTAGAATAATAGCATACTTGGACGCGGGCTAGCCGTCCATCGGGGCGGATGCGTCCGTGACCCGTAGAAGCCCCCAGCTTTAGCTGTGGGGAGTAGTCACATCAAAGGATAGCCATGCCTGCCACTGACCTTATCGCTCGCAAGATGAAAAACCCTGTTGGACGCAGTAATGTCACCCATCGGATGGCTGCCCTGCGTGGGTATCTGCCGCACTATCAGGGATCGCGTTATGTGCAATTATCTTTACCCCTCTACACCATCACCGATAAACGCTCGGCCATCGAAAGCGCTCGGCTCAAGGCTTTATCCAAACACCGTTATGAGGGATGGAATTGTTATGGGCTGGCACTCTATCGCTGGATTGCTTCTGATGCTTGTGTCCATATCGTGGATGTAGAGGCGTATCTGGGTGTGGACGCCAGTCGAGAGGGGTTTGAATCTGCAAACCTGCGGCTTAAACGCTTAAAAAAGACTTGACTTTCATAAGCTAAGATCATACCATGATAAGTAGTAAGATTGTATCAATTTCGAATGAAGTTTACCCCCCCCCTCGTCTTTTGGCGGGGTTTTTGCGTGGGAGACGGCATGTCGTTAGGAAAACTTGTCACGCTGGTGCCGCTGATGGGCGGCGACGCGGCGGACATTGCTCTGCCGACCGAAAACCTATTGGCGTTGTGGTATGCGGGCAACGGGTCAAAAGACCACGCCAGTATCTCAGGTGGTGATGGCAATCCGGTGACGGCCTGGGCGGACAGCGGCAGTAATGGCTATGACCTGACGCAAGCGACGGAAGCGGCACAGCCAACCTATCACCGGAAGCTGGCGGCGTTCAACAACCGGGGCGCGGTCGAGTTCGACGGCGATGATTATTTGCAGCGCACAATCGCTGCCGGGATTGCCGCGAATGAAGCTGTTTGCACCATTTTGATTGTTGGGATTACGAATGGTGGCGCTCAATATCTGTATAACGAGGGGTATTCAGTGACCAGTACCCCAAGAGTTAATTTTCACACGGAGGCGGCGGGTAGCCTTCGCTATCAGCATACCGATGACAGCGGCCTCGCTATGACGCGTGATGGGGCGATCACGACGGGGGAGAAAATAATGCTCGTTGGCCGTCGAGCCGATGCGACTAGTTTTTATCTGCGGGTTAATGGGGTGCAAGGAGCATTAACAACGAAAGCGATAGGGACGACGACGATTGATATTCTCGCTTTAGGTGCGCTGGCTGTCACCACATTGCGAGCCGGTTTTCTTATCGGTCATTTGGCGGTAGTGGCTGTTTATGGCGCGGACAACTTCGCCACCATCGAACCGATTGCCGCCGATTTCTACGGGATCACCCTGCCATGACCCGGCGGCGATCTTTGTTGGTGGCGCTGGCTCTTGACCTTGCCGTCACCGCTACTTTGATAGTTCTGTGGTTAGACCTGTTGGAGGTCATCTGATGATTGATACTATTCGTGAAGTTAAACAACTGGTAGAAGATCAATCGCCTGGTGAATGGTCGGTAGAGATCGGCGAAGTGGTTGTCTGGCGCTACTGGGCTAATTCGGAAACAATTGTTTACCAGCAAGCGGGAATTGCTGATTGGATATTCGGGTTGATAGACGCAAACTTGATTGCGGAGCGTTTGCTGACAATAGTTTCTTCCTGAGGGAGGTCATCTGATGCTTGAATATCGGGTTAAAGCACTGTGGCGCTGGCTGCTGTATGTCGGTCTGCGTCGTGCCGTTCGCTATCGCGCGTATGGTGTGGAATCCGACACCGGCTATAAAGGCTGGTATGAAATTGGCGGTCGGGTGATCGCTTTCAGACGGCTGGACGGCAGCAATCAATTCCTGTGGTGAGCAAATGCAGAGAAGGAGTTTAATGTGATTGAAGCCTTGATTGCCGCGTTTATGGGCGTCTGTGTAGGCACTGCTGCGCCCGATGCCGCGCTACCCTTGCACAAAACGGTTGAGGGGAACTGGTCAACCCCTGTCGGGCAACTCATCTATGGCCGTTGGCTTGACGCGGGCTGGCACGAAGTCGAGGGCGGCCATCTCCGTATCTTGCACCGTCCCTGGCGAGCGGGCGATCCGACGATTGTATTTGCGACCAACCAGCCGGTACCAGACGAGGCCGGAGGTGTTTTTCACCCGCAATGCGGGGCGTGGTTAGTCGATTATGGCCGATAAACCACTAACGCGCCTGACGCTTCAACGTGCTGACACAATTGCTCGCGAGGTGCTGCCCGCCGATCTCCATGAAGTCGCTTGGGCGATCATCTGGAATGTCACAGGCTACCCGGCATTTTTCGATGGCGATGATCATGAGGCCATTTTCCGGCAGCAGTTAGAGGATTGGCGTGATACGCGTGAGGAGCGAATTCCGTGAAGTGGATAGTTCTCATTCTCTTGCTGTCGGCTTGTAGTGGCTATGCGCCTACGCCGACGCTTACTCCGACATTGGAACCGGTTGCCGATCCTACGCCGACGCCGGAGATCGACATCTGCCAGGCCGAACCGACGCGGCATGAATGTCATTATGGTGAACCCGTGAGCCGGAATCACGAGTTGTCGGGGCCGTTCGAATTGACCTCCTTTACCTTCAAGGCGAAAGACGACCTCGAAGACAAGACGGTGCTTGTCGTGGTGCCGGGCGAGTTGTTCCAGGGGCGGTCGATTGATTACGGTTGGGATTTTTCGCGTACGATTCTTCAGGATGGCAGTGTGGAGTTCATGCCCGCCGCGCCCAACAAAATGCGGGTGGTGGATGATCATATCCTGGTCGATCTGGAAGGGGTCAAGGGCTATACCTTCCTGGAGTATCATGCCCTGCCTCTGCAAGGGGGCATCGCCTATGTCCTGCTCTGGGAAATCGATACGACCGGTTTAATCCCGATCGGCGGGCGCACCTTTGCCGTAGCGGCGCTGGATTTTGACACGACCTGCTATCTCAGGAACAGCAGCGACAACCATATCCTCGGCGCGACGATTTTCCCGGAGGGGCAATCGTTTGCGCCAGAACCGGGCCCGAGCCAGTTTCTGGTCGCTTTCCGCACGCCGCGTGATGTGTCGGTGATCATTGCCTGCGGTTGGAATGGGCGTCATGCCGTTTTCCGGGGCGACTTGCGCCTGGATACGTTCCGGGTCGAGCCGGTCAACTGGGACGGCGTGGGTGATCTGGAGGCGCTGGCGCAGAGTCTAACTGTATTGGAGATCGAGTGATGGCCGGAATGGATAGTCAGATTTTTCGACAGCACAAAATCGTCGAACTGGTGATCGAAAGTGGCTCCACAGACAGCCAGGCCATCAGCTTTGCGGGCTGGGCGGGTATTGGCGTTCGCTTCCCCTCCGGCTGGGACGGGGGCGATCTGTCTGTTTTTGTCGATAGCGTCAACGAAGCAACCTGGGCGCAAGTCTATGACGCCGACGGCACCGCGATTGCCGTCACAGGGGCGAGCAACACCTTTGCAGCGGTCAAGGCCGACGTGTTTGCGATTGCCAAACAAATTCGCTTTCAGGCGGCTTCGGCGGTCGGGGCCCAGCGGGTGTTAGAGGTTCATCTGAAAGGTTGAGGATGGCGCGTTATTCTGACGAATTCCGGGCCCAAGCTATTCTGATGCTTGAAGCCAATGGCTGGCCGGGACGGAAAGGGGCGTTGACCAGCACGGCAAAACATCTGGGGCTTAAACATCCAACCTTAAGCCGTTGGGCGCGTAAGAAGCAGAACCCCCCCCCGAATGAATTGGTACAAGAAAAAAGATTCGACCTGATTGAGGCGATCCGAAGTGAATTGCGCGCTATTTTCGGTGAATTGCCGAATGCTCGCCCTGATGCTGATTACAAAGAGTTGGCAACGTCTGCGGCGATACTGATCGACAAGTTGCAGTTGTTGACGGGTGAGGCGACGGATCGGACTGAGGTGCTTTATGCTGAGCTTACCGTCAAAGAGCGAGTTGATCGAGTTACAGACCTTTTTGAACGAGCAAGAGATCGTCGAACTCGACAACTTGCTGGACAGTCTGCTACCGCCTCCGATTCTTGACGATGATTCCGCCATCGACTGGATACA
>Ga0326597_10002582_pt1 | contig 26892 bp, 14 predicted proteins | sample RVTome_12_FD_203789 | JGI IMG/M metagenome (GOLD analysis project Ga0326597, IMG submission 203789) | Soil microbial communities from uranium-contaminated site in the Upper Colorado River Basin, Wyoming, United States - RVT100D185 | ecosystem: Environmental > Terrestrial > Soil > Contaminated >... | reverse complement strand
TCTCCAGCTGCGGCAGCAGCGTCATCTCGTAGCCCAACTGCTTGCGTCTTGTTTGCATGAGCACAACTTCACACCGCAAACTCTACCCGCAAGGGTTTTTCAACAGGCCCCTTGGTCCGGGTTTCAATGCACATTCGCACTCTCCGATAACGCAATCTGGGGGATGTCCACCGCAAGCGCAACATCGGACTGCCCTGCGCGTGAACGCGCGCTCGACCACGGCCAGTCCAGGGGACCACCGACCAGCCCTCGCCTGACGGGATTGTGTTCGATATACGTGACGGCCTTCTGAACAGCATCCCAGGTGAACAGATTGCGATCGTACCCGCCACCCTCCTGCCAGAAGCGATGGAGATGACGCTCGCCCCGCTGAACACTGATGCTCTGGAGATCCTGCGGCGCATTGGCGGACCAATGGTTTACAAGCCAGTGAGAGAATGGCTCCTTCATCAGACGCAGCAACTTCGAAATCGAGTAGTTCCCTTGATTCGGATGAATCAGAATGTGGACGTGTTCGGGCATCAACACATACGCCCAAATGGAGAAGTCACCCTTGTGTCGGGCTTGATCCCAGAAGTCCAGCAGGCCACGACGCACAGTGTCATCTGTCAGGTGTTGTTGACGGCGATAGCAGGAGAATGTGAGGTAGTGCGCGTGACTGGGAAGATTGAAGGACTGACGTCTCATGAGTGTGCTCAGTTCTGCGACGTGACTGCGCCCTCAATTGTGCTATGAAACCCGGACCAAGGGGCCTGTTGAAAAACCCTTGCGGGTAGAGTTTGCGGTGTGAAGTTGTGCTCATGCAAACAAGACGCAAGCAGTTGGGCTACGAGATGACGCTGCTGCCGCCGCTGGAGAGCCTCATCCCGGCGGAGCATCGACTGCGGAAGCTGGACCGGGTGCTGGATTTGTCGTTTGTGCACACGGCGGTGCGGGATCGCTACTGTCAAGACAACGGGCGTCCATCGATTGATCCGGAGGTCGTGATGCGCCTGTTCATACTTCAGGCGATGGAAGGGATTCGGTCGGTGCGAGAGTTGATGAATGAGGTACAAGTGAACTTAGCGTATCGCTGGTTCATCGGGTACCGGGTGGATGAGCCGTTGCCGGATCATTCGAGTCTGTCGCGGGCGTTGGATCGGTTCGGGGACGCGCTGTTCAATGAGTTGTTCGTGCACAGCATCGCGCAATGCCGTCAGACAGGACTGATCGAGGGTCGGGTACTGCATCTGGATGCGACGACGATTCGGGCGGATTTGGACCGTGAGCGAGTCGGCACGGCGGACAGTCCGGACCCGGATGCACGTTATGGGAAGTTTCCGGGGAAGCGCACGGCGCCGGGGTACAAGCAGCAGACGGTGGTGGACCAGAAGGCGCGCGTGATCGTAGATGTGTCGGTGACGTCGGCGGAACGTCACGAGCACGACGGGGCCATCGACGCCGTCGAGCGTGCCATGACCAACATCGGTCAGGCACCGGAGGCTGTGTGTGCGGACGCGGCGTATGCGAGCGGCCACCATCGGGCGGCACTGGAGGCACGGGGCGTCCGCTTGGTCAGTCCGCCGCCGAAACCGATCACGCATACCGGCACCGAGTACTTCACGACAGAGGATTTTGCCTACGACGAGTCGCGGGACGAGTTCACCTGCCCGGCGGGTCAGACGTTGCGTTGTATCGGTCCGGTGAAGGAGCGCCCGCATCTGCGGCGGTATCGGGCGTTGCGCACGGTTTGTCGCGTGTGTCCCTTGAAATCCTGCTGCACCACCGCGCCGCACCGCACACTGAAGGTGAGTGTTCACCACGCCGCGCTGATCCGGTTGCGCGCGGACAGCCGCACCGACAGCTTCCGCGCGTTGTATCAAGCGCGGTCCCACGTGATCGAAGGGATCTTCGCCGAAGCCAAGCAGTGGCACGGACTGCGACGCGCCTGGCGGCGTGGTCTGTCCAACATGCTGATGCAGAGTCTGTTGATCGCGGCAGTGCTCAACTATAAGCGGCTGATGGCGGCCGTTCGCTTGTGCGAAATGATCCTCGCACGCGCCGCACTCCGATGGTGGGATCGGTCTGACACCAACCCCGTCGATCTCAACTACAGGATCGCCATCGCTTGATAACCTTCACCGATCAACTGACGACAAACGGGTTTTTCAACACGCCCCAAGGTCCGGGCCACCCGCCCGTTGTGTTCACAGGCTGAAGAGCGCATGTGCAAGTGGTGAGAATACGCAACAGGGCCAGGCTATGGGCCATGGCACTGATTGCGACAGCAATCAGTTGCGTGCACTGCGCGGGACCAAGCAAGATACTGTATGGATTTTCCGAGCCGCTCGGTCCACACCTGGATGGAGTGGACCCGAATGGCGTGACCCATACGAGGCAACCGCTTGCGGAGTCAGGAATCGAAATAAGTTGGACTCCTGGCCCGACTTCGATGGTGTTGTCTCTTAAGAACAAATCGGACGATCCAGTCGAGATTCTATGGGAATTCTGTGTCTATGTCGACACGAGGGGACGTGGACACTTGGGCGTAGTTCATGGGTTTGATCCGTTCAAGGGACACCCATCAATTCCGCCACCTACTGTTGTGCTCCCAGACTCGTCGATTACAACAAGCATGCTCCCGCACGACCATGTCATTTACGTGAGGACACGGGGGATCGATACATGGATTCCTCTATCGCTTCTGCCGAGGTATCATGACAAAGGGAGATTGGAGGAGGTTCAGAGCTACATCGGGCAGAGAGTAGGTGTCGTACTGGCGCTTGTGAGACGTGGCAGAGTAGAGCGCTGGCACTATGAGTTTGAGATTCAATCAGCCGTTGTGGATCGGAAGTAATGTAATGGCAGCGACGCCCGGGTGGCCCGGACCGCCTGTGCCCTTCAGGATAAGGACCGGGTCTCATGGAAAACAATATCCCAGGAGGAACCCATGAACCGAAGTAGAGTATCGATCATCCTCGCCGTCGGATTCGGTGTCGTCTTGGGGGTGGCCCTGACCCGCGCATCCGAACCGGCTAAGGAGCTGAAAGTGGAGACACTGTTGCAGCGGGTGCTTTCAGATGAATTCACTCCCGATCGGGAGGTACTGATCGACTTAGTCGAGATTCCGCCGCACACGACATTGCCGCGTCACCGGCATCCGGGTGAGGAGTTTCACTACTACCTGGAAGGCGAAATGGAGATCCACATTGACGGTGAGAAGACGATTGTTGGCAAGCCCGGCGGCGTCGGACACGTTCCGTACAATCGGCTCCATACGGCTGTCACGAAGGAAAAAAGCGCCAAGGCGCTCGTCTTTCGCGTGCACAAAAAAGGTGAGCCGGTGCGGTACCTGGAGGCGGAGGACCCCCGGGACACCGCGGCGGCCAAAACGGAAGAGTAGCATGGGGCATCCGATCTGATATCAATACTGACAGGAGGAATATCATGCACGAGGGATTGAGCAGAGGAATGCTCACGGCCGCAGTGATTCTATTAGCATTGACAACGGCGGAGCCATCGCACGCGGGTGACCGCGCCCACATGGACGGCTTCTTCATGCGGCTCTCCGCCGGAGGCGGCGGCGCCGCCACTGAAATCGACCTCGACGGGATTGACCGGCAGCTCTCCGGCCCCTCGGGCGACATCAATTTCGCGTTCGGCGCGATCGTCTCGCCGAATCTGGCGGTCCATGCAACCCTCTTCGGCTGGAGCGTCACCGACCCCGATTTCGAATACGGCAGTCTTTACAGAAAAGCCGACGGCGACCTCTCGCTGGGAGCAATCGGCGCCGGCATCACCTACTACATCATGCCCGCAAACGTCTATCTCTCCGGCTCGATCGGCATCGGCGTTCTCTCCTTTGATGGCTCCGGCGAGAAAGGGGATTCCGACGGCGGCCCTGCCGTCGATATGACCATCGGCAAAGAGTGGTGGGTCGGCAGCAACTGGGGTCTCGGCGTGGCCGGAACCGTCGGTTTTCACTCAGTCCCCCATGGCGACATCGACGCAAACTGGCGAGGCGCCAACATCGGCGTGCGCTTCACGGCGACGCTGAACTGAGCACCGGTTTATTCGCTGTCGGCGAGTTCGCACCGCACGTCCGTCTTCACCGAGTTCGCGATGTAACACTGCGCGTGCGCCTCGTGATGCATCGACTCCGCTTCGTCACGAGTCGGGCGACGTGACCCCGAGTAGATCACGTCCGGGTGCAGCGTCACTCGCGTCATCGCGACTTTCCCCTCGGCATTGCGCCCCATGACTCCGACCGCATCATCGCAATAGCTCTCCACGACCAATCCGCGCTTCGCCGCAATCGCCAAAAACCACAGCATGTGGCAGCTCGATAACGCCGCCACGAACGCCTCTTCCGGATCGACCGCCGCTGGATCGGACAGGGGAGAGCGAACGACATGAGGTGATGCCGACGCCGGCACCTCCAGTCCGCCGTCGAATTGCCAGCGATGCGCGCGGCTGTACTTGTTGTCCGAGAATACCGCGCCGTCCCGGTTCCAAATCACGACTGCCTTGTGCTCAGCCATGGCATCCTCCGAGAGTTTCCCAATAACAGCCCGAATTGTCATTCTTCGTCCCTTCATCCCGGCGATCCCGGGGTGAAGGGATGAAGGGATGAAGAATCTGCTTTTGCCTCACACGTGGAAAGCACGATTGCACGAAAGCCGCCTCACCCGCACGCGGGAACTCCCTCTCCTTCTGGGAGAGGGTTGGGGTGAGGGCATCGCCGAGAATTCCCGCACGGTGCCCCGAATCCGCCTAAGAGCGTCTAACAGAATGACAGGCCACCATCCATTCGGTCAGATGCAGGCTCGGCGGAAGCCTCGCCCTCCCGTGCGATCTGGGGGGAGGGCGAAGCTTCTGCTGAGCCTAACTTAGTCGCAATGTCTCATTCTGTTAGATGCTCTAAGTTGCTGGCCACGAGAGGAGCAATCACTACATTTCCGCCGTGGATACTCAACCCCCAAAGATCCAAGTCCGCAAAGGCTTGGTAATCTGCTACACCGGCGACGGCAAGGGCAAGACCACCGCCGCCCTCGGCATGACGGTTCGTGCCGCCGGATACCATCTCCGCACCCTGATCTGGCAGTTCATCAAGGGCTCCTGGCACTATGGCGAGCTCGACGGTCTCAAGCTGCTGGCCCCGTACGTGGAGCTTCGCCAAATGGGGGAGGGGTTTGTCGGAATCATCGATGACAGGCTCCCCCGCGAGACCCACCGAAAGGCCGCTCTCGCGGCGCTGGAGGGCGCCCGGGCCGAGATTGCCTCGGGCCGGTGGCATCTGGTCATTCTCGATGAAATCTTCGTCGGCTGCCAGTTGGGTTTTCTCACCGCCGATGACCTTCTTGGGCTTATGCAAGCGCGGCCACAGAATGTGCACCTCATCATGACCGGACGGGGCGCTCCCCCCGAAGTCCTCGAAGCAGCCGACCTCGTGAGCGAGATGCGCGAGATCAGGCACCCCTACCAAAAGGGGGAATTGGCCCAGAAGGGGATCGACTATTAGGTCGATTCGACCCTGCCCACCACTGGGGAAGTCCCATCTGAATCGCGTTTCACACTCTGTCAAATCCCCCACGCTGTCTAAAGTTTGCACCGCGCAAATTGCTGTTCTCCGCTAAACGGCGCGGTTTGGAGCGTCGATAGATGACGTGTGACCGTTCCCGTCGACAGCACCCACACTCACGCCAGCTCGCCGCACCGGCCGGGTGATCGACCCGCAAGGACCATGTCCGGCACCGTCGCGTTGGTGGTCGATGATGAACTCTCGATCCAGGTCTTGCTTCGTGATTGGCTGACCGAAGAAAACGATCTGAGGGTTCTGACCGCATCGACCGGTATCGAAGCCGAGCGCATCCTGCGGTCTGAGCCGGTCGACGTACTCCTCGTGGACTTGCGCCTGCAGGAGTGTACCGGTCTTGACGTCATCAAACGGGCGCGTGCGCTGCAGCCGCACATCGTGCCGATCCTGATGACCGGCTATCCGACGCTCGAAACGGCGATCGGCGCGGTGCAAACCGACATCTACGACTACCTCGTCAAACCGTTCCGCATGGAATTGCTGTCGGCGACGGTCCGTCGCGCGGTCGAACAACGGCAGTTGCAGCGCGAAAACATGGCGCTGCGCGAACAATTGGCCGTGGCCGAATTAATCCGCAAGATCGGCACCACCCAGGATTCCGAAGAGATCATCGAGGCCGTGCTGGCAACCGTGCGCGAGGAATTCGATGCCGCCGCCGTCGCGCTGTTGATGTTCAACCCGGAGCGCGGGCGTCTGGAACTGCGCGGCATTCGCGGCGACCAGGTCACGATCCAGAAGCCGTCCTATGCCGCCTTTCTCAACGGCGAAACGGTCGCAACGACCGCCGTAATGGCCGGCGGCTGCCCGATCGTCTACTCGTCACAACAGGGCGATCTGTTCGAGGATCCGTGTTCGGGGGCCGACTGCATCACACAGCCGCTGACCATCTCCGGACGCACGGTCGGTGTCCTCAACATGGTCCGACGCCCCAACTGCGCGCCGTGCGGCGACGGGACACTGCGGACGCTGTCGTTGATCAGCGCCCATGCCGCCGCGTCCATCGATAACGCCCGGTTGTATCGCGAACTGCACGAGGCCTATCTCGACACTGTCTCGGCGCTGGCCAACGCGATCGAAATCCGCGACCCCTACACGCGCGGTCACACCGACCGTGTCAAAACCCTGGCCCGCGCCATCGCCGCCCGTCTGAAGTGGTCCGCGCAGGATCTGTTCAATCTGTGGATGGGGTGCACCCTGCACGACATCGGCAAGCTCGGCGTGCCCGATGAAATTCTCGGCAAACCCGGGCCGCTGACCGATGATGAATTTGCCGTGATGAAAACACACCCCGAAATCGGCGTCCGGCTCGTCGAAGGGGTCCCGTTTCTGCGCGCCGCCGTGCCGTACATCTACAGCCACCACGAGCGTTTCGACGGCACCGGCTACCCCACCGGGGCCGCCGGCGAGAATATCCCCATCGAAGGGCGGATTCTCGCCGTCGTCGACGCATTCGACGCCATCATCTCCAATCGACCGTATCGTCCCGGCCAACCGGTCGAAGCCGCGATTGCGGAATTGAAAATGTTCTCCGGCATCCAATTCGACCCCTGTATCGTCGATATCTTCCTGGATATTCTCGCCTCACGTCAATTCCCGTGGATCGTGACGGGACGCCCGTCGGCGCCGGGATTCACCGGGCCCGCCAACGGACATGCGAAAGTCACGGCCATCACGACCGTCCCGCGCTCGGTCGCCCTTCACCTGAAGTCATCTTGACGCGGCGGGACAACGCATCTTCTTTGTCAGCGCCGATGCCGTCCCGCAAATCCCAAAGACGCCAGCTTCGATCCCGCAAGACCGCCGCCCACAGCCGTTCGGACTTCCTGCCGAGGGTACTGTGGTTGGGCGGTATTCTCATCGCGCTGGTCGCATTTTACTTCGTGACGCACGATGCGGCGTTCGAACCGCTGGCGTTCAAGGACATCTACAACCCCAGTTTCAAAGAACGCGGGATGTGGTTCACCCAGGACGACGCCTATATTTCGTTTCGCTACGCCCGCAATGCACTCGACGGGCACGGGCTCGTTTTCAACCCCGGTGAACGAGTCGAGGGATACACAAACTTCTTCTGGGTCATACTGACAATCCTCTCCGGACAACTGGGATTCGATTTCGACCCGGCCACGAAGTTCCTCGGCGGACTGGCGGCCGCCGGCATGATCATTCTGACCGCGTTTATGGGTCGCGAAGCGGCGCGTCATGTCGGGATACCGCGGCCCGAGTTGGTTGGTATTCTGGCCGCGCTGTTGTTGTCTTTCAACGGCTCCTTCGGTTACTGGACCGCATCGGGACTGGAGACTTCGTGGTTCGGCATGTGTGTGACCGCATCCGTGTGGCTGTGGCTGCGCGGCTCTCTGTTGGCAGTTCCGGCGCTGGCGATCGCCACCATGTCGCGCCCCGAAGGCGGACTGGTCTGGCTTGTCCTGGTCGCCGCCGAGGCGATTCTGTCGCGTGACTGGAGGCGATCCCTCGTTCTCCTGCTCGGCGTCGGACTGCTGCTCGCGCCCTATGGTCTGTTCAAACTGTCGTATTATGGGCGCGTTTTGCCGAACCCGTTCTACGCGAAGACGGGTTTCTCACTCGAGTACTGGACCAGCGGCATCCAGTACATCTGGCTGTTCATCCGCGACTATGGGTTCTATGGGCTCGGAGTGCTGTTGGCACTCGTATCGTTCCGCCCGCTGCCGGGACGTTGGCGGGTGATCCCCGCGCTGTTTCTGATTTACACCATTTACATCGCGTCGGTGGGCGGCGACGTCCTCAGACCGAATCGGTTCTTCGTTCCGATTCTCGCGCCGATGGCCGTGGCGGTCGCCGCCGGGAGTTTCTGGCTGGCACTGCGGCTGCGAACCGTCGCGCTGCGCATCGCAATTCCGACCGCCGTCCTGGCGCTGATCGGCTATTGGGGGCTCGTCGCGCCGCGCGCGCTGATTCTCGATACCCGCGATCTGGAGATGGGCCTGACGGCGAAGATGAAGTTCATGGCGGAGCAGATGACCGCAATCGACCCGCGTCCGTTCACGCTGGCCACCTCGACCATCGGCATGATCTCCTACACACTCTCGCAGTGCCGCGTCATCGACATGCTGGGCCTGACCGACTCGACCATCGCCCGCCACCCCGAATCGATCCCCGGGAATTCCAGCACATGGAAGGAACGAAACTACAACGCCACCTATGTCCTGGCGCAAAACCCCGATTACATCCTGTTTTCGACCGGCCACAAACCTTCGGCGCCGGCCGAGCGCGCGCTGATGCTCCACTCCAAATACCGCCGCAACTACTACACGGTGTTGCAGCCCTATGTCGGACGCAACCTCGCGATCCACAAACTGCGGCCCGATCCGACCCAGGCCGACACCCTCTGGCCCGATATCCAGCTCGCCCACGACATCAATGCCGCTTACAACTTTCAGGTGAAAGAGAATCTCGACTCCGCCTTCATCATGTTCTCCAAGATCGCCGAAGAGGGGCCGGGCGACTTCTGCATGCCGCAGGGTTTCTGCGCCGCCCTGCGCGTCTCGCAGGGGCGCTATCAGGAGGCGCTCGAATTCGTCCACGAGGCCCTGAAGATCGATTCGCTGTGTCTGGTGGCCTGGCAGGCAGGAAACATCGCATCCCAACGGCTCGGCGACTCCACCAGCGCGCACCAGTTTGCGCAGGGCTTCCACCGCGTCTGCCCCTGGCTGACGCTGGAGTAGAACCCAGTGCCGGGGTGTCGAAATGCTCGCAGTCGGGCGAGGAATCTCCAACGCGTGACAAGTCCCGGCTCCTGTGCACGATTCGGGGCTCGGCTGGACAAGCTCGGAGAACTGTTCAACACACCCGCAGATCAGCGGTCACGTCGCGGAGACACATTGCCGGAGGCCGGACTCGAACCGGCACGTCCCAATCGGGACAAGGGATTTTAAGTCCCTGGCGTCTGCCATTCCGCCACTCCGGCTTGCGGTCTCAAAAGATGTAACAGGGGCTGCGCAAACACAGGGGAAAAGAGACGGCCGCAGCCGCCATTCTTGTCGGACTCCTGCGCAGCTAAGAGGCGGGTTCCGGATTCGAACCGGAGTATAGAGGTTTTGCAGACCTCCGCCTTACCACTTGGCTAACCCGCCATCGGGGCGATGCTCTCTTCGGGCCGTGCACTGTGGGCCATCAAAAAAAACGCCCTGTGCGGGCGGGAAAGTGACGACTCACTCACGTAAAAAGCGGGAAACGGGATTCGAACCCGCGACATTCACCTTGGCAAGGTGACGCTCTAGCCAACTGAGCTATTCCCGCATCGGCCTCACCAAACTATATCGGCACACCCCCCCTGCTGTCAACCGGGATTTGCTGATCCTCTGCCGCGCCGATTCGTTAGAACTGCAAGACCGGCAATCGCTTTCACGGGTCCGCGTACCACCGGCGGCCCCGGCATGCCCCAAACGCGGACCGGCTGGCCCTGCCTGATCCATTGACACCCGGCAATTCCACTGTATCTTCTGACAAGTAGGGTTTTGCCTGCCACGCGTACACCTCACGTCGCGTCGATGGCGATTTTCGAAGGACTCATCACCAAGAGGAGGATACATGCCGCAAGGCTGTCGTCGACAGTCGCGCCCGGTGGCTACGATGAAACCACCTCATCGGGCAGACATCGTCAATTTTGTTGGGAGGATTTCATGAGACGAATTGCTCTCTGTTTGACCGCAGTGCTGCTGTCCGTGGGTATGCCCGAGGCGGCGGTGATCGAAATTCAGGCCCTGTCCACCTCGTTTTCGCCCGACCTCGTCAACATTCTCCACGGCGACACCGTACGCTGGGTACGGATCGTCGGCATCCACACGACAACGAGTGGGACCGGCTCAGGGGATCCGGAGGCCGGATCGGAGTGGATCTCTGCGTTGGACGGCGGCACACCGTCATTTCAGCGTCAGTTCAACATCCCCGGCAGCTACCCGTACTTTTGCGAATTTCACGAGGGATTCGGCATGGATGGCGTCATCAACGTCGGGACACGCCCGGCCAACATGGTTGATGTTGATGCCGTCGGCATGGTCTTCGACCCCGACTCCGTGCAGATCGATCCCGGCGATCAGGTCCGTTGGACACGCCGCTCCGAAAGCCACACGACCACGTCCGGCACCGGCTCGGCCGATCCCAACTCCGGCCTGTTGTGGGACGCAGACCTCAACCTCGCATCACCCATCTTCACGCGTCAATTCGATGACGAAGGTGTGTTTCCGTACTATTGCGGGCCGCATGAGTTCGATGGCATGCTCGGCGTCGTTGTCGTGGGAGACCCGCCCGCCTGCGATTGCCCCAACTTTACCGATCCGGCCGCCAACGGCGCGGTCGTCAATGTCTTCGATGTCGTCAAGGCGGTCGATGTCGCATTCCGCAATGGCACTGCTCCCCAGAGTCCCGATTGCCCGGTCGAAGACACGGATGTCACATCCTGCGACGGCGTCACCAACGTATTCGATGTCGTGGCGTTTGTCGATGTCGCGTTCCGAAACGGTGACCCAGCGCAATTCTGCACACCCTGCCTCTGATCGATTCCCACGGTCTGAAGCGGGAATGTCTTCACGTGCGGGTCAGCCCAAGGGCTGACCCGCACGTGAGTAAGTGGTTTGCGCCGGTGCGGGTCAACCCGAGGGCTGCCCGGCACGCGAAGTTGTGTATCGCGCCCGCCCGGATCAGCACTCAATCTGCCCGGCACGCGAAGCTGTATATCACGCCCGGTCCGTGTCAGAGCTCAGTCCGATCGGCATTCAGCAGCACACGAGGATTCGTATCACGGATCCGCTCCGCCCCGTGCGGGTCAGCCCTTGGGCTGACCCGTCTGCGAATTCCGAGCGACTCACATTCCGTCTGCCCGGCACGCGAAGCTGTATATCACGCCCCGTCCGTGTCAAAGCTCAGTCCGATCGGCATTCAGCAGCACATGAGGATTCGTATCACGGATCCGCTCTGCCCCGTGCGGATCAGCCCAAGGGCTGACCCGCACGCGAGGAAGTGGTTTGCGCCGGTGCGGGTCAGCCCTTGGGCTGACCCGTCTGCGAATCCCGGCCGGTTCACATGAAAAACGGCCCTCCAATCTCAGACCGGAGGGCCGTTGGCTTGCTGCCTGATTGGTGCACTTACTGCTTCGGCTTGACTGTCGACGGCGGCGTAGTCGTCGTGCTGCCGACTTCGCTGCCCGCCGGCTGGTCATCCGTGCCGGGCTGCTCGGGCTGCGCAGTCTCCGCGGGCCCGGTCTTGCCGCACGGCTTCTGGCCGGAGCGGAAGAGGAATTCGGCCAGCAGGGTCACATCCGCCACGTCGACTTTGCCGTCACAGTTCACATCGGCGCGCGGGTTGTAGTTGTCCAGCCCTGCGGCGAGCGTCGTCGGCGCTGCCGGGCGATAGATCTTGCTGACCATCGCCACGAGGTCGAACAGATCGACCTTGCCGTCGTCGTCGACGTCACCGGTGCTCTTGGTGTCGTCCGGGAAGGGCAGAATCTGAGCGCTGCCCGGTGTACAGACGTCGTTGTCGACGATGACGCTGTACTGTCGCGTCACCTGACAAGAGCCGCCGCACGGGTCGGTGCAGCGGATGGTCACCGGTACAAAGCCGCTCGCCATCGGCGTGTAGCACCACTGCCCGTTGATGATCTCGCCCAACCCGTCGAGCAATTCACAGACCACCAGCCCGCCTTCCGGATCGGTGCCGCTGATCGGCAGGCAGATCGATTCGCCTTCGCAGACGATAAACGTCTGGGGCAGCGCCACGTTGCAAATCGGCTCCTCGTTCATGTCGATCGAGACTCGGAAGGTGTCGCGGCACTCTCCGCATTCGTTGAAGCAGCGGATGATGACGTCGAAGATCTCGTCCACCGTGGCATTGTAGCACCACTGCCCGTTGGACAACGTGCCCTGGCTCGTCAACAGTTGGCAACTGTCGGCATTCACCGCGGGCACCGCCACGCAGATCGTCGTCGGCTCGCAGAGGAACAGTGATGTGTCGGCCTGGTGATCGCAACTGGGCGGATCATCCAGCTCGATTGTCACCTTAAACGAGTCGAAGCAACTGGCGCCGCACGAGTCGATGCAGTTGATGTACGAGTAGAAGCTTGTTTCGGCCGAGGCGGTGTAACACCAGTTTCCGTTCGAGAGCGTTCCCGGACCCGACTCCGTGCAGGTCCACAGGTTGTTGTCCGGATCGCTCGCCGACACCGGCAGACAGATTTGCGTCGGCTCGCAGATCAGGAATGTCGTGTCATTGGGCACATTGCAAACCGGCGGCTCGTTGATCGTGAAGTTGACCGTAAACGACCCGACGCACGAGTCGCAGACGCCGTAACAGGTGATCTCCACCGTCACTTCGCCGCTTTCGGACGGTGTGTAGCACCACTGGCCGTCGCCCAATGTGCCGGGACCGCTGGTGATCTCGCAATTGCCGCCTGCGATGGGCAGACAGATTTCCTCTTCGCCGCACGTCACGATGGTCGTGTCGTTCGGCACCTCGCAAATCACCGGCGCCGGACTCGGGTAGTCGATCTCCCATCCGAAGTTGCAACTGGCGCCGCAGGAATCGTAACAGGTGATGCTCACGCTCACGTGCTCGCCCGGCGTCGGGACATACTGCCAGCCCGCCTCGGTCAACTCACCGGGACCGTCCAGCACGCAATGCGAGAAGTTGCTGTCCGCATCCGATGTGGTGAACGGCACGAACGCGATCGGCGGCGTGCATCCGGGCGCACTGGGTGTCTGGAACTCGCACACCGGCGGCTCATTGTGCTCGAAGGTCACGCGGAACGTGTCTTCGCAGACAGCGCCGCACGAATCGACGCAACGGACGATCACTTCGATCGACTCATCGTATTCGGAGTACCAGCACCACTCGCCGAAGCCGTCGTACGTCTTGCAGCCGCCCTCGGGATCCTTGCAGCCGATGCCGATGACTTGGCAGTACCACAGGTTGCCGTCCGGGTCGCTGCCGCCGAACGGCAGGCAGACCTCGGTCGGCTCGCACAGGAAAATGGTCGTGTCATTCGGCACCTCGCAGACCGGCGCCTCGTTCATCTCAATGGTCACGCAGAATGTGTCCTCGCAGTAGGCCTGGCAATTGTCCACGCACCGGATCACGAAGCAGACCGTCGTGTCATGGTCGGCGTAGTACCACCATGTCGCAAAACCCGATTTTTCCTCGGAGTCGCCGTTGACCAGGTAGCAATACGGGTAATCGGCCGGAAAATCGGGATCAGTGCCGGGCGCGTACTCGAAATACAGCTCGGTCGGCTGGCACAGGAAGATCGTCGTGTCGTTGCGCGGATTGCAGACCGGCGGGTCATTGATGTCGACAATGACCGTAAACGTGTCCTCGCAGAAAGCGCCGCAGGAGTCTTCGCAACGGATAATGACGTCAAAAGTGTCGTCATCTTCGGCGTAGAAGCACCAGATCTCACCCTTGCCCTCGCGCAGCTCGCCGATGCCATTGGCGACGTAGCACGTATCGAGGTTTCCATCCGGATCGTAGGACTCGAGTCCGCCGAAACAGATCTCGCCCGGCTCGCAGTACCGATACCGAGCCGTATCCGTTTCGATGGGACACATCGGCGGCTCATTGATCTCGTAGGTAATCGTGAACTCGCCGCTGCAAGTCTCGCAGATGCCTTCACATTCGATTGCAACCGTGACCTGCTCATCGCCGGACGGAGTATACACCCAGTACCCGTTGCGCAATTCACCGGGACCTTCGACGATGCTGCATTCTCCGCCGATGGCCGAGACCGGCAGCGAGTCGGCGACGAGGTCGCACAGGAACCGCGTCTGGTCATCCGGCAGATTGCAGATCGGCGGCGACGGATTCGGAATCTGGAACTCGACTAACAGCGTGCACGCCGCCCCGCACGAATCCGAACACACGATCGTGTCGGAGATCACATCTCCCGGAATCACCGGATCCAGCGTCCAGATATTCCCGTTCAACGTGCCCTTCGCGGTCGGCAGCAGTTCGCACGTCGTCGGATCGTCGTTGGGATCGACCGACTGGAACGGGATCAGCAACGGTATTTGCGGCGACGGACACGGCGGCGGGCCGCTCAGATCCAGGAACTCGCAGACCGGCCCATCATTGAGCTCGAACGTCACATTAAATGTGTCCGAACACATCGCACCGCACTTGTCGAAGACTTCGATAATGACCTGGATGGTCGTGTCGCGGTCGGCGTAGTAGCACCAGAACAACGGGACGCCGAGCGGGTCGGACGACTTGCCCTTCTGACGGCAGATCCAGATGTTCCCGTCCGGGTCCTCCGCGCCATAGGGCAGACAGACCGAATCCGGCTCGCACAGGTAGATCGTCGTGTCGTTCGGGACGATGCACACCGGCGGCGTATTGATGTGGATATCGACCTTGAAGGAATCCTCGCAATAGTTGTTGCACGTGTCGTAGCATCGCACGCCGACATAGAACGAGGTGTCGCCTTCCGGCGGCAAATAGCACCACAGCCCGCCGTCGATCGTTCCCGGCCCAAAGAGCAGCTCGCAATTCGCTGCTTCGCGGCCCTTCGTCTGCGGTGAGCGCTGCGGCGTCTTGCCGGGGCTGCTGTAGCGATTGTCGGGACGCACCGCCAGGTCGCCACCGGCGAGCGTATTGCCCGGAGGCGTCACCAACCCGACCGGCAGGCAAATCTGCGTCGGCTCACACTGCGTGATGAGTGTGTCATCCGGCAGTTTGCACTCCGGAGGATCGGCCACAATGATCGTCACGCAGAACGTGTCGATGCAGAGGTTGTCGCACGAGTCGCGGCAACTGATCGTGACGCAGAACGACGTGTCGTCCTCCGCGTAGTACGACCATATGCCGCCTTCCAGCGATCCGGGCCCGTCGACCAGCGAGCAGTAGACCTCGGCCGAATCGCCGAACGCCGAATCCACGTCGATCTCGATCAACGCCGGGTCGCACAGATTCAGCAGCGTATCGTCGCGCTCGACACACTCCACCGGCGGCGTGATGTGAACCAGCACATACGTCGTATCGCACACCAGCGCACCGCATGAGTCCTCTACGCAGCAGTCGATCGTGTACAGGCCCGATGTGTCCGCATAGAAGCAGACCAGCGGCGGCTGCATCCACCCGAAGTGGACGAAGCGCGAACGGACATTGTTGTTAAAGTCGATCTCCGGCCACGGACCCAGGCAGATCGTATCCGGCCCGCAGAGCCAGACTTCTTTGTCCGGAGGCGCGATCACGAATGGCGGCTGATTGACGATAATGCTGACGCAGAAGCTGTCGGCGCAAATGTTCCCGCACTCGTCCTCGCACTCGATCCACACGCACACCGGACCGGTGCCGTCGCCGCAGGTGTTGCAATCCTTGGCGTCGGGCTTGGGCACGTAGATCCACCAGCCGTCTTCGATCATGCCCGGCCCGGCGACCACGCGACAGGTTACCTCGCCGTTTTCCGGGTCGGTCGCGCCGACCGGCAGCATCACCGTATCGGATGAATCGCACAGGAAAATGCTCGTGTCGCCCGGAACGTCACAGATCGGCGGCAGGTTCCCATCGACCGTGATCTTGACCGTGTCGTAGCAGGAGCTGCCGCACGAGTCGTAACACACCAACTCATAGTAGAAGACCGTGTCAATTCCGGGATTGCAAATGACAATCAACCCGGTGTCGACCGACTTGTCGCCGTTCGGGTCGATCAGATTGAGAATACAGTCGAAGTAATCGCTGTCCGAGTCGCCGTACCCGAAGTAGAGCGTATCGCACTCATCCGGTAGACAGAACGTCAGCGTCGTGTCATTGCCCAGATCGCACACCGGCGGCTCATTGCAATCAAATGTGACGGTAAACGTGTCTGTGCATGTGTCGCCACACGCGTCGACAGCCAACTGGAAGTATGTCAGAGTCGTGTCGTGATCGAACGGGCATCCGGTCCAGCAGATCGTCACGAAACCGCTGTCGGGATCAGTCGTCACGGCGTCGCTCGACGGTGACGGACCTCCCACCGGTCCGACTGCCCAGTAGCCCCCCTCCGCGAAGAGGTTGCCGTCCGCGTCGGAGACCGACAGGTACAGGCATTGGGTGCTCTGCTCGCCGCAGAACACCAGCGTCGTGTCGTTCGGGCTGTCGCAGACCGGCGGCTCGTTGACGTCGACGATAATCACGATCGTGTCGACGCATGTCGCCCCGCACGAATCGATGCACGTCATCTCCACCGTCAGGATCGAGTCGCTCTCCACGTAGAAGCACTCCGGGTGCGTCGGCACCTTGTCGGGATCACCCAACAATGCGAACGTGCAGGTATCCAGATTGCCGTCCGGATCGTTGCTGTTCCACAGGAAGCAGACCGTGTCCGGATCGCAGAGGAACTTCCAGAGCGTATCCGCTTCGAGATAACAGCGCGGCGGCTCGTTGACCAGGACCGTGACGAGGAATGTATCGAGGCACGACTCACCGCATGAATCAGTGGCGCCGTACTCAATCGTGAACGTCGTGTCCGATGGGATCTGCGCGAGGTCGACGCAGACTGTCCCGAGTACGGTATCGATTTCGGCCAAACCTTTAGTATCGTCGATGACCCGGAAGATCCACAGTGACGGATCGAGATTGTTGTCCGGATCCCAGAACAGCGGGAGCTCCCAGCAAAGCGTACTGTCGCTGTCGCATGAGTACAGCGTCGTGTCGTTGATGTCGGCGCACACCGGCGGCTCGTTCAACTCGAACGTCACCGTAAACGTGTCTTCGCAGTACTCGTCGCACTGATCCCAGCAGCGGATGATGAACGTGACCGTCGTGTCGCGATCCGCGTAATAATAGTCGCTGGCGTCGAAAGTTTTCGCGGAGTCATCGCCGAGCAGGATCAGGTCGCAATGGGAGAGATTGAAGTCGGGGTCCGTCGAGTTATAATACGACAGGTAGACCGAGTCCGGCTCGCACAGGAAAATCGTCGTGTCGTTGGGCATCTCGCAAACCGGCGGCTCGTTCAGATTGACGATGACGACGATTGTGTCGTAGCACGTCGCCCCGCACGAATCGACGCAACAGAGTTCGACCAGCATCGTCGTATCGCTCTCGACCCACAGGCACTCTGTGCGCCCCAGCCCCTTGCCGCTGTCGGGCTCCAGGATCGTGAACCAGCACGAATCCAGGTTGCCGTCCTGATCGAAACTGTCCCAGTCGAAGCAGACCGAGTCGGGCTCGCAGAGGAACTTTCTCAGCGTGTCCGACTGGAGGAAGCAGCGCGGCGCATCGTTTAACTGGATGTTGACGATCGTCGTGTCGATGCACGAATCGCCGCAGGTGTCGGAGATACTGAAGATGATGTACAGCGTCGTGTCACTCGTGTACGACGCGGGCAGCAGACAGTAGGTGCCGTAAATCGAATCGACCACGCCGTTGCCCTGCGATCCCTTCACCTCGATCAATTGCGTGGTCGGGTCCAGATTGCCGTCGGGATCGACAAACTTAAACTCGCCGAGACACAGCAGTTCATGCGTGCTGTCGCACAAAAAGATCGTGGTGTCCGGCGGCACTTCGCACGTCGGCGGCTGGTTCTCACGGACCTCCACCCAGGTGCTGTCGAGGCACTCATTGCCGCAGTCGTCGACGCAGGTGAAATGCACCCAGTAGCTGCCCGCAAACGTCGGATTGTAGCACCAGCGGTTGTCGGTGACCGTCCCGATGTCCGACCGGCACTCGACCGAGTCGTCACAGGAGTCGGTGGCGCCCACCGTCAGGCAGATTTGCTGGCCCGGTTCGCAGACGAAGAAGCGGGCGGTGTCGGGGATGTCGCACAGCGGCGGCGTCTCGTCGTAGATGATGATCTCCTGAAGGCAGCGCGAACTGTTGTCACAGTCGTCGACCGCCTCCCAGATCACCACCACGACATACCCGCAATCGGCATCAATCGTGTCGGCTCCGATGAGGGACACCTCCACCAGCGTGTCGCACAGATCGGTCGCCGTCGGCTCCTCCCATGATTCCGGAACAGAATCGCACTCGTAGCGCAGAATCTCCACGCATTCGATCTCCGGCGGCAGCGTATCGATCAGATACGTGCGCTGAACGCACGTGTCGGCGTTCCCGCAGTGGTCGATGGCCTCCCACGTCACGGCGCGGATCCCGATCACCGGGCACGCGATGTCGTCGGTCAACGTCGTATCCCCGATCATCTGCACGGTGACATTGGTGTCACACAGATCGAACGCTTCCGGAGCGGTGGGCTGCGGAAGGATGCCCTCCGAATCACAGTCGATCGAGTCGGCCGGCAGGCACAAGAGCACCGGCGGCAGCGTATCGAGAAAGACCGCCGCCCAACGGCAGGTGTCGGAGTTGCCGCACTCATCGGTCGCGACCCAAACGTAGGTATCGATGCGTACTTGCGGACACTCAACATCGGTATCGCTGATCACCGTGTCCAATTCGACGAAGGCGCCATTGTCGCAGTTGTCGACGGCCGATGGCGGATTCACCAAGATCGCCGTGCCGCAGGGGAAATACCCCGTGTCGGGGCAGGCAATCTCCGGCGCGGTCGTATCGACAAAGCGGATGCGCTGCGTGCAGGTGTCGTAGTTGCCGCATGCGTCGTAGGCGGCAAACGTCACCTCATAGGTCACATCGCAGGACGTGACCGGATCGGATACGATCCGGACATTACTCAGGCAGAATTGGGGATTGGGATCGCAATTGTCGACCACACCTGTCGGCGCGCCCCAGCGGAAATCGTATTCGTCGATGCACAGCCCGCCCGGCGACTTCTGCGCCAGCGCGTGCGCCTCCGGCAGCTCATCGCATGAGACCAGCGTGTCCGGCGGGCAGGTGATCGTCGGCGGCGTCTCGTCGTAGATGGTGATTTCCTGCTTGCACGAGTCGACATTGCCGCACTCGTCGGTCGCCACCCACGTCTTGGTAATGACATACTCCTGCGGACAATCGCCGGGTACCGTGTCGCAGCGAACGTCGAGTACTACGGTCTCCGGGTTCTCGTCATCCACCGTCGGCTCGCCGAATTCGCCGATCGAATCGCACTCATAGCGTACGTTTGGAGGACAGTCGATCGAGACGTGCTCGTCGATGTCGTAGAACACTTCGAACGTGCCGCGGCATGTATCGCACTCGGTGGCGCACTCGACCGTGACCACGGCCGTGTCGTTATCGCCGGAGGGCTGATAGACCCAGTAGCCGCCCTGAATTGCGCCAGGGCCGGCGATCACTTTGCAGACCGCCCCTCCGGTCGCGCTGACCGGGAGCGAATCCAGCGTCGGCGTGCACAGGTGGATCATGGTGTCGTTCGGCAGATTGCAGAAAACGTCCGTCGGCGTCGGGAACGTGAAATCGAAGTCGATCCAGCAGGAGTCGCCGCATTCGTCGTAGCAAACCACGCGCGCCGACACGTGCTGGCCGGCTCCCGGATTGAGAACCTGCCAGGCACCGCCCACCAGTTCGCCGTCGCCGGTCAGAACACAATTAACCGGCCGCCCTTCGGGATCGGTGGAAATGATCGGCACCACGTGCGCTTCCGGCGGCAGACAGCTCGGCGGGCCGGTCGACACCAGCGTGGAGCAGGTCGGCGGCTCGTTGGGACAAACCAGTATCTCGTGCACCGTGTCCGGCGCATCGGCAGGGCTGGCGACCGTGCCATGTCCGTCCGAAGCGGTGAAGTAGAACTGCACCCCGTCGGCGCTGCACGGGAACAAAGAACCGGGTAGCGTATCACAGTAGAGACTGTCGCCGTCTCCGTCCAGAAAGACCGACGTGTACGATGCGTCAAAGTCCGTCCGGTAATACAATTGCACCGTCAGCGACTCCGACGGCGTGTCCGAGTCGACCACGTACGCGCACAGAATGACCGCGCTGTCCGGCTCGATGCAATCGGGACCCGCGACGATGCGGATTTCCGGCGGGGTCGGCTCGCAATAGATGATCGTGTCGCACGGCCCGCACTCGCCGGTCTCATCCTGGTAGCACACCCGGACGACATGGCAGTCGCCGTCGCTGATCGTGTCGGGGCTGAGGTAGCATATGAGATAACGGCTGCACAGCCGGAACTTGATCTCTTCGTAAATGTCGATGATATCGGAGCCGTCAGGCGCGTGGTGATAAGAGCCGCCGCTGCCCGCCGCCAATTTGGTCAGATACGTCGGATCGAATCCGGAGCCCAGACTGATGGTGTAGATCGGGATGGAATTGCTGATGGCCGCGCTGACGATCATCGTCGAGTCGTCGGAAAAATCACCGTCGAGCGTGATGCCGTCCGGCGAGGTGCCGACGGCGCACAGCCAACTGCGGTTTTCCATACCGTCGGATAATGCGATCACCGCCAGACTGCGCCCCGCGCTCAGTTCCGCGGCCGTCAACTGGACGCCCCCCCAGATGCCGTCGAACGCCGCCGTGAAGCCCCCGGCAGTCAATCCCGTGACGCCGGCGTGTAGCAGGGCGGTGTCGCTGGTAAATCCCTGCACGGTCGAGTAACAGTCGGAAAACTTGACGATCGCCATGCGATCATGCGTGTCCATCTGGTCGATGAACGCATGCGCCGCGTCCTTCGCCTCGTCCAGCTTGTCCGAGTTCGCCATGCTTCCGGATACGTCGATGACCAGGCAGATCGAGGTCCGGCAGGAGTCCAGCGAACTTTCCACGACCGAAAACGAGTCGATGCGAATGCTGTCCTGGTAGACGCAGAAGCTGTCCTCATCCAGGCCGCCGACCGGGTTCCCCTCGGAATCGAGGATTTCGACATACGTGCAGATCTCGGGAAATTGGGTCGGATCGATCGACGAGATGTTCGCCGTGTCGATCGGATTCCCTCCGGTCGTCGCTTTCGACGATGGGATGTAATCGGGGAATCCCTTCCCGTCCATCGCCGAGGAGTCGGCAAATGTGTACGGGTCGTCGGGCGGGCCCACGGTCACCTGACCGAGTGCGCTGCCGGCGGTCACCAGCAGGAAGCCGATCATCGTCAGCAGACACAGACACCATGCCCGCGGACACGATGCGATTTGACTGTTAGGAAACGAACGCATGAGCTCTTCCTCCTGCCCCCTGTCGGGCTTGGATGTATTCTGAGAACAGATCGATTAGCACGCTATAGACTCGTTGGGAACGACGTAGACAAGGTCTTAGAGGATCAGCGCTCGCCCTAATAGTCCGCGAGAAGGGTTGAGAACTATAATATCGCAAAAAACTTCTGTCGTTCAACAGCTTTTGCGCGGTTCGCCGATCATTCATCATGATTTTTCGCATCCGTGTTTTATGGTCGATTTCACGTCACCTAGGTCTGACCCCAATTGCAACCCCTTGGCCATATCCCGCAACCGCCTGCAGGACGCTGCCCGCGCGACCGTCTCGTCGGCCGCGGGTGGCCCAACATGTTATGTCGCAGTCGCATATCGGCAGTTCGCGTTGGACAAATTCGCTCCGGCCATGTGTTCTGTCGGTCGGACATCGTTGAGGTCCCAATTTCAAGTGCCTGATTCATTGGGCGTTAGGGTGTGTGCAATCGCGTATCAATCAATTGGGCAAATCGGTTAGTCGCGTCATCTGATGTGACGGCTAAGATAATCCACCTAACAATAAGTAATTTCGCCAGTTACGCAAGATGAAATCTCGTAGTGACCGTCGCCACCGAATGTCGCTGTCCTCGCCAAACAGTTTGTATCCCTCTGATTCACATGGTGATCGGCGTGACGACTGCGAGAAACGCCGTTTCAGCCGCGCTCGGCTGGTCTGTCAGTCAGATGCATGACCCATGCCGACACGACATGACGGCGAGATTCGATGGCCCAACACTGCCTTGTCTGCGACGTGATGGGCGACCCCAGGCCCAACCCCGGTGAATTAGCCCTGTGATGAAGGGCCTTCAGTTTCGAACTCTGGCCAGATTGTAGCGTTCGTCGGCGTGGAGAATCAGGAGGGGACATTCCTCCGGATGAACCTCAAGCGCAACCGGGACGATCGCATGCGTGATGGCCCCGGCGCGCGCAAGGGAATCGAGGATCGCGCAATCGCCGGTTCGCGTGAATCGCTCGGCGGTTTGCAGGCGATGAAACCAGGCGATGACGTCGGCATCGCGGTAGGGATGCGTCTTGTAATCGACGTAAACGGGGGCGCCGATCAGGAGACGGAGATTTTCCGCGCGCGGCGGCAGCAGGTAGCAATCCTGCGCCTGCCTCGTGCGCGCCGCATACGCCGCCACCGAATCGCCGTCCGGCGCAACCGTGATCTGCCGCAGGTAGATGGCCCGTCCGATTCCGATTGCCGCCAGACTCGCGACAGCAACACGGGCGATTGCCATCGCGTGATGCTTTATCTGCCTCTTAGTAACACGATACCGAGCAATGGTATATGACACTCCACACGCGAGGAGTACTGTGCTGGCGATCGGCACAAGGACCACGCTGATGCGCCACGGAAAAAGCAGCGCCATGCGGTCGCTGGCGGAGAGTTGTCCAATGAGGGCGGTGATGACTTGGATGATGGTCAGCGCGATTCCGATCATGCTCGACACGATCAGGATTCTTCCCACAACAGTTTTTCGTGTCACCCAATACGCCCCGGCGATCAATCCGAATCGCAAGACATCCTGAATCGAAAACCAGCGGGCGGGGATCGCGTGGTGCGGCATCCGTTCGTGAACGAGGATGCGCACCGCTTCGGCGAAGACCTCCGGCGACGTCGGCCGGAAATGCTGCCACGCGTAAATCAGCGAGGGGACACACAGCAGGCAGTACAGCAGCATCCCCAATATGGCGCGGCGTCGCAGTCGCGAATCGGTCCATGACGCCACGACAAAACTCAACGCCAGTATGCCGCCCGCCGGCAGGTAACTCGAATGCACCGCCGCGCCCAGCGCCAATGCGATCGCCGCGCTGTAGGGCCGACGCTGCACGAACAGCAGGACGCCCACGATCAGCAAGACGCCGAAGACGCTCGGCTGCAACACCGGACCCAGGACGTATTGCCCCGCGACCCCCGACTGAAATGGCCACAGGAGTTTGTGCAGCAGATAGGAGTGGATCGCGATCAGCAGCGCCGCGAACAGGCGATGTCGGTTGTCGGTACGCAGAAGCGGCGTCGTCTGCGCCGCGATTCCGAACAGCGCCCAAAAGAACAAACCCAGAACGATCAGGTAATACAGGTGAAACACGGTCTCATGGAGGTACTCGACGGTGAAACGGACCAGGCCGGTAAACAGGGGGAAAGGATCCGGCGACTGCACCAGCACGTCCTCGGCGAGATACCCGCGCCCCGCGAGCGCCAACCCGTGCAGGAAGTACGTGTTCTGGTTGGACGTGTACAACGCCGCCTGACTGTGCGCCAGCCCGAAGAGCAGCGCCGGCCACAACCGCGCGACGGCACGTTTCGCACGGTATCGGTTCACTGTAGCCAGATCATCCCGCCCATTCGCCACAAATCGTCCCGCAGACGCGCACCGAGCCCTGAAGTTGCCGCATCGCCGCGCAGCACGCGAGATGATTCTGGGGCCCTGCAGAGGGGGGCAGCTTACTATATTGACTTCACACCGATGCGACGGGAGAGACTGTTCCGCATCGACGGAGGCGAGTTGGGCAAGCCCTGACCAACAGCTAAAGCTCGGTCAGGGCCACCCGTCCGTTTCACGACATCGTCGAGTGCGGGGCGAATGCGTAGATCAGGCGATCCCACAGCAAGGGGCGTGTTGAAAAAGCCCAATTTGATGTCACCCCGAGCGGAGCGAGGAGTCTCGATGCGCGCGTGGCCGCCGACAACGCGTTGGAGATTCCTCGCTTCGCTCGGAATGACCCGAATGATTACTTCCATGAAACTCGATAATGTGGGTTCCGATGGGTTTTACAACACTCCCCAAGCTGTGGGCCACCGTCCGGGAATACAGAGCATTCTCGACGGTACTCATCTCGGAGGACTTTAGCATGGTGGTCATTAAGCGGCAAAGGTCAAGTGACAGCACGAACGGTGCGGGCAGTATGATCCACGTAGCCTTTGCGATACCGATCTTCATCCTGATCCTCACCATCCATTCAACGGCGATGGCTAATCCTGTGCGGGGTCTTCATGGCAGCGCCTACCTGACCCTTGTTGATTCTGTGAATCTCGCGGAGCGGCACGAGTTTGCTATTGCCGTTAACCCAGGACACCCATTCGAGCGTGGTGAGTTGCTCTTTATCATCACGAATAGTGCCGAGCAGACACGCAGCCAAGAGTCCATTTGGTCTGGGAGCAGCAATGACATGGACTCCTCGATCAAACTGATCCACACGATTCCTACTCTTGCCCCTGGGCAATACCATGTGGGCGCGCAGTTTAGATATCTCGACGAGTCAATTGGCAGTATCAGCCTGAGCGATGGCATCCTGATCGAGATCACGAAGGACAGTCTGCGGACTTCTAGAGTCAGCTTCAGGGATATCAAGCTTCGGTTGGTCCGTAAAGAACTGGAAGCCCGCGGACTTGGGGGGATTACCTACGAGGAGATGAAGCGCCTGGCCCCTGATCTCGCGGCACAGCTGGATGAACTCTCCCAACCAAGAATCATGGAGACTCCGGGTGCAACTCCTGACACGGCCAATCCGACCAGGCAAGTCAAGCCTCCATCTGCACCTGAGACCGTGCCGAAGCGCATTGATCCTCCCCCGATTCAGTTGACACCTCATAAGAGAGTTTTGATTCTCTCAGCGGAGGTGTTGGATGAGCGTCTCTGTGCGCGCGATGATACCGAAAACTCGTTGGAGATTCCTCGCTTCGCTCGGAATGACTCCGGAGGGAGGATCGTCCCCATCGAGGGCGAATCACCGGGGTAGTTTTTCAACACGCCCCAAAGCTCGGTCAGGGCCACCCGTCTGCCAGAGTGGGAGTGGTGACTTTGATAGTCGACCAGGGCTGGTCAGGAGAATGTCTCGAGTGAATCTGCTTGAAAGACGACTGTTCATAGCGATTATTGCTTTTGCCGCCGTGACTAGTTTTGGGGGAATGAATGGAGTCGACGAGCGCACAAGTAATGTACATCCTGAGGGAAAGATCACGTTCTGTTCGCACGCATTCGAAGCACTGCCCGCATCGTTGTATGTTCTTGATCTTGCAACGCGCGAGATCGTGGAAATAACGAAGGACCTCCCGATCGGAGTCGACGAGTCGCCGGGGCCCTTCTGGGGTGATTCGAGTGATGATCTCTACTTTTGCGTTCGACGTCCTATGACCGGCCTTTGTCTTCTTAACCGAGCCGAGGGGCAAGTTGAACTTGTTGTCAAATCGCAACCATTTCGCAGTGACACAGCGATTAGTTTCTCGCCGGTGTTTGCGTGCCGCGGGTCGTTGACAGGAGCTGTATATACGATTATGTTCTTTGGGGTCCCCGATAGATGGGGAGTTAGGCCTCTTGGACTTGAGCTTTCCATGTGGCCCGAGGCTTTTGCCAGGCGTATCAACGACCAGATCCAAGCGGGGTACCGTGGATGGAGTGACATTATCGCATTCGATAGCGGTGGGTCTACGCTCATGTATCGATATGGGTACGCAGTCTCTTATGGGGTGTCAGTATCAAACCGCGAAGACCTGATCGCTTTTGGTGCTCCGACGGAAGTCAGAGTGCTAAATATCAAAAGTGGCACTGTTATAGTGCCTAGGCGTCCGAAGGGGTTCGACCAGTCATTCAACCCTGCGTTTTCACGACGAGGTTATAGATTGGCCATGATCGCGTCGCGGAATCGCACTTATGGGCCTAGCGTGGTCTGCATCACCGAGGGGCCAGGATTCGATGCCCTCGGGCCCGTGTTTGAATTCGACGACGATGTGATACCAGCTTACGTCACTTGGTCTCCAAGTGACGAGTGGTTGTTGGTGTGCACTAGACCCCTCTACGAGGCGCGCGCGATCTATGACTTGGAAATCATACATATCCGCACGGGAAAGCGCGTGCGAATTGTGCGTCCGTACGAAACGAATGGAGTGCCTGTACTAAATGCGACAGTCGGTGGAAGTGTGGATTGGATAGAGTGATTGAATCCACGCACGCCGCTCCCTTACTGCCTGCTTGACCAGCGGCAGGGCCACCCTGTCGGGTGTCAACGGAATCAGGACCAGACCAGGAAGCGGTCAAGACATCTTGACAAGGCTTTTTTGCTAAGTAGAATTCAGGCAGAATCGGAGACAGTATGATCCGCCTTCATGGAAAGAGGGTGAAGTGCGCAAAGTGGGCATTTGTGGGCGCCTGTGTTACACTTGCGTGATGATCCCCCGTTTTCGTTGACACTCGTTTAGATAGATTCCAGCAACAAGCGTTCCTCAAATTCAACCGGACTGAGATCGTCCAGGCTGGTGTGCATGCGTTCGCGGTTGTACCAGCCCTCGAT
>Ga0326597_10002581_pt1 | contig 26899 bp, 20 predicted proteins | sample RVTome_12_FD_203789 | JGI IMG/M metagenome (GOLD analysis project Ga0326597, IMG submission 203789) | Soil microbial communities from uranium-contaminated site in the Upper Colorado River Basin, Wyoming, United States - RVT100D185 | ecosystem: Environmental > Terrestrial > Soil > Contaminated >... | reverse complement strand
GCGCGCCCCACGGCCGGCCGCGGCTCGGCCTCGCAGATCGCCATCTCCACCAGGTCCGCCTCGGGCGGCCCCCAATGCGTGAAGCTCCAGTCGATGATGCCCGTGATGCTCCACTTGGCCTGATCCTTGTCCCGCCGCTCGACCAGGAGATTCCCCAGATGCGCGTCGCCGTGGAGGAGATTTCGTTCCTGCGGAAGATCTTCGAACAGCGGCCCGATGTGGGAGGGCTCGTCCTCTTCGCGCTGAACGCGGTGGAGATCTGCCAACAGCTTCCCCAATTCCCGGGCGATCCCGACGGCATCGCGGCTGCTCATCCGGTCGGCGAGCAGCTCCGTGCCGCGCCTGCCGCGGAGGATTGGCATCAGGCTCCCCTCGGCGCGCTCTTCGTCCGGGAGCAGGATGACCGGGTGGGGTACCGGCAGAAATGGGCGCACGCGCCGGATGGCCTCGGTCTCACGCAGGAGAGTGCGCACCGAGCGGTTCGAATGGGCGTAGCGGGGGAGACGCAGGAGCAGGAGATCTTCGCCGGCGATCTCGACGACGAAGAGATGGTGGTGCGAGCCGTGCCCCGCGCTCTGCACCTGCAGGGGTGTCAGTCCGGCTCGCCGGAGCAGCTCCTCCGCCTGGGCAATGGTTGCGTCCTGCGTGTTCACGAAAGGCCGAGCGATCGGATGGAAATTCGGATGGGGACCACCATCAGTGTAAACCCGAATCGGTTTGATGCGAAAGGCGCCGCGTGCCATACTCCGTCGCTACTCATCGACCCAACACACGGATCATCAGAGTGATTTCTCAGGATTCCCGAGCACTTCCCATCGTCATTCTTGCGTTCTGCTGCCTCGCGGCCTTTGCCGGATGCGAGCGGGCCCCGGAGAACGAGCTATGGGTCATCGGCCTGGACGGGGCCGACTGGGACATTCTCGAGCCCCTGATGGCTCAGGGCGAATTGCCCAACCTCGCCCGGCTGCGCAGGGAGGGAGCATGGGGCGCGCTTCAGTCCGACGAGCCGATGCTCTCGCCAATCCTGTGGACCAGCATCGCGACGGGAAAGACGGCCGACCTGCATGGCGTCACCTGGTTCATGAGCGACGGTCCGAACGGCGAAAAGATTCCGGTGAGTTCACACAATCGCTGGGTGCGTGCGCTGTGGAACATCGCCAGCGAATCCAAGCTCCGTTCGACGGTCATCGGGTGGTGGGCGACCTGGCCGGCCGACCCCATCGAGGGTTACATCCTCAGCGACTACATCGGGTGGCATAGCTTCGGCGTCACCGGACGGACGCTCGAGGCCGCCGGCAAGACGCATCCCGCCACACTTCAGGCCGAAGTCCAACCGCTCTTTCCCGACCCTTCGAGTATCCCCATGGAGACTCTGCAGAAGATGGTGCATCTGCCGCCGGCCGAGCTGTCGAGTGACACGAGTGCCTCTCCCTTCGGCAATCCCATTGCGCATCTGCGTCAGGCGCTCTCGACGACCGTCGGCTACACCCAGAGCGCACTGCATCTGCTCGAGAAAGAACGCAGCGAGCTCTTCATGATCTACTTCGAGGGCACCGATGCAGTCGAACATCTCTTCGGCAGTCATGCGGCGCCGCGGCTGCCGTGGATCGACGAAGCAGACTTCGCTGCCTACCGCGACGTCGTCGTCGAGTACTGGAAGTGGCAGGATCTGCGACTCGGCGAATTGCTCGCGCGGCGAAACCCTTCAACCAATATTCTCGTCGTCAGCGATCACGGCTTTCGTACCGGCGCCGAACGCCTGAAGGAGGAACACTTCAGTATCGACCGCGCCGACGCGAGCCATCTGCCCGACGGCATCGTAGTTCTCAACGGACCTGCCGTGGCGACGAGTGCGCGCCTGCGTGGCGCGACCATCTACGACGTCGCGCCGACCGCGCTGCACCTGCTCGGCCTCGGAGTTCCCGACGACTTCGAGGGCAGGGTTCTGGTGGAGGGATTGAGCGCGGCCTACATGGAAGCGCATCCGATCCAGCGAGTGCCAAGTTATGAAGTCGGCGCGTTCGCGCGTGCTCCTTTGGATTTCGGGGCAGGCGTCGACGGTGAGGCCATGGAAGAGATGCTGCGATCGTTGGGCTACATCTCAGGCGGACCCGACGGGACGAATGCTGTCAGCGGTAGCGTCGAGCAGGCCGTAAATCTCGCGGTCGTCTTGCGCCGCCGCAACAAGTACGAGGAGGCGAAGAGCACGCTCGAGCGTGTCCTCGAACTGGCCCCCGGGCATGTGGAGGCACGCAGCAATCTCGCGCGGGTTCATGCGGAGATGGGGAATCTGCCGGAGGCCGAGACGATGTACCGCGCCCTGCTGGAGGAGCGCCCTCAAGAACTCGCCCACTACGACGATCTGGCTCTCGCGCTCGGGCGCCAGGACAAGACCGGCGAGGCGCTGGAAATCTACGAACGCGGCCTCGCACGATTCGAAGGCTGGGCCGGCGGTTTCGCCGGCAGGGGCTTTGCGCTCCATCTCCTCGGTCGCGACGAGGAGGCGTTGGCGGCGCTCGATCGTGCCGTCGAGTTGGATCCGCGCGATGCGGCCTCGCATTACTATCGTGGAGCCGTTCTCGCCGAGCTCGACCGGCTCGATGAGGCAAGGGCGGAATTGCAGCGCGCTCTCGAGCTTGCTCCAGGTCACGCGCCGGCGATCCTACGGCTGAACGAACTCGCCGGAGGCAGCGCCGATCCCGCCGCCAATCTGGTGGCGCTGGAGCAGGCCTATCAGATCAACGGCGAAGATCCGGAGCTGAAGGCCGCGCTTGGAGCTGCATACCTGAGGCTGGAACGTATTCCGGAGGCGCTGCCGCTGCTCCGCGATGCGGCCGAGCGCCTGCCGGATGACGCGCTCACCCAGGGAAACGCTGGCATGGCCTACGCGATGTCCGGCGACCTCCGGTCCGCCGCGCGTCAGTTCGAACGCGTCCTCGAACTGGAACCGGGCTCACGCGAGGCGATCGGGACACTCGGCCAGATCTACTTGCGATCGGGCCAGCCAGAGCGTGCCGAGGAACTCCTCGAACGCTCCGTCGAGCTGGCGCCGGGCGACCCGCGGGCACGCTACGCGTTGGGCGAATTCTACCATCAGACGGGCCAAATCGACGCGGCGCTGCAGCAGTATGAAGAGGCATCCCGGCTCGACCCCACCGTCGGCGCCTACATCTACCAACAGGCCATGATCCACGGCCAGCGTGGCGACGAGGCCAAGGCCCGCCAACTCGTCGCCCAGGCGCGCAGCCTCGACCCCACGCTGCCGGCCGTCCCCGAGCGCTAACCCCCTGGAGAATTCATGTCCCCCTGGAAGGCCGCTCTGTCGCTGTGTTTCGTCATCTTCGTGGCGCCAGCGCGTCACGCCGGCGCCCAGCCGCGTCTCACTGCCGAGCGCATCGAGATCGAGCTTCGCATCGATGGTCTCCTGGACGAGGACGAGTGGGACCGGGCGGCCGTCGCCGGGGATTTCGTGCAGCAGCGTCCGGATACGGGCGAGGCTGCGACGGCGGCGACAGAGGTTCGCCTTCTGTACAGCGCGGAGGCGCTCTACGTCGGATTCGTCTGCCACGAGGCGGAGCCCGCTCAGATCCTCCACAAGCGCCTCGGCCGCGACGCCGATCTCTCGGAGGACGACTACTTCGGCCTGGCCATCGACAGCTTCAGCGATCGCCAGAACGGGTATTTCTTCGTGGTGAATCCAAACGGGGTTCGCCGGGACGAGCAATTCCGCAACGAGGGCGGCTCGCGCGCGACCGAATGGGACGGCATCTGGCAGGCCGAGTGCCGGCTCACGGAGGAAGGTTGGCAGGGTGAAGTCCGCATTCCGTGGCGGAGCTTGCGTTTTCCCCGGGCCGAGCGGCTGGCGATGGGAATCAATTTCGAACGCCAGCGTCGAGTGCGCAATGAACAGAGCCATTGGGCCCCGATCGAGCGGCAATACAATGTCCTGCGCGTGTCTTCGGCCGGCCGGCTCGAGAACCTGGAGGACATCCAGCGCGGCCGCGACATCCTGGTTCGGCCCTTCGCCTTGGCTCGCGGTTCACGCGGCGAGGCGGACGACGATGGCGCGTGGGCCGCATCGAAATGGAAGGGAGAGGCCGAAGTCGGCCTCGACCTGCGCGCCGGCCTGACCAGCGAACTGGCGCTCGATTTGACGGTAAACACGGATTTTGCGCAGGTCGAAGTCGACGATCAACAGATCAATCTCACGCGTTTCCCACTCTACTTCCCAGAAAAACGTGAGTTCTTCCTGGAGAAACGCGATCTCTTCTTCTTTGGCTCGCCGGGGAATAATCCCTTCTTCAGCCGCCAGATTGGACTCGATGACGCCGGTCACGCCATCCCCATCGAATACGGCGGCCGTCTGACCGGCAAGATCGGCCGCAATGAAATCGGTGTTCTGGATATGCAGACCGCGGAGACGGACTCCGTGCCGCAGCGCCACTTCGATGTCCTGCGGCTCAGCCGCGACATCGGTCGGCGCAGCCGCGTTGGCTTCCTGGGTGTCGTGCGAAGCAGCGACAATGACGACGAGCATCCGCGCGAAGAGGTGAATCGCGTCGCCGGCCTGGACGCGGATCTCCGTCCGCTCGAAGAGCTGGACATCGCCCTCTACGGCATGACGCAGCGTGAGCGTGACGGTGGCGGCGATCGGGACAGCTGGGGTGGGCGCGGACGCTGGACCAGCGACCTGTACACGGTGAGCTACTTCCACGAGGCCGTGGGCCTCGATTTCGATCCCGAAGTGGGCTTCGTCGGGCGCCCCAACGTCGATCTTGACGCCGTCGGCTGGGATTTTACGCCGGAACCCGGCTGGAAGTGGATTCGTCGCTTCGACAACCACGGGCAGTTCAATTGGGCCGATCGCCGCGGCGACAAGGGCGACAGCGACTCAGGCTTCGAGACGCGCTACGCGCACTACCACGTTCGGGCCTTGGGGCACTCGGATCAGAAGCTCGGGATCTTCTTCGATACCAATTTTGAACGGTTGTATGAGGAATTCGTGGTTTCTGAGGGATTCGCGTATCCGGTGGGGGACTACCGGTTCAATCAGTTGGGCTTCGATTTCGGCAGCGACCCGAGCCGCAGCCTCAATGTCGATGGGCGCGCAATCGTCGGGGACTACTACGACGGGACACAATCGTCGTGGCAGGTCGAGCTGAACTACCGATTGGCGCCGCATTGGCGGGGCAGTCTCGGCTGGGAGCGCGATGAGCTGGAGCGGGAATCCGAGGAATCCACGAGCCACCTCGTGCGATTACGTTTGGGAACTGATCTCAGTAACTCGTTGAAATTCGACTTCTTCAGCCAGTGGAACTCCGCCGAGCAGCGCCTCGTTTCGCAGTTCCGCACGCACTGGCTCTTCGGCGACGAGAGCGATCTCTTCGTCGTCCTGAGCGACGCGCGCGTCGATGACCATCGAAACTTCGCACCCCGCAGCTCGGAATTGACAATGAAGCTGAACTACGCGCACCCATTTTAAGCGTGCAAGAAGCGCGAAAAACACTTGCATGCCCGAACATTTTCCTCAAAATAACGGGTGAAGAGTTCGATATCTCTGTCGACTGCTCTGCGCGCGAGACGAAACTTGCCTGGAGAGTCGACCGCCGAGTCTCTCTTGCTTCGGGTCAGGCTGACTCGGGATCCGAAGGATCGAGAAGAGGATGACGGCGGTCTGCTAGGGGGACGGAAGCCCCTGTGCTGGACGGCGGTCGCAAAGTCGACCGCCGTCTTTCATTTAGGCGCCAACGAGGCTATTCTATTGCCGCCTCGTCCCTCAATTCGCGCGACCAGCCATGGCCAAGAGACTACGATTTCTTCAGCTGAGCGACGTCCATCTGGGCGCGCCCCTCACGGGTGGCCGCTTGGCGCTCGGTGAAGAATGTCGCCGCGTGCGTACGCGCGAGCGCAACCAGCTCTTCTCGAAGGCTCTCGATCTCCTCCTCGAGCGTGATCTCGACGGATTGCTCCTCCCGGGCGATCTCTTCGACGACGAGGCCGTACGGGTGGACCAGATCCGCTTCGTCCAGCGAGAGCTGGAGCGCGTCGCCCCGAAGCCCGTCTTCATCGCGCCCGGCAACCACGATCCGTTCGGTGGGGCATCGCCCTATGATGCCGTCATCTCGTCGCAGACCTTCAATCTGAGCTGGCCGTCAAACGTCCACATCTTCGCCCATGAGGATTTTCGCTCGGTCCCATGGCCGCAGCGCGAGGACATCCGCGTCAGCGGATGTGGCGTCGTGGCCAACGTCCCGAGCGGCACGCGCCGCCTCGCGCAGGCGCTGCGCAAGACAGCGGGCGCTCTCAACATCCTTCTATTCCACGGCAGCCGTGACGATGGCCAGTGGCTGCAGGCCGACAAGTCGACCTATCCGTTTTCCTCACAGGAGTTGCTGGCCCAGGGCTTCGACTGGGTCGCGTTGGGCCACTACCACGCTCAGCAGACGATCCTGGGCGACGATGGCCGCCCGCGCGCGGCCTACGCCGGATCACTCACCGCCGGCGGCCTCGATGAGCAGGGGGAGAAAGGCGCCCTCGTCGTCGAGTTGCAGGATGGCGCTTGCGAGGTCGAATTCGTGGCGCTCGATCAACGCCGCGTCCGTCACGTGAGCTGCGATCTCTCTGGCTGTGCCTACGAAGAAGAGGCGCTTCGCCGCGCCGAGGCGGCGCTCGCCGAGAGCGGGGCTGCGAGCGGAGACATGATCCTCCTCGAACTCCGTGGCCGCCGCGCGTTGGCCCTGCCCCTCGACGCCCTCGACATACTTGCGCGCGGGTACTTTCACCTTCGCATCGAACTCTCGAAGCTGGTCCCGGACATCCCACTGTGCGACTACCCACCGGCCGAGCAGGCGAGCACGGTCGAACAGCGCTTCGTGGCGCAATTGCGTGAAAATGTCGAGCAGGGAGACGTCACCGCGCGTCAGGCCCTCTTCTATGGCCTCGATGCACTGCATCTTGGCCGGCTCGATACGCGCTACACGGACTGACCGATGCGCCTGCTCCGACTCGACGTTCGCGGTTTCGGCCAACTGAGCGGCAGCTATCCCCTCGAGGTTGGCGAAGGCCGCATCGCGCTGCTGCTCGAGGAAAACGAGAGCGGCAAGTCGACCCTGGCGGCGGCCGTTTTCGCGGCTCTCTACGGCCTTCAGAGCGATCGGCGCAAGAGCCGAGGACGCCTCAGCCCCACCGACCGCTATCGCCCGTGGGATCAGAATCCCTACGGCCTCAGCCTCTCGCTCGAGCACGAGGGTGAGGAGCTGGTCATCGAACGCGATTTCGAGCGCGCCACCGTGCGCGTGCTCTCTGGCGGCGAAGACGTGACCCAGCGCTTTGCCCGCGGCAGCACGGTCAAGGTCGGCGAGGCACTCACCGGGCTCCGCCGCAATCAATTCGAACTCAGCGCATTCATGGGTCAGGGAGACCTGGTCTGGACCGACGCGGCCGAGTTGAGCGAGGCCCTGCAGCGCGTGACGGATAGCGACGCCGGCGGTTCGACTTCGGCTGCGGCGATTGACGCCCTCGATGCCGCGCTGGCCAACTACGAGGGCTACTCCCTCAAGGGCCGTGGGCGCATCGAAACCGAGATCAAACGCTGCGAGGACCGGTTGGCCGAAGACGAGGACGAGTTGGCCCAACTCGAGGAGAAGCGCCGGGAACTCGGAGCGAAGATCCAGACCCTGGCCGCGGCCAGCGAGCGCACGGCGCTCTTCGAACATCTCCGCCGGAGCCTGCGCGGGCGCCGAGCACTCCATGAAATCCGCGGCCTGCAGACCCAACTCGACGCCGACGTCGACCTTCGCCAGGCGATCGAAACCCTCGAGAGATGTTGCGAGGCAGAGGCCGATCTGCGCGCGCTCGACGGCCCGTTGCTGCAGAAGGTCGCCAACGCAAAGGGCGCCTACCAGTCCGAACTAGGGGCGCAGAAGGAGTTGAATGCCGGCGCAGAGCGGCGAGAAGTGCACCGTAGGGAGATCGAGGCAAAGGTCGCGGAGCTGTCGATGACCAGGCGACCCACTGAGAGCGACAGTGACGCGCTCCTGCGCGTGGCGGAACGGCGCGAGTTCGCGCGGAGAGAAATCGAGAAGCTCGAGCAGGAGCACGAGCAGGAGGGCGACGAGCTTCGATTCCTGGGCATTCCGGTCGAGGAGGCAATGGACCTCACGAGGCAATTCGAGAGGCTCCCCCAGGTCGATAGAGATTTCATCGCGAGGAGGACCTCGATCCTGCAGCGCCAGCAGGAGCAGAAGCAGCGCCTCGAGGAGGAGTTGTCCACCCGGAAGCGCCGCCGTGCCGAGCTGCGCAGAGGACAGCAGCTACGCAAACACTTCGGCATCTGGTGCATGGTGGTGGGACTCTTGCCGATCATGCTGGGGATCGTGATGCATCCCCACCTACCATTCAGCTCGCTCTATCTCCACGGCGCCGGCGCGTTGTTCCTGGCGGTCGGGATCTTGTCACTCGTCCTCGGGCAGACGCAAGGTAGCGCGGAGAGCAGATCGCTTCAGTCTCTCGTCTCGAAGACTCGACTTCAGCTCGGCGAGTTGGGCAAGGACGAACACCGGGCGGCGCGGCAGTGGAGCGTGTTGGCGGAGCAGCTTGGATTCAGGGCGGCACAGCTCGAAGATCGATACCTCCAGTTTCTCGCGGTGGAACGGCGCGTCGACACCATGCGCCGCCTGCGTGGTCGCGTCGAGCAGGCCGAGGCAGAGCTCCGCGCATCCGTCGACGAACTCGGTGAGATCTGGAGCATCTTCGGAGATGAGCCCGATGCCGAGCGAGTCACCGAGCGGCGCGAGTGCCTCGTCTCTGCGCTCGACCTGTACCGACAACTCGACGAAGCCAACGCCTCCGCGATCGACGCCCGCCGCGTGGCGAACGAGGCGCGCGTCCGTGTCCAACTGCGCCGTGAGCAGCTGACGAGCGCTCTGCGCAGCGCCGGCGTCGAGGTCGATGCAGGCATCGATCCGCTGGAGAGCATTCCGCGGTTCGAGGAGCGGGCGAAACAAGCCTCAGCGGCGCAGAAGCGATTCGAGCAGGAGCTACCGTCGCTGCGTGAGCGCGCGATGAGTGACCGCATGCGTCAGGCGCTCGAAGATCAATTGACGAAGTTGCGCGCAGAACTGACGGTTTTGCACGCGCAACTCCAGACCGATGCGCGCCGCGGCGCGGAGTGGCGCGCTGGGATCGCGAGTATCGATGTCCCAATCGACGTGGACGCTTTCGAGACGGAGCGCAGTACCCTCGAACGCCACGAGAAGGACTCGGCCAGCCAGAGCGAAAGCGATCGCGTCGAGGCGCGCGCCTTTCTGCAGGGCTACGAGACGGCGGCGCCCGTGCTGCGCGAACGAATCGACGAATGCCGCGTGGCGCTGGTACGTGCGCGCCAGTTTCAGAAGTCCGTGACGCTGGCGCGCGACACGCTGGCAAGCCTGGCGAAAGTCACGCATCGGGATTGGGCGGCAAGCCTCAACGAGCGAAGCAATGAGATCCTCCGCGTCATGGACAGTGAAGTGCAGGACATCCACTTCGACGAGTCTCTGCGCTTGCGCATGCAGCAGCGCGGCAAACAACTCACAGCGAGCGATGCGGCGGCGCAGCTGTCGACGGGAGCCCTCGACATGGTGTATCTGGCGGCTCGTCTCGCCGTCGCGCAGTCGCTCTCGGGCGACGTCTCGCTTCCACTCATCCTGGACGACCCCTTCGCGAACGCCGATGACCTACGGCTCGTGCGGGGCATGCAGCTACTGCTCGACGCGCTCGCGCCCCGCCAGCAGGTGATCCTCATGGCCTGCCAGCGTTCGCGATATGCATGGCTGCGCGAGAATCTGTCCGGCGACGAACGGCTGGTCGCGCTGGGCAGTCAGGCGCGCAGCGAGAACGAGGGCTGAGCCTTGGACGTTCGAACCGACGCCAAGGTGCTCGTGACGGTCGAGCGCCGCATCGAGCGGCCACCCAACATGGTCTGGAAGGTATTGAGCGACATCGAGGCCTGGCCGGAATGGAATCCAGCAGTCGAGCGCGCCCAGCTGAGCGGTGCGCTCCTGCCGGGAGCCGAGTTCCGCTGGCGGGCCAGCGGCGTGCGAATCCACTCGGTCCTGCGCGATGTCATGAGGCCAAGCCGCCTGAGCTGGACCGGAAAGACGATGGGCCTTCGAGCGGTCCACGTGTGGGAAATCGAAGCGGTGGACGGCGGCGGCGCGAGTCTCGTCCGCAGCCGTGAGTCACTCGACGGCTGGTGGCTGTCTCCATTTCGTAGGCGCATCCAGCATTCGGTCGAACGATCCACCGCGGCCTGGCTGGATGCGCTCGCCCGCCGCAGCGGGCAGGAGGTGCACTGTGGCTGATGCCGATTGTCTCCTGCGCCTGGACCTGAAGCGGCTGCCGTTTCAGCCACGCGGCGGCGGCGCGCTCGGTGAGGCGTTGGCGTCGATCCTCGAGCGTCGCGGCCGCGGCGCGGAGATGCTCGGCTGGCTCGATCTGCCACTGAAGCGTGATGCCGAACTCGAGCGATTGCGCGCGTGTGCGGGGCGCCTGCGCGACGATCTCGACGCCATCGTCGTCATCGGCATCGGCGGCAGCTATCTGGGAGCGAAGGCCGCGCTCGAGGCGTTGGGCTGCGACGGACCGGAAATCTTTTTCGCCGGCCATCATCTCGAGGCAAGCTACTACGAGGGGCTCCTGAAGAAACTGCGCGGCCGCGCCTGGGGAATCCATGTGATCTCCAAGAGCGGGACGACCACGGAGCCGGCCCTCGCATTTCGCATCTTTCGCGAGGCGCTCGAACAGCAAGTGGGGGCGAAGCGCGCGGCCAGCCGCATCGTCGCGACGACGGACGGCAGGCGCGGTGCTCTCCTGAACGTGGCCGAGGAAGCGGGCTTCGAACGCTTCGTCGTGCCCGACGATGTCGGTGGGCGCTTCTCGGTCCTGACTCCCGTCGGTCTGTTCCCCCTCGCGATCGCGGGAGTCGACATCGACGCTTTGCTCGACGGCGCGGCGCGCGAACGCGAGCGATGCCTCGAAAACGGCTCCGCCGATCCACTGGAGATACCAAGCGTGCGCTATGCCGCGGCCCGCCACGAGCTCTACATGGAGTCCCGCGCCGTTGAGATTCTGGCGAGCTTCCATCCCAGCCTCCACTTCGTGGCCGAATGGTGGAAGCAGTTGTTCGGCGAGAGCGAAGGCAAAGAGGGTGAGGGACTGTTCCCCGCCGCGGTCGACTTCACGACGGATCTGCACAGCCTCGGTCAGTACATCCAGGATGGTCCGCGCCACCTGATCGAGAGTTTCCTCGACATCCGCGAGCCGGCAGGCGAGCTGCGCGTGCCGCAGGTGGACGGCGCCGGCGACGGTCTCGACTATCTGGCGGGCCGCCGCGTGGCGGAGATCAATCGCCAGGCCCTCCAGGCCGTGGCCGATGCCCACGCCGCTGGCGGGTGCGCGGTCCAGATCCTCGAGATTCCGCGACTCGACGCCGCGTGTCTGGGCGCCGTCTTCTACTTCTTCGAGTTCGCCGTCGCCGTGGGTGGCCGACTCCTGGGCGTGAATCCCTTCGACCAACCGGGGGTGGAGGCCTACAAGACCCGCCTCTTCCACCTGCTCGGCAAACCCGGCCACTGAATCGAGTCGGGCTGGCCGGGAAAATGCCACGCGCAGAGCTGAAAGTTCGCCGTCTTCGGCCCGGACCCGCGCCGGCCGAAGTCCTGGACCGGATCGCCAGCTCCGGAGAGTTCGTGCGTGTCGCCTGAGCCTCGCCATCGCCGTGCCAGCCTGCACCCAGAAGTGCTTATCACCACTTCAGTTGGAAGACTGTGCCTGCTCATGGCGTTGGCCATCCCCCTACTGAACGTGTGGACGGGAATGGGCGTCGCCTCGCTGGGTCTCCAGGGCGGTGTGGGACGTCTCATCCAACAGGAGCCTGGCGCCGGATTTTCGATTCTCCTTTTTTGCGCCTGGATCCTGCTGAGTCTTCGCCTATTGCGGCGCGACAACTCCCCGGCTGCCGCAGAACGCGAGCCCGTGGGGAAAACCGCGAGCCCGGAGCAAGGCGTCGAGCCGAATGGGGCGCCGACTGGCCATCGAAAGTCGATCCTGCTGGTCGACGACAACGCGGTGAATCGCCGTGTCGCCGGCCTCATGCTGTCCAAGGCCGGCTATCGGGTCGTGGAGGCCCGCGACGGCCGCGAGGCCGTCGAGAAGGTCGAAGCCGGCGACCATGGCCTGGTCCTGCTCGACGTTCACATGCCGCGCATGGACGGCTATGAAGCTGTCGCCGCCATCCGTGCCCTCGACGGTCCTAACTGCGAGATTCCGGTTCTGGCCATGACCGCGAGCGCGATGACCGGAGACGTCGATCGCTGTCTGGAGGCGGGGATGAATGGCTATGTGAGCAAGCCCGTCCGCTCGATCGCGTTGCTCGCCGCGGTTGAAAGCTGGTTCGACACGAAAGACCACTTTGGTGGAGAGATGGAGAAGGCCGTGCAGAGCCTGGTGCCTCCGACCCCGAACGACGAAATCCCGACCTTGAACATGGATCAGCTGGACGAACTCCGCTCCTACGGGGGCAACGACGGTGATGCAATCCTGGTCGAACTCGCTGAGACCTTCATGCAAGGCGCGAAGGAACGCCTCATTGCCATGGATGCCGCGTTCGAGCAGGACGATCGGCACGAGCTCGGGCGCTCCGCGCACACGCTGAAGGGGAGCGCCGGTACGCTCGGCGCGCAGCGCCTCGAGGACTTGTGCCGGGTGCTGGAGGAGAACGCCCGCATGGGCGTATTCCCCGAGGACAGAGAGCCGCTGGATCGCATCCGCGACGAGGTCGAAGAGGTGCGCCAGGCGCTCAACCTGGAGATCAACGGCCTGGCGGTCTGATCCTCGGCAGGGGACCGGCGACGAGGCTGCCCAGAACGGCATAGCCGATCGCCGTCAGGACGAGCTGCGACTCGGCAAGACGGTCCATCAGCTGTCTCGAGCCGATCACGACCGAAACCGCCAGAAGCGCCGTTGCAAGCCGCTGCCACGCCGGCCGCTCGGGCCAATCGCGCGCCGCGCTCCACACCCCCCCAGCGCCGACTCCCGCCCAGACGCCGAGGACGATGGCCATCCCCGGGCGGGGCAGCCCCAAAAGCGCCAGAGAGCATCCCGCCACCCCGATTCCCGCCAGGAGCTGCCACGGACGCCGGGCCCAACGCGCGAGGGCAGGTTCGGCCTTCCACAGCGACCACAACAGGACTCCGCCGATGGCGAACCCGCCGGCGACATCGAGGATGTCGTGGCGAAGCAGGGCCAACCGGCTGAAGCCGATGGCGAGGATGAGAACGCCTCCGGCGACGCCCGTGCGCGCCGGGCGTCGTCGGCAGAGAAGGTCCCCCCAGATGAGAAGCGCCATGAGTGCGTGGCCACTGGGAAACGCCTCGTTGGCGAAGCGGCCTGGATCCTCCAGGGGGGCAGAAACGCCCAGCAGAATGGTATCCAGGCGGGGACGGTCGAAAACGGCCTTCAGGGCCTCCGCGGCGAATGCGCCTCCGAGGACCGTCGAGGCGAAGCGAAGGGCGCGGCCCGGCCGCTCGAACGCGAACACGACGGGCAGGCAAAGTGTGAAGAACTGGGCGCTGCCCAGGAAGCTCACGTAGGTCCAGAGCAGCAGCCAGACGTGGTTGTCGCTCCAGAACGCGATTTGACGCAGGAGTCCTTCCCCGACGATCTCGCTGGTCATATTCTGTTCCCGCCAACAGCTGAGGCCTGGAGTTCGCCGAGGCTAACCACTCTTCGTCGCCGTGACCAGCCCGGGAGCTGCCGCAAGTTGTCGCCCCTGACTCTCGTCGAACGCGCGCGCCTCTGGGCGCGCAGCGATCCGGAAGCAGCGCATCGCGCCGCGCTCTCGACGCTCATCGAGGCCGGGGAGGAAGAGCGGCTGCGCGAACTCTTCGACCCACCGCTGAGATTCGGGACAGCTGGGCTGCGGGGCAAAATGGGCCCCGGGCCCGGACGCATGAATCGAGCCCTCGTGCGGCGTGTGAGCGTGTCTCTCGCGCGCAATTTTCGGCCGTCGGACGGCATCGGACGCGTCGTCGTGGGTGGCGATGCCCGACACGGCTCCGCCGAGTTCGTCGACGATGTCTGCCGCGCCTTCGCCACGGAGGGCTGGACGGTCGAGCGCTTCGACGGCCCCGTGCCGACCCCACTCGTCGCGTATGGCGTCCTGCGGCTGGCGGCACATCTGGGCGTCGTCATCACGGCGAGCCACAATCCTCCCGAATACAACGGCTACAAGGTCTACGGCGGAGACGGCGTGCAGATCCTGCCGGATGTCGCCGACTCCGTCGCCGCTGTCTTCGATGCGCTGGACGAGACGCCGGCCCTCGCGACGGGCGGCGGCACGATCCAGAGCGCCGGACCCGCGATTCGGGACCACTATCTGGAGGCGATCCAGGCGGGCCTGCACGCCCCCGAGCTTCCACGCGACCTGCGCGTCGTGTACACCGCGCTGCACGGGGTCGGTGGCGACCTGATGATGCGTGCGCTCGCGCCGTATGCCGAGTTGCGGGTGTCGCCGGTCGAGGCTCAGTTCGAACCGGACCCCGATTTCCCGACGGTTCGCTTTCCGAATCCCGAAGAGAAGGGTGCCCTCGATCTGGCCCTCGCGCAGGCCGAACGCGAGGGCGCGGAGTTGATTCTCGCCAACGACCCCGACGCCGACCGGCTCGCGGTGGCCGTCCGTGACGGCGATGGGAAGATGCGCCCGCTCAACGGGAACGAACTCGGTGTCCTGCTCGCCGACTATCTCCTGGAATGCGCAGCAACCGAGCCACGGCGGAATCTCGTGATGACGACCGTCGTCAGCTCGCGGTTGCTCTCCAAACTGGCCGAAGCCCGGCATGCGGTCTACGACGAGTGTCTCACGGGCTTCAAGTGGATTGCCCACGCCGCGCGCGAGAGGGAGCAACGCGATGGGCTCCGCTTCTTGTTCGGATATGAGGAGGCTCTGGGCTACACGGTGGGCACGACCGTGCGCGACAAGGATGGCATCGGCACCGCGCTGCATCTCCTGGAGTTGGCAAGTCGAGAGAAGGCGCACGGCCGCACCTTGCTCGATCGGCTCGATGACATTCATCGGCGCCACGGCTGGCATCGCAGCCGACTGTTGACGCTGGAGCTGCCCGGCAGCGAAGGTGCGGCGCGCATCGAGGCGATCATGCAGCGGCTGCGCCAACATCCGCCGGAGTCTCTCGCCGGGCGGAAATTGTCGGATTGCATCGATTACGCGCCGGGGCATGCTGGTTTGCCGCCGAGCAATCTCCTCGCCTTCACGCTGGCCCAGAACGGGAGATTGCTCGCCCGCCCCAGTGGAACAGAACCCAAGATCAAATTCTATCTCGAACTGTGGAGCCACGAGGAGCCACCGGCGCAGTTGGACGAACAACTGCTCCGCGTCGCGGACGCATTGCGCGAGGAGGTCGCGTGAAGGAGTTTTTCGATCTCCCTCAGTCGACGCTAGACGCGGCCGATGTCCTCGTTCTCTCGTTTCCCTTCGAGGGAAGCGTGAGCTATGGCGCGGGCACGGGCGGGGGACCCGCGGCCGTGCTCGAGGCCAGCCTGCATCTCGAGGATTGGGAAGAGGAGACGCAGGTCGATCTCAGCCAGTGCCTCCGGATCGCGGCGCTGGATCCCCTCGAGCCCACAGAAGGCGAGAGTTCCGATGAGTACGCCCGCCGCACTCGCGAGTTCTGCGCGAAACTCTCCCGCGGCGACCGCTTCGTGATCGGTCTCGGCGGCGAGCATTCCATCACGCCGAATCTCTTGGCGGGAGCCTACGGTGGCCTTTGCGAATTCACGGTGGTTCAGATCGACGCCCATGCCGATCTGCGCGACAGCTACAACGGATCGCGGCACAACCATGCCTGCGCCATGCGCCGAATCCTGGACATCGATGGTGTTCGCCTGGAGGCCATCGCCATCCGCAGCGCAACCCGCGAAGAAGCGGAGTTGTCACGAACAGATCCCCGCATCCGAACCTGGTGGGCACACGAGCTGAACAAGCCCAGAGTCTTCGACCAGCTCCTCACGCGCCTGCGCTCTCTCCAAGGCCCCCTCTTCCTGACCGTGGACGTCGATGGCCTGGACGTCAGCCTCTGCCCCGGCACGGGAACCCCGCAACCCGGCGGCCTGAGCTGGACGCAGACCCTGGACGTCCTGCGCGCTTTGATCTTGGAAGGAAACTGTGAACTGGTGGGCGCCGACTTCATGGAGACGACGCCACAACCCGGCTCGAGAGTGAATGAGATGGTCGTCGCAAAGTTATGCCACAAAATCCTGGCCTATCGAATCGCTAGATCCCAGTCCTGAGCTCTGAACGCGTGTTTCCGTGTGTTCGATGCAACGCGGCGCACGACAGCTACGACTATGACGCGTGCGAATCCCGCTTGGCTGTGAATTCGCCCACGTCATAGTCGCATCTGCCGTGCACTCACACTGCATCGGGAGACACTTGGAAACACGCGTTCAGGGCTCAGTACTCGGTCTCGGGCGCGACGACGGTTACGCGAACTTCGGGCGGGTTCACCTTGCGATCGATCGAGATCACCTTGACCATGATCTCCTCACCCACCTGGTAGAGTTCCCCCGCATCCGGCACGAAGCCACGATTCATGTCCTTGACGTGGAGCAGGGTCTTCGCGTGCTGATGCAGGTCGAGGAATACGCCGTACTTCTTGACGGCCTGGACGCGACAGCGAATCGACTCACCTTCGACGGGCAAGTCGATGCTCTCAGGATCGGGCAGGCTTTCCGCTTCGAAATCGTCGTCCTGCGAGCCACCTTCGGTGGCCGCTGCGGCCCGCATGGGCGGCTGAGGCGCCTTGCGCGGCGTGATGGCGGGCTCGCGCGTGGGCGCGATGCTGCGAGACGGCCTGCTCTCGATTGGCGAGCTCTCCATGATCTTGTCGCTCTCGATCTGATCCCGCAGGTCGAGAAAATCGATGTAATTCACGCCGACGGCCTGGCGCAGCTCCACAGCCACGTTCTCGTCCGTCGACACGATCAGGACTCGCTTGCCGCGCGCTTTCAGCGCTTCGACGAGAGGAACGAAGATGCCGTCACCGCTGACGAGAATTGCGGTATCAAAGTGACTGCTTTCGGTGAGTGCATCGATCGTGAGCTCGATGTCGAGACTTCCCTTCATCACGTTCTGCCCGCTGACATGATCGTAGGTCGCCTGGACGATCTTCTTGCGGACGGCAAAGCCCATGAGCGTGAGATGGTGGAGGAATCGATCCTGTTCACTTTCGGGTGTCGCGCGATAGGCCTGATACCAGCGCGCGCTCACGAGTTCCTTGTCATCCTGCATTGCCCCGAGGAATGCATCCCAATCGATCCACCAGCCGAGGGCCTCTTTTTGTGCGAAGTAGGCGTTGGCTCCGTCGACATAAATTGCAATTCGCTCTGACTGTTTCGATGCCCAAGACATGCCAGGCTTCTCCTAAATTTCCGCAGTACCCCAGGGGTTGGAGCCACTCTGCGTGTGTGATTGTGTTGGGGAACGGCCCGTGCGTTTCACAGAAGGGGATCTGTGCGACGCTCATTCCAACTCTAAGCAGTTCCCACTCTCAAAACAGGCGGAGGAAGTAGTCACGGGAGGAGCCCGCCTGCCGCTCTATTCTACAGGACTTCGAGGGGATTACCAGTGGGTGGCAGAACTTCACCTATGATCCTCGTGTGGACATATCCTGCGCCGCGCAGCGCCTGCGCCGCCTGCTCCGCCTTCTCCTCCGGCAGAGCGATCAGGAGCGGCCCGGACGTCTGAGGATCGTGAAGGAGGCCCCTGGACGCCTCGTCGGCGCTCGGTGCCCAGAGGATGGCATTCTCCGCGCGTTCGGAATTGGCGTCGGCACCGGCACAGCTGATGCCGCCGCGGAGGAGTTCGTCGAAGCGTGGCAGCCGTGGGAGGCTGCTCGAATCGATGCGGAGGGTCATGCGGGAGGCGGAGGCCATCTCGAGGCCGTGGCCGCTGAGGCCGAATCCTGTCACGTCGGTCATGGCATGGGCTCCGAATTCACGCGCGATCTGGGTGGCGTCCGCTGGCGCCAACAACATGTTGTCGACCAGTTCACGGTAGGCAGGTTCGTCCTCGCTGAGCGTGCCGCGCTTGAGTGCCGTGGCGAGCGTCGCCGTGCCGAGGGCCTTCGTGAGGAGCAGCCGATCGCCCGGCCGCGCGCCGGAATTTCTCAAGATCTTGCCTGGGTGCACTTCGCCGACGACGGCGAGACCAAACTTGATCTCCTGGTCCTTGATGGTGTGCCCCCCAAGGATGGGGCAACCGAGCTTGGAGGCGGCCTCGGCGGCGCCAGCCAGGATGTCGCGATAGACCCAGACTGGAAGATCTGGATTGAAGCAGGCGACATTCAGGGCCATGAGCGGCGTGCCCCCCATGGCGAAGATGTCGCTGATCGAATTCGTGGCGGCGATGGCTCCGTAGGTCCATGCATCGTCGACGATCGGCGTGATGACATCGACGGTCATCAAGAGCGCGCGGTCGTCGTCGATCTGGTACACGGCGGCGTCGTCGGCATCGTCGAACGCGACGAGAACGTTCGGATTGTCGGTGGCTCGGGGGAGCCCTTCCAGAATCTGTTCCAGGACCCCTGGACTCAGCTTGGCCGCTCAGCCGGCGGAGGCGGCGTATTCGGTCAGGCGAATTCGTTCGTGCTCGCTCATGGCTCCCCCCTTTCATGAGCGCTGCACCGCTCCTGCGGCGCGCGGGGCTCAGAAACTGAAGTTGTCCTCGAAGAGGACGCTGTCATCTCCGTCCTCATTGCGCGCCCACTCGAGGCGCAGATTTCGCGTGTTGAAATTGAAGTGTATGCCGGCTCCCCAGCTGCGGACGATCGCTGCCGAATCGAACCCTGCCCCGTGCTCGTAGGCCTTGCCCCAGTCGTGGAACGCGTGGACGCCGACACCGAGCGCGCGGCCTTCGAGCAGCTTCATGAGGAAAATGGGCCGGCGGATCTCGAAGCTCGCGAGGAAATGCTGATCGCCCTCGATGGAACCGAAGTCGATGCCACGGAGATCCTGCGGCCCGCCCAGAAAGCTGCGCTCGTAGACCGGCAGGGGGCTGCCGCTCAGGCGCTGTTCGACGCGGGCGGCGAGGATGTCCACGTAGGGTATGTTCCAGAACGCGGCGAGGTGAAGGCGATAGACCTCGTAGCTTCGTTCTTCGCCGAGGCGGCCGAAGCGGGCGGCGGCCCACGCGTGGATGCCCTTCGACGGGTAGAAGCGCAGGTCCCGGCTGTCGTGTTCGAGCCAGAGTAGTACGGCGTCATCGCGCTGGATTGCATCGGGAAACGCAGTACCGCCGTCTTCGAGGACGACTTCGCGGAGTTGCCCGGCGACCTCAGCCTTCAACCACGGCCCGAGTTGCCGGCCCACGCCGAACTCGAAGAACAGATCCCGGAAGTCGAAGGGTTCGAAACGGAACTTGTAGCTCTCCCAACTGATGTCGGCGCGCAGGCTCAGCGATGCCGGGTCCAGGATGCGGGGGTTGTCCCAATGGGCCTGGTAGCCGTGTTTACCCCACCAGGAACTTCTCACGCCCAGGGTCTCGTGGCGCCCGCGCAGATTCCGCATCGCGAAATCCAGGCCGACGACGTAGTGATCGTGACGGCGTTCGTAGGCGGCGTGCGGCGCCCAGATCAGGCGGTCATCCTCGTTCACCGTGACGAGGAGATCGACGGTGTCCGCGTCGGGAAAGTCCTCTTCGATGACGACATACTCGATGAAGCTGAGGCTCTCGAGGCGTTCCCGGGCATCCGTGACGGCCGCCCAGGAATAGAGGTCACCCCGAGCGAGACCGAGTCCCCGCTCGAGGATGTACTGCTTCGTGACCTTCGCGCCCACGAATTGGATCTTGCCGATGTGGCGATCGTGCTTGCGTTCCAGGAATGGGTTCTGTGCCGAAGCTCGCGGATACAGGAACGCGCTGACCAGGCAGAGGGCGCACAGGGCGCGACAGATGGAGGACCTGCTGAACATGGCCACACGCTACAACGGAACGCCGTGGCTGAAAAGCGCTTCAGACGGGGTTGAGCTCTCGCGTCCCGCTGCGGAGTGTTCCGGCGAGCAGATCGAGTTGAACCAGCGCGAGACCGCAGCTCGCCAGGGAGGCTCCGGCGGCGATGCTCAATTCGTCCGCCAGGCTCGGCGAGGGCGTGGTTGTGCCCTGCTCCTGCATCCATCGCGCGCAGCAGTCGGAGATCAGGCAGTGGAGAATCTCGCCCAGCTGCTGGCCGTCGAGGTTTTCCGCGTTGCGGAGGAATAGATCGTAGAAGCGGGCCGGGTGGTCGACATGGGTGCGTACATTGACGCGGAAGGCGCCGAACTCGACGCACACCGCCTGCAGCTCGGAGCCGTGCACGAAGAGGAGCGATTCGTCCCCTTCGACGCGCAGCCGGTGCTCTCCCATGGGCAGGCTCTTGTGGACCTCGTGCTCAGAGAGGAGCAGCGCGACCTGGTTCTTGCCGACGACGACCGTGAGTTCTCGCTTCGCCCAAGGCGCGAGGGAGTGTAGCGGGCTGTGAACCTCGCCTGCGGAGCGTCGCCTCCAGCTCAGTTCCTTTGGTAGCTGTGCGTTCAAACCAGCTCTCCCCGCCGACGGGAGCCTTTGTGCGAACCCGCCCCGCCAGGCGGGCCCTGAGCTCCCAGCAGGTCGTTGCGCGAGGCGAGCACCTTCTCGATTCTGCGGAATGTGCGGAACAATGGTCTGGCGTGTTTTTCGATCCAGACGCCGGAGAACTCGCGCTGTCGCAATTCGACCACGATCCGTTGAGCTCGCTCCAGGAGCTTGAGGAGTCTCGCGTCACTTTCCTGGAGAAATTGCGGCCCGGCATCGTCGCTGAAGCTGCCGAGTTCGCGCATACCATTGAGCGTGGCGAAGATCTCGCCGATCCCCTCGAGGAGGGCGTCAACCATTCGCGTCTGACTGCGACTCAGCGTGCCTGGCTGTTGTTCGGCGAGGTCGAGCAGCTGGTCTCCCCAGGCCTTGAGGATGTAGCCGAGCGCCAGCCGATAGCTGGTCTCGTTCTCCATGGCGCGCTGGATCTCTCCGTATTCGGAGTAATTCGGCATCGCATCCAAGAGATGCACGATTCTCTGAGTGGAGACTTTGGCTGAAAAGGCCATGGAGACTTCCCCAAGATGCGCTGGATGGCCGATGAGGGCGCGTCGTAGCGTGCCCCTCCAATGCCAACGACGGGCAAGCGTGGTGCCAGAGACAAAGAGGAGGTCCACGATTCCTCGTGGACCTCCGATCAACCGGCGCAGCCGCGGGTTATCCCCCGTGCTCCTAGCCGACCTGGATGCGACGCGGCAAAGCGCGGTCGCGCTTGGGCAGGATCAGTCGCAGAACCCCGTCGGCGAGATTGCCCTCGATCTTGTCGGGATCCACCGAGTCGCCCAGGCTGAAGCTGCGGAGGTACTGGATTCGCTGGTGGCGTTCGGAGTGGATGCTCTTCCCCTCTTCCTTGGCATGTTGTTCGCGTGTGGCCTTGAGGATGAGCTGATCGCCCTCCACCTCGACGTTGAGATCCTCTTTCTTTACGCCTGGAAGATCGGCATGGAGAACGTAGCGGTCGGTCTCCTCGTGGATGTCCACGCGCGGGCGCAGGAGGGCGTCGCCGGCGTTGACGGAGCCGCGGGGAGTGCCGGCGACGAACTGATGGAGAAGGCGATCCGCCGGGCTCCAGTGCGTCAGGTTTGTCATTGTCTTCACCTCGAAGGGTTGGGTCGTCTGGATGGAGGCGCCGGGCGGATTGCCGGCCGCCGCTCCCTTCCGGAGCTTCCACCACGGAAAGGGGCTGGCTGGCGCCTGCACAGCTGTCCCTTAACAAGCTGAATGCCAGGGCTTGAGTTCGGCAGGCCAATGCGGCTAAGTTCAAGAAGGGGAAAAGCTTGTAAGCGAGGCGCGGTCTTGGCGGCGGGCTCGATTCCTGCCAGCCAACGCTCACCCGGCTTCGTTTATCTGCCACTTTGACAGGATGTCTGCGATTTTTCTGCCATCTATGTCAGTTCAGATGTGTCGGTGGACGAGCCTGGTACTGTGCGCCGTCCTGGGCACTGGCAGCGGACACTTCTCGACGGCGTCGGCCGCCGACGAGGACCCGTGGCATCCGGCGCCAACCGTCCGGCGGATACAGTTCGAGCGCATCCCCATCTTCGATGACGACGATCGCGAACGCCTGGGCTGGCTGCCGCTCGGCCTCGTGAATCGCCTCCACACGACCACTCGGGAGCGTGTGATCCGGCGCGAGATCCTGTTTGCGCCGGGCAGTCAGCTCGATCCGGAGGTCCTCGACGAGTCCGAACGTAAGCTGCGCCAGACGGGCTTCTTCGGCGAAGTCAGCATCCTCCCGGTCTTCGTGGCCCGCGATTCCGTCGATGTCGTCGTGCGCACGCGCGAAATCTGGACGACACAGGTGACGTTCGGCTACGAGCGTTTCGAAAAGCAGGTCTCCTGGTCGGCAGCTGTGCAGGAGAGCAACTTCCTCGGGACGGCGAGAGCCCTCGATCTGGCGCGAAGAGTCGACGAGGATCGGGCCACTTGGAGTCTGGGTTTCTCCGATCGACAGATGTTCGATGGGCTCTGGCGAGGCGCGATCCACCTCGCCGACAGCGACGACGGCCCTGGGAGCGCTTGGTCTCTCCAGCGCCCGTTCGAGAGCGTCATCGCCGCCGCCGCCGGCGGGGCAGGCTACTATCACGCCGGCTCTCGGCCCCGCTACTATCTCTCGGGCTCGCGTTATGTGCGGCCGCACAGCGATGTCACCCAGTTCGGTGTCCAATACCTGCATCGGGTGAGGCTCTCGAAGAACTACAGCCTCCGCGCTGGTGTGGGTCTCCGCCGGGACAATCGACGCTTCACCAGCGAGCGCAATCTGATTGCCTACGAAGCCACCGGATCGACCGCTCAACGCTTCGCCTTTCCGGTGGACGCGAGTGAAGAGCGCGACGTGCAGGTCGTCTCGTTGATCCTGGAGAGCGCACCCCGTCACTATCTCAAACGCCGCTTCATCTACGCGATGGGGAGCGTCGAGGACATCCCCCGCGGGCACCGATTGAGCCTGGAGATGGGTTTGGCCACGAAGGCCTTCGGCGCGACCGAGTCGGGGATGACCCTCTCCATGCAGCATGGTTGGACGCACACTCAGAGGGCTGGCCTCGTGACGGCCCAGACGGCGGTCGGGGGGCTATGGCCCTCGGGAAGCAGCGTCATCGATCTTCGTGCGGGTGCGGTCGTGGCCGCCTACTACCCCCTCATCTCCGACTTCAGCCTGGCGCTGGGTGTCCGCTCGGACACCGGCTCGAATCTCGACCGGCAGGGAGTCTATACGCTGGGCATCGACAATGGCCTCCGCGCGGCTCGCTTCCGCGAATTCGCAGGCGACCGACTGCTGCGCGCGAACGCCGAGTTGCGCTGGGTGTACCGTCGGGGCGTGGCCGGCCTGTTGACGCCCGGCCTCGTCGGATTCTTCGACGCCGGGCACGCCTGGTTCGAAGACGAGCGGGACCTGATCTGGGAGGACATCCGTGGCGCCGTCGGCATAGGACTGCGACTCGGCTTTGCGAGAAGCAGTCAGACGCTTCCGGTTCGGGTAGACCTGGGGTGGCCCGTGCTGTACGACAACGAGCGGCCGGGTGCGATTCTCAGCATCGGTACTGGGCAAGTTTTCTAGCTCCCTCGTCGGGACCAACCTGGGCGAATCATGGGGAATGCCGGCAAGATCGCGCGCAACAGCCTCGTGCTGGGTGTCGCGCAGGGCCTCACCAAGCTCTTCAGCATCGCGCTGACGGCGGTGGCAGGAAGGGTGCTCGGGACTTCCGGCTACGGCCTGTATGCCATGGGCTCTGCGGTCGTCGAAGTCTGCAGAGTCGCGGCGAGCAGTGGACTCGACTTCATCGTCGTGCGCGACACGGCGAGCGACGCCGAGCGCGGAAGCCGCACGGCGCGCCACGCCGCGGTGCTGAAGCTCTGTACCGGCGTGGTCGGCTATGGAATCGGTCCGGTGGCCGTGAAGCTGCTGGGCTATCCCGAGCCGGTCTTTTTCGTCGTCCTCGCTCTGGGCGCGGCGCTCTTCCTCGAGAATCTCAGCGACATCTGCGACGCCGTCTTCCAGGGCCATGAGTGGATGATGCCCTCGGCACAGGCATTCGTGCTCGGTGCGGCGGTGCATTTTCTCATCGGTTCGGCGGTGCTCTTCGCCGGCTACGGCTTGCGCGGCTGGGCATTGAGCTTCCTCTCCGGCTACCTCGTGCGCTTCGCGTGGCTTCACGCGCGCGCCGCGCGCGCTGGTGTCTATCAGTTGCGGTTGCATGCCATCGAGGGAGCGGAGCTGCGACGCGTGGCGCGGGCCGGCGCCCCGCTCTTGGGAGCCATGATCGTCGCTCTGCTCTTCCACAGGATGGACATTCTGATGCTCGGCGGGCTCGTGGAGGAGTCACAGGTTGGTCTCTACGGAGCCGCCGTGCGCATCATCGACGTGATCGTGCTCCTGCCGCGTATCCTCGCGACCGCCGCCTATCCCGCCATGAGCCGCACGTTGGAGCGTGAGGGTCCGCAGCAGGCGGCGCAGCTCGTGGCGAAGAGTCTCCGTCTGTCCGTCGTGCTCTGCGCCACCGTCGCGCTCGGACTTTGGATCCTGGCGCCGCTGGCCCTTCGGTGGATTCCCGGGGCGGCGTTCCTGCCCGCCACCGGCGCGCTTCGCATTCTCACGTGGGGCATTGCCTTGCAGGGCGCGGCACACATGTTGGCGCGCTTGCTCGTCTCGTTGGGGCGAGAGGCCGACTTTCTCAAGATCGGCGGCATCTCACTCCTGACGAACTTCCTGCTGAATCTGTGGTGGATCCCGCGCATGGGGATCGAGGGCGCGGCGTGGGCCACGCTGGTGAGCTATGTCGTCAACGTCGCCCTCTACTATCTGCATGCACATCGTGGCGGAGTTCGGGTCGCGGCGCGGAGCATCGTCGCGCCCTTCGCCGCGATTCTCGTCAGCGCGACCGTCGCCTACCGCTTCCCCGCCCATGGCTGGATGAACGGCGGCAATGCGCTCCTCGAGGACGCAGCCAGGGCGGCCGTCATCCTCTCGCTCTGGTTCGTCCTGCTGTTCGGGTTCGGCGCGCTGAATCGCTCCGACATCCGACTGTTCGCAGGCGAGCTTCGGAAGAAGCTGCGCTAACTGCGGAAGTTCTTGGCCCAGGCCCGAGCTTCGAGCTGCTCTCGGGCGAGCCATCGCATCATGAACCATCCCGCCGCGAGACCGCCGACATGGGCCCAATAGGCCGTGCCGCCGCCGATGCTCCCGAGCGACGTGATGCCGCCGACCACCTGGAACAGTGTCCAGACCGTGATGAGGACGACCGCGGGGACTTCGACGAACTGTACGAAGAACCCCAGGAACAGGAGAGATGTCACACGCGCGCGCGGATAGAGGACCAGGTAGGCGCCGAGAACTCCACTGATGGCGCCGCTCGCCCCAACGACAGGGATGGGCGAGGACGGCCGTGTCGCCACATGGAGTGCCAACCCGAAGAGACCCCAGAGAATGTAGAGGGCCAGAAATCGAATCGAGCCCAGGAAGTCTTCGATATTGTTTCCGAAGATCCCGAGGAACAACATGTTCATGCCCAGATGCAACCAACCACCGTGCAGAAACATGGAAGTGAGGGCCGTCAGGTGGATGGGCGTTGGCCCCGGCACATGAACCAGTTTTATTTCGCGCAACTCACCGACGAGATCCTTGAAGTGCGTGAGTTCGAAGGGCGTTGCGCCCCAGCGCGCGATGAACAGCCCCATCTCCCTTCCCTGGCCGGCCTCGTAGATGAACACCAAGAAGTTCAGCACGATCAACCCGATGGTCACGTAGGCGCGCCGGCGCGTCGGGTTGTGATCTCGCAGGGGAAGGAACATGTCTCCCGTACGCTCGCAGCTAGTGGAAGATGTCGTGCACGCGGTCCCAGAACGACTTCTTGCGGCGCAACTCGAGGTGGATGGGTGAGGCGAAGGGCTTGGGCCACCAGTCGATGTCGAACTCGCAGAGTTCGAGGCTGAGTCCGTGTTTGACGTGGCCGCGGACTTCGACGGTGCCCGACTCGAAGTCATCATCGGCCGCGAAGTGGATGCGTGCGACGATGGCCGGGGTGAGGCCTTTCTGCTGGACGCATTCCTTGTTGAACTCGACCAGGAGGCCGCCCTCCGTCGCGACACCTTCCTGGCTCAGGCCCGGGATCGACGACCACATGATCGGTCCATCGACGGTGATGCCCCGTGGCAGATCGAATCCGACGACCAAGCCACTGAACACCTTCGTCGAGTCGCCGCCGACGCCGATGTAGGCATCGAATTCCAACTGATCCGATTCCAGCACGAGCTGCGTCGCCAGGCCTCGGTTGTCGGCGTACAGGCCGACGAAGTAGTTGCCCGGCACGGCGTTGCGGTCGTGGAAGCCCTTGTCCTGCGCGCTGGCCGCACCCGCCAGGGCGAGCGCGAGGAGCAAATTCATCAAGTTACGAGTCGAGTTCATGGAGTTCCTCAGAGATTGGGATTCGCTTCTACCAGTCGATACGCATTCTCGACGAGCCAGGCACGACAGCGTGGGGCTTGGTTTGGATTCTGCCGCACGCGTTCCTCGAGAGCCAGCAAGTCGGACAATTCGTCGACATCCGACCATGATGGGGCCTCGGCGATCGTCAGGTGAAGCGCGCGCCCCCGTGCCACCAGAGCCTCGAAGGTCTCCGCCGCGCTCCAAGGGAGATCGTCGAAGAAGCCCTCGATCGCCAGACGCAACCCGATGCACCATGCGCCTCCGTCCGCACTTGGCCCCAGGACGACGTCATGATCCGCGAGCGCCGTCAAGGC
>Ga0326597_10002579_pt1 | contig 26903 bp, 25 predicted proteins | sample RVTome_12_FD_203789 | JGI IMG/M metagenome (GOLD analysis project Ga0326597, IMG submission 203789) | Soil microbial communities from uranium-contaminated site in the Upper Colorado River Basin, Wyoming, United States - RVT100D185 | ecosystem: Environmental > Terrestrial > Soil > Contaminated >... | reverse complement strand
GAGGTCGAGGGAAGTGGCGGCACCTCGAATGCGTACGTTTCTGATTTCGTCGCCGCGCTGCGGTCGGTAGCGATGACGGTCGCCAGTCAGGTCGCGCAGATCCCGAAGGACCAACGGCCGACCGAGCTCACAGTGGCGTTGGGGCTCAAGGCGCTCGCCACGGGCGGTTTCGCGATCGCCCTCTCCCAGGATGCGGTGAACTTCCGCGTGCTTCTGAAATGGGGCGGCGAGTCGGACGGAGGCCTACTGGCGGGCAGCATTCCGGCACCTCCCGGGCTGTAACTCGGTCCGGACCGAGTTAACTCGTCCGGAGAGCGTGGACCGGGTTCAGTCGGACCGCGCGGCGGGCGGGGAGGATCGCCGCGGCGGCCGCGATCGCGGTCAGCACGAGCGGCACGGTGACGAACGTGACGGGACCGCGGGCGGGGATTCCCCACACCAGCGACGTCATGAAACCGGGACAGGCCGAACGCGAACACCAGCTCCTCGACGGGCGCCTGTGCGCCGTCGCCTAGCTGCCCTCTGCACCGGACGGTGTCGATGTAGACGCCGTGGAGGCTTCCCATGTCCTCGATGATGAACGAGCCCGCTTCGTGGTCGATCCGCGCGTGCGCCTTGGAGATCGAGGGGTCGGGAAGGCTCAGGTCGTTGTGCCGCGCCCGTCCCAGCGTGTAGGCCCGCGGCGCCAGGAGGAAGGTCTTCTCCGGCAGCTCGCCCCGGACGACCTCGAGCCGGGCGAGGGCCAGGATGCCACCGCAATGCGCGCATCGGCGAGCGTCGGGGGCGTTGGACCCTTCGCACCTTGGGCACCGCATGAGGGAGCGCTGATGATGCCCGATGGTCCGTGAACATTCAATCGTCCCGCTGCTAGTATGCGGCGTGCGCCGCGACATCAACGCACGCGGGGCCTTGCGGGTGCTCGCGTGGCCGTTGGCGGTCGTGGCGGCGGCCCACGTGCCGGCCTCCGGGGCCGCGTTGCCCGCGCTCGGCGTCGCGCGCGCGCCGGTCGGCTGGATCGCGCTCGCGATGGTGTGCGCGTTGGCCGTGCACCGCGCCCTGGCCGGAAGCGCTTCGGCCCCGCGTCGCGCGATCGCTCCCACGCCGCGCGCCCTCTTCGCGGCCGCCGCCGTGCTGTACGTCGCGATGGGCCTCTGGTACGCGTCGCGGCTGCGCGTGTCCGGCGACGAGCCCCACTACCTGCTCATGGCGCAGAGCCTCTGGCGCGAAGGCGACCTGGACCTCGCCGACAACCTCGCGCGCGAGGATTGGCGCGAGAACACGCCGGGGCCGGTGCTGCCGCATTTCGGCGCGCCGCGCGCGGATGGACGGCCGTTCCCGGCCCACAGCCCCGGCCTCCCGCTGCTGCTTGCTCCTCTCTACGCGCTCGGCGGGCGGCTGATGTGCGTGGCGGCGCTGGCGCTGGCCGCGGCAGGAGCCACCATCGTGGCATGGCATCTCGCCGGCCGCGCCCCCGGCAGCGGGGAGGGCGCATTCCTCGGTTGGGTCGTCGCGCTGGGGCCGCCCCTCGCTTTCTACGCTTTCCACATCTACACGGAGATCCCGTCGGCGCTCGCCATCGCCAGCGCGCTGGCCCTCATCCTCGGGCCGCTCTCGATGGCATCCGGCGTTTCAGCCGCGCTCCTCGCCGCGGCCCTTCCCTGGCTGCACGTGAAGATGATTCCCGCCGCGGCCGCACTGGGAGTGATCGCCGCCGTCCGTTTGCGTGGCCGGGTCCGGCTCGCGTTCCTACTGGTCGCCGCCGCGTGCGCCGCGGGATACCTGGCCTACTACCACGCCATTTTCGGGACCGCCTCGCCGCTCGCGATCTACGGCGGGCTGCCGGTGGATCAGCGGGGGTCGCCGGTCCGGGCGCTCGTCGGCCTGCTGCTCGACCGCTCGTACGGACTGATCTGGCACGCGCCGGTGTTCCTCGTGGCGTTGGCGGGCCTGCCGGAGGCGTGGCGCCGCCGGCTCTGGCCGCACGCGCTGCTGGCGGTGGCGGTCCTGGCCCCGGTCCTCTGGTGGCGGATGTGGTGGGGAGGACAATGCCCGCCCGCGAGGTTTCTGGTACCGCTGGTACCGCTGCTCGCCGTTTGCGCGGCCCTTCGCGCCGACCCCGCGTCGCCGATCCGGGGCCTGGCCCGTTGGCGCTGGGTTCTCGCCGCCCTCGGGTTGGCCGTCGCCGTGTTCGCCGCCGCTCGCCCGGGGGATCTCCTGCTGCTGAACCGCGGGGACCGGCCCACCCGCATCTGGGCGGCGCTCTCCGGCGACGCGGACGTCGGGCGATATCTGCCGTCGCTGGTGACGGCGCGGCCCGATGAGGACCGCGTGGCGATCGTCTGGACGGCGGTTCTCGCCGTCCTGCTCGGCCTCGACGCCGTCGCCCGGCGCGTGCCGCGCGTGGACCGGTGGTTCACCGGCACCGCGCTGCCGATCCTGCTCCTGCTGGCCGCGGGCGCGGGGGTCGATCATTGGGCACGCGGCGGGGAGAGTGGTTCGGAGGTATCGTCGGTCGGCTCGACTCGGAGGTCGACATGAAGATCCTGGTCGTACTCACCCTGGCCGCGTTCGTGACGAGCGCCGCGTCACCGGCGGCGGAGCGCGGCGACGTCCTGTCCGGCGGGGTGAAGCTCATCCCGATCACCACGCCCAAGGGCAACTTCCGCGTCTGGACGAAGCGCGTGGGGAACAATCCGACGATCAAGGTCCTGCTCCTCCACGGCGGCCCGGCTGCGACCCACGAGTATTTCGAGGCCTTCGACAGCTATTTTCCCGCGGCGGGCATCGAGTACTACTACTACGACCAGCTCGGCTCGGCCTACAGCGACCAGCCCGACGATCCCGACCTCTGGGAGCTGCCGCGTTTCGTGGAGGAGGTCGAGCAGGTCCGCCGGGCGCTCGGGCTCGGCAAGGAGAACTTCTACCTCCTCGGCCACTCGTGGGGCGGCATCCTGGCCATGGAGTACGCGCTCATGTACCAGCAGAACCTGAAGGGCCTCGTGATTTCCAACATGATGGCGAGCATCCCCGCCTACAACGAGTACGCGCAGCGGGTGCTGATGCCGGCGATGGACCCGGCGGCCCTGGCCGAGATCCAGCGCCTGGAGGCGGCGAAGCAATACGCCGACCCGCGCTACATGGCGCTCCTCGTGCCGCATCACTACGAGAAGCACATCCTTCGCATGCCCGCGGCGGAGTGGCCGGACCCGGTGAACCGCGCGTTCGCGCACCTGAACCAGAAGATCTACATCCCGATGCAGGGGCCGAGCGAGCTGGGGGCGAGCGGCAAGCTCGAGAGGTGGGACCGCACCGCGGACCTCGGGAGGATCAGCGTGCCGACGCTGGTGATCGGCGCGCGCCACGACACAATGGACCCCGCCCACATGGAGCGCATGGCGCGCCAGCTGCGGAACGGGCGCCACCTGTTCCTTCCCAACGGCAGCCACATGGCGATGTACGACGACCAGCAAGCCTACTTCGACGGCCTCATCCGCTTCCTGCGCGACGTCGATGCCGGCGCCGGCCGTGGCACCGCCGCGTCGCCCGCGGACTTCGAGGCCATGCTTGCCGCCGTCGACGCCGCGCAGCTCGAGCTTCACAACGGCCGGGCCGCCGCCTACAAAGCGCTCTGGTCGCACGCGGACGACGTCACCCTGTCCGGCGGCTTCGGCGGGACGATCGAGAAGGGATGGGCAGCGATCGGCCCCCGCCTCGACTGGGTCGGCACGCAGTTCTCGAACGGTCGGACCACCCGCGAGCGCATCGCTTCGAGCGTCAGCGGCGACCTCGGATACGTCGTGCAACTCGAGCACATCCGGTTTCAAGTGCCCGGTCAGGCGAAGGAGTCCGCGCGGGACTACCGGGTCACGATGCTGTTCCGGCGCGAGCCCGAGGGCTGGCGGATCGTCCACCGCCAGGCCGACTCGAACCTGGCGAAGGAGCCGCCGCGATGACGATGGCCAGCCGGAGACAGTTCCTGTTCCTGCCCAACGGCAGCCATCTGGCCATGTACGACGACCAGCGGGCCTACTTCGACGGCCTCATCCGCTTCGTGCACGAGGTGAATGCCGGGCGTTTCCGTTAAGCGCATCCCGACCCTCGTTCTGGCGGCGATCGTCTGCGCCTGCGCCGACGCGCAACCACCTCCGGGCGGAGCCGCGGGTCCGGCCGTGAGAGCCGTCCTCCACCACACGTTCACCGGCCACTCCGCGGCGGCCCGCGAGGTCGCCTTCAGCCCCGATGGGGGGGTTGTCGCGACGAGCAGCGTGGACGGGACGGTGAAGCTCTGGCGCCTTTCCGATCATCAGCTCGTGCAGACCCTCTCCCATCCCCAGGGCGTCACATCCATCGATTTCAGCCGGGACGGACGATCGCTCGCCAGCGGCGGCTACGACCACGCGGTCAGGATCTGGCGGCTGGCGGATGGGACGCTGCAGCGGACGCTGACCGGACACAGAGGTACCGTCTGGTCCGTGGGCTTCAGCCCGGATGGCCAGCGCCTGGCCACCGGCGGCGAGGACGAGACGGTGAGGCTGTGGCGGCCCGGCGATGGCGCGGCGCTGCAGACACTGACGGGACACGACCTGAACGTGTGGTCGGTGGACTGGAGCCCGGATGGCCGGCGCCTGGCCAGCGCGAGCTTCGACCGGACGGTCAAGGTCTGGCACGCCGATACGGGGGCGCTGGAGCGTACCCTGACCGGCCATACCCAAGCCGTGGTCGGCCTCGCCTTCAGCCCCAGGGGAGACCTGCTGGCCAGCGGCGGCGACGACTCGGCCATCCGGTTCTGGCGCGTGGCCGACGGTGCGCTGGTGAACACGCTCACCAGCGGGACGGACCACGTCTACAAAGTAGCCTTCAGCGCGGATGGGGTGTGGCTTGCCAGCGGTGGCCGCGGTCAGGGCGCCCTGAAGACCCTATGGAAGCAGCTCGCCGGTGGACGGCTGGGCGGCAAGGGCACGACCGTGCGCCTCTGGCGAGTCCGCGACGGGGCGCTGCAGCAGGTCCTCGCGGAGCATTCGGGCGACGTCTGGTCGGTGGCCTTCAGCCCTGATGGAAAGTGGCTGGCTACCGGAAGCGAGGACGAGACGGTGAAGCTGTGGAGTCTGGAAGTCATGCCGGGGCCCCTCCCCCTTTTCAGCGCCCCGCCGAAAGGCCAGAATCTCCTCCATCGAGAGGGGAGCCATGGCCAACCGAAGGCAGTTCCTGGGGCGGATCGCCGGGAGTGCGGGGGCGGCGCTCGCCCTCCGGCCCGGGACGCTGGAAGCCGTCCAGGCGGCGGCGCGAAAGGTGGCGGAGCGCCCTCCGGGGGACGTGGCCGCCGACGAGGACTTCTGGCGCGAGGTCCAGCAGGCCTTCACCGTCGACCGCACCCTCATCAACCTCAACAACGGTGGCGTGTCCCCGTCGCCCCGGGTCGTGCAGGACGCGATGCGGCGGTACCTGGAGTACTCGAACCAGGCCCCCGTCTACACGATGTGGCAGATCCTGGAGCCGCAGATCGAGTCGGTGCGGCAGGGGCTGGCCGCGGCCTTCGGGTGCGATCCGGAGGAGATGGCCATCACCCGCAACGCGAGCGAGTCGCTGGAGATCTGCATCCTCGGCCTCGACCTCCAGCCCGGGGACGAGATCCTCACCACGAACCAGGACTACGGGCGCATGCTCACCACCTGGCGGCAGCGGGAGCGTCGCGACAAGGTCGTGCTGCGCACGATCTCCTTCCCCGTCCCGCCGCCCTCGCTGGACGACCTCCTCGACCGGTTCCGGCGCGCCATCACTCCGCGCACGCGGGTCATCCAGCTCTGCCACATGACGAACCTCACCGGGCAGATCTTCCCCGTGCGGCAGATCTGCCGCCTGGGCCGGGAGCGCGGTATCGAGGTCATCGTGGACGGCGCCCACGCCTTTGCCCACTTCCCCTTCACCCGCGACGACCTCGACTGCGACTACTACGGGACGAGCCTCCACAAGTGGCTGTTCGCGCCCCACGGCACCGGCTTCCTCTACGTGCGCCGGTCGAAGATCCCCAGGCTCTGGCCGCTCATGGCCGCGCCGGCCGAGATGGACGCGAACATCCGCAAGTTCGAGGAGATCGGGACCCATCCCGCGGCCAACCACAACGCGATCGCGGAGGCGCTGGCCTTCCAGGAAGGGATGGGCCTGCCGCGCAAGGTGGCCCGCCTGCGCTACCTGCGGGACCGCTGGATGCGCCGGCTCGCCGGGCAGAAGGGCGTGCGGATCCTCACCAGCTTCGACCCCGCGATGTCCGGGGCCATCGGCAACGTCGGCCTCGAGGGGGTCGAGCCCGCCAAGCTGGTCGCGCACCTCTGGGATCGGCGGCGCATCATCGTCACGCCCATCGTCCACGAGGAGTTCAGCGGCATCCGCGTCACCCCGAACGTATACACGACCCTCGGCGAAGTGGACGCCTTTGCGGAGGAGATGGAGAAGGTGATCGCCCGCGGCCTGACGGCCTAGTTCAGCCTGAGCTGCCACCGTTGGCCAGCCGGCACGGCGAACGCGTCCCCCGGCGTGAGCGCGAGCTCGAGCACTTCCTCGATCGAGGAGACAACGTGCAGCTTGAGGTCGTTCCTCACGTTCTCGGGGATGTCCTCCTTGATCGCCTTCTCGTTGCGCTTGGGGAGGATGACTTCCTTGATGCCGAGACGGTGAGCGGCCAGCACCTTCTCCTTGATGCCGCCGACGGGGAGGACGCGGCCGGTCAACGTCAGCTCGCCGGTCATGGCCACTCGTGGACGCACGGGACGCCCGGTCAGCAGTGACGCGAGGGCGGTGACCAGCGTGATACCGGCCGAAGGGCCGTCCTTCGGGATCGCGCCCTCGGGCACGTGCAGGTGCAGGTCGACGCGCTCGAAGAACGAGTCCTCGATGCCGAGCTGCCGGGCGTGGGCGCGCACCCAGGCCAGCGCGGTCTGCGCGCTCTCCTTCATGACGTCGCCGAGCTGGCCGGTCAGCGCGAGCCCCTTCTGGCCCCACATCTGCGTGGCCTCGATGTAGAGGACCTCGCCGCCGGCCGCCGTCCAGGAGAGCCCGATGGCGACGCCGGGGATGAGGGTGCGCTCGTCCATCTCCTCGCGCATGAACACCGGTGCGCCGAGGAACTCCTCGACCCGCTCGGGCGTCACCACCACCGTCTCCGTCCGGCCCTCGGCGTGGCGCCGGGCGACCTTGCGGATGATGCTGGCGATCTCGCGCTCGAGGTTCCGGAGGCCGGCCTCGCGGGTGTACTCGCGGATGAGCTTCTTGAGCGCTTCGTCCCCGAACGCGACCTGCTCGGCGGTCAGCCCGTGGTTCGCGAGCTGGCGGGGGATGAGGTGGCTGCGCGCGATGTGCAGCTTCTCCTCCTCGATGTAGCCGGCGAGGCGGATCACCTCCATGCGGTCCCGCAGGGCGGCGGGCACGGTGTCCAGGATGTTCGCGGTCGTGATGAACAGGACCTCGCTCAAGTCGAAGGGCAGGTCGATGTAGTGGTCCTTGAAGGTGTTGTTCTGCTCCGGGTCCAGCACCTCGAGCAGGGCCGAGGCGGGGTCGCCACGGAAGTCGGCGCCCAGCTTGTCGATCTCGTCCAGCATGAACACCGGGTTCTTGCTCTCCGCCCTCCGGAGCCCCTGCATCACCTGGCCGGGGAGCGCGCCGATGTACGTCCGGCGATGGCCGCGGATCTCCGCCTCATCCCGCATGCCGCCCAGGCTGATGCGGTGGAACTTGCGGCCCATGGCCGACGCGATGGAGCGGCCGAGCGACGTCTTGCCCACGCCGGGAGGGCCCACGAAGCAGAGGATCGGCCCCTTGATGTCCGGCTTCATCTTGCGCACGGCCAGGTACTCGAGGATCCGCTCCTTCACCTTCTCGAGGTCGTAGTGGTCGTTGTCGAGGACCTCCTTGGCCTTCTTGAGGTCGATCTCGAGCTCCGTCCGCTTGTTCCAGGGCAGCGCCACCAGCCAGTCGAGGTAGGTCCGGGCCACGGTGTACTCCGCGGCGGCGGGGGACATCTTCGAGAGGCGGTCGAGCTCTCGGACCGCTTCCTTCTTCGCCTCCTCCGGCATCCCGGCGGCTTCGATCTTCTCCCGCAGCTCGTTGAACTCGCGCTGCTGGTCGTCGCCCTCGCCGAGCTCCTTCTGGATGGCCTTCATCTGCTCGCGCAGGTAGTACTCGCGCTGGTTCTTCTGCAGCTCGGTCTTGACCTGGCTCTGGATCTTGTTGCCGACCTCCAGCACCTCGAGGTCCTTCACCAGGACCTTGTTCAGGCGGTCGAGCCGCGCGCGCACGTCGAGGGTCTCGAGCATCTCCTGCTTCTGCGGCGTGGTGAGGCTGGGCAGGCTCGCGGCGACGAAGTCGGCGAGGCGCCCGGGGTCCTGGATGTTCGCGGCCAGCGTCTGCAGCTCGTCGGACAAGGTGGGGGACAGCTCGACCACGCGCTGGAACAACCCCTGCGCGCTCTGGGCCAGGGCCTTGACCTCGAGCTCCAGGTCGGCGGGAACGGACTCGCTCAGGAGCTCGACGCTCGCCTTCAGGAACGGACGGTACTGGTGGACCTGGCGCAGGCGGAAGCGCTGCACGCCCTGCACGACGAGGCGCAGCGACCCGTCGGGGAACTTGAACATCTTGTGGATGTGGGTGAGGGTGCCGACGCGGAACAGGTCGCTTTCGACGGGATCGTCCACCGCCGGATCCCGCTGGGTGACGACGCCGATGACTTTCCGCTCGCGGACGGCATCGTGCACCAGCGCGACCGAGCTCTCCCGGGCGACGGCCAGGGGCAGGATCGCGTGCGGGAACAGGATGGTGTCCCGCAGGGGCAGGATGGCGAGATCGGTGGGAACTTCGGAGAGGTTGATGTCTCCGACGCCGGCCGACTCGAAATCGGGCGTCCGATCGTCCTTTTCGCTCATCCGAAGACCGGCGCGAGGGCGCGCCCGGGGGTGGCGGCGCGCTCCTCCGCGGCCAGCGTCTCTTCGCGCTCCTGGCATTCCAGGCACAGCAGCGCGAACGGCACTGCCGAAAGCCGCGCTGCCGCGATGTCCTGCCCGCACTCGTCACAGGTCCCGTACGTGCCCTGGTCGACCCTCTGCAGGGCTTCGTCGATGCGGATCAGGGTCTGGGCCTTCATCTCCATGAGAGCGAAGTCCATCTCCTGGGCGAAGTCGGTGACGCTCTGCTCCTCGGTGTCCCGCACCTCGTCCTGGTAGCTGGGGATCTCCTCGCGGATGGCCCGAAGCTTCTCCTGGATCTCGCCCCGCCGCTCCTCGAGCATGCGGCGCAGGACGTCGTGACGCTCGCGGTTGGTCATCGGCTTCGTTCCGCTCATGGTTCCTCCCTCCGTTCTCGCCTCGCCCATCAGTCGAGCTTCAGGACGAGGAACGTGTGGTTGCGGCCCCGGCGCACCCGAAGGCGCGCCAGGCCTTCCGGCTTGGCCCGGCCGATCGCGGCGCGGAACGCGTCGACGCCGTCCACGGGGGCGCCGTTGACGCTCACGATCACGTCGCGGGGCTGCAGGCCGGAATCCTCGGCGTTCGAACCCGCTTCCACGTCCATGACCACGACGCCGCGGGCGGCGCGCGGCATCTCCAACCGCTCGGCGATGTCCGGGGTCAGGTTGCGCAGCGTCATGCCCAGCTCGGCGTTGCCGGCCGACCGGTCGTCGTCGCTCTCCTCACCCTGCTCCGGGAACGTGCCCAGCGGCACCGAGACGGTGCGCTCCTCTCCGTTCCGCACCACCTGCAGCCGGACCGTCTCCCCCGGCGCCTTGGAGGCGATGTAGCGGGAGAGGTCGTTGTTGTCGTTCACCGCGCGGCCGTCGACGCCGATGACCACGTCGTCCTGCTTCAGTCCGGCCTTGTCGGCGGGGCTGCCGTCCGTGACATCGGTGATCGATGCGCCTTTGGCGTCGCTGCGGCGGTAGGTCCTGGCCAGGTCCTCGGTCAACGCGATGATCTGCACGCCGAGCCACCCGCGGACGACTTTACCCCGCTCGCGGAGCTGGGGCAGGATCTCCTTGGCCACGTTGATGGGCACCGCGAACCCGACCCCGGCCGACTGGGGCAGGCCCTGGGTGACGATCAGCGTGTTGATGCCGATGACCTCGCCCCTGGTGTTCAGCAGCGGCCCGCCGGAGTTGCCGGGATTGATGGAGGCGTCGGTCTGGATCATGTCCACCCCGGTGCCCGACTGGAGCTGCATGCTCCGGCCCTTGTACGAGACCACACCGACGGTCACGCTGTTGCCGCCGAGGCCGAACGGGTTGCCGATGGCCATCACCCACTCGCCGGGCTCGGTCTGGTCGGAGTCCCCGAGGTTCAGGACGGTGAGGGCCTCGCTCGGGGGGTCGATCTTCAGCAGCGCGACGTCGGTGCGAGCGTCGCGGCCGACGAGCTTGGCCTTGTAGTCCTTCCGGCCGATGCTGACCGTGATCTCGTCCGCGCCCTCGACGACGTGCCGGTTGGTGAGGATGTAGCCCGTCTTGTCCACGATGAAGCCGGATCCCAGGCTCCGCTGGGTGCGCGGCCGATCGCCGCCGCCGCCGCCCTGGGGCCCGAAGAACCTCTCCATCCAGTCGTCGCCGAAGAACTCGCGGAACTGATCATTGCGGGGGCGGCGCAGCAGCTTCGTGGTGTTGATGTTCACGACGCCGTTGGTCTGGAGCCGGGCCACGTCCCGGAAGGTATCCAGGGTCAAGGGACCCTGCGGCCGCGGCACGGCCGCGACCGCCAGCGGGTCCGCGGGGCGGGCCAGGGCCGCCTCGGGGCGGATCTGGGACGTCACCACGGCGCCGAGCAGCATGGCCGCCATGGCCACCGTGAAGAACGAGGCGATGGTGCGGGTGCGCGTGTTCATCGAATCCAGCCCTCCTGGGCCTTCCGGCCGAGTTCCTTAAGCGTGTGCAAGGTCCGTACCGGACCCCAAGACGTACCCTAAGTTACGTCTACGCAAAGGCGTAGTGAAAAGTTGTCGCCCGGCGCGCCGGGGGGGCGGACCCCCCTGGCTTCCGAGATCAGTAATCGTCCATCCCGCCCATGCCGCCGCCTGGGGGCATGGGCGAGGCGGCCTTCTTCTCCGGGATGTCGGCCACGATCGCCTCCGTGGTGAGCATGAGGCTCGCGATCGAGGACGCGTTCTGGATGGCGAACCGGACGACCTTGGTGGGGTCGATGACGCCGGCCTCGATGAGGTTCTCGTAGGTCTCGTTGGCCGCGTTGAAGCCCATCCCGGACTCCATTTCCTTGACCTTGGCCACGACCATGTTCCCCTCGTGGCCGGCGTTGCTCGCGATCCAGCGCATCGGTTCCTCGCAGACGCGGCGGACGATCTCCAGCCCCGTGCGGAAGTCCGCGGGGAGATCCTTTGCCTTCAGCCGCTCGTTGAGCGCGGGAATCGCCCGCAGGAGCGCGACGCCGCCGCCGGGCACGATGCCTTCCTCGACCGCCGCCTTGGTCGCGTGCATGGCGTCCTCGACCCGCGCCTTCTTTTCCTTCATCTCGGTCTCGGTGGCGGCGCCCACCTTGATGATCGCCACGCCCCCGACGAGCTTGGCCAGCCGCTCCTGGAGCTTCTCGCGGTCGTAGTCGGAGGTCGTCTCGTCGATCTGGGTGCGGATCTGCTTGACGCGGCCCTCGATGTCTTTCGCCTTGCCGGCGCCCTCGATGATGGTGGTGTTCTCCTTGTCGATGACGACCTTTTTCGCGCGGCCGAGGTCCTCGATCTTCAGGTTCTCGAGCTTGATGCCGAGGTCCTCGGTGATCGCGCGCCCTCCGGTGAGGACAGCGATGTCCTCCAGCATGGCCTTGCGGCGATCGCCGTAACCAGGCGCCTTGACCGCGGCGCAGCGGAGCGTTCCCCGCAGCTTGTTCACCACCAGGGTGGCCAGCGCCTCGCCCTCGACGTCTTCGGCGACGATGAGCAGTGGCGACCCCTGTTGCGCGATCTTCTCGAGGATCGGGAGCAGGTCCTTCATGCTCGCAACCTTCTTCTCGTAGGTCAGGATGTAGGGGTTCTCGAGCACGACTTCCATCCGCTCGGGGTCGGTGACGAAATAGGGAGAGGAGTACCCGCGGTCGAAGCGCATGCCCTCGACGACGTCGAGGACCGTCTCCATCGTCCGCGACTCCTCGACGGTGATGACGCCGTCCTTGCCGACCTTCTCCATGGCTTCGGCGATGATCGAGCCGATGGTCTCGTCGTTGTTGGCGGAGATGGTGCCGACCTGCGCGATCATCTTGCCCTTCACCGGCTTGCTCAGCTTCTTCAGCTCCTCGACCACGACCGCCACCGCGGACTCGATGCCCTGCTTCAACTGCATCGGGTTGGCGCCCGCGGTCACGCTGCGGATGCCCTCGCGGAAGATGGCCTGGGCGAGCACGGTGGCGGTGGTGGTGCCGTCCCCGGCGACGTCCGAGGTCTTGCTGGCCACCTCGCGCACCATGCGCGCGCCGAGGTTCTCCATCGGGTCCTTGAGCTCGATCTCCTTGGCGACGGTGACCCCGTCCTTGGTGATGGTGGGGGACCCGTACTTCTTGTCCAGGATGACGTTGCGCCCCTTGGGGCCGAGGGTGATCTTCACCGCGTCGGCCAGCGCGTTCACGCCGCGCAGGATCGCGCTCCGGGCGTCCTCGCGGTAGATGATGTCTTTTGCCATTTCTGCTCAGCCCTCTATTCCGAGGATCTCGTCCTCTTTGATGATCAGGTACTCGGTGCCGTCGATCTTGACCTCGCTGCCGGACCACTTGCCCACGAGCACCTTGTCGCCGGCCTTGACGGTCGGCGGCACCCGGTCGCCGTTCTCGAGGATGCGCCCCGAGCCCACGGCCACGACCTCGGCCCGCTGCGGCTTCTCCTTGGCGGAGTCGGGGACGATGATGCCTCCGACCTTCTGCTCGCCCTCTTCGATCCGCTTCACCAGCACCCGGTCACGAAGCGGCCTCACGTTGAGCATTCCCTCTCTCCTCCTGGACGGCGGTGCCGGCGGCGGGGCGGCCTTCTTCTTCGCGGCGCTCTTCGCGGGAGGCTTCGCCATCGTCATTTCTCCTTAGTTCTTCACGGTGTATTCGGCGTCCACGACGTCGTCGCCCTTGGCGGCGTCGCCCGGCGCGGCTCCGCCCGGTGTGCCCGTTCCGCCCGACGGGGCGGCGGCCTTGTACAGCGACTCTGCCACCTTGTGGCTGAGCGCCGTCACGCGGTCCAGCTCCTGCTTCAGGGCCGAGGCGTCCTCGCCTCCGGCGGCCTTGCGCAGCGCGGCGATGCCCTCCTCGACCTCCCGGGCCTGGTCGTCCGCCACCTTCTCGCGGTTGTCCTTGAGGGTCTTCTCGAGGCTGTAGGCCAGCGAGTCGGCCTGGTTGCGAAGGTCCACGAGCTGGCGCCGCTTCTTGTCTTCGTCGGCGTGCGCCGCGGCCTCCCGCACCATCTTCTCGACCTCGTCCTTGCCGAGCCCGGAGGACGACGTGATCGTGATGTTCTGCGTCTTGCCGGTCGCGACGTCCTTGGCGGACACGTTCAGGATGCCGTTGGCGTCGATGTCGAACGTGACCTCGATCTGCGGCACGCCCCGGGGGGCGGGCGGCAGCCCGGTCAGGTGGAAGCGTCCCAGCGTCCGGTTGTCCTTCGCCATCTCGCGCTCGCCCTGGAGGACGTGGATCTCCACCGACGGCTGGCTGTCGGCCGCGGTCGAGAAGACCTCCGTCTTCCTGGTCGGGATCGTGGTGTTGCGCTCGATGAGCTTCGTCATCACCCCGCCGAGCGTCTCCACACCCAGCGAGAGCGGCGTGACGTCCAGCAGCAGCACGTCCTTGACGTCGCCGGACAGGATCCCGGCCTGGATGGCGGCGCCGATGGCGACCACCTCGTCGGGGTTGACGCCCTTGTGCGGCTCCTTGCCGAAGAAATCCTTCACCAGCTGCTGGATCCTCGGCATGCGGGTCATCCCGCCCACCAGCACCACCTCGTCGATGTCCTTGGCGTCGACGCCGGCGTCCTTCAGGCACTGCTTGACCGGGCCCATCGACTTCTGCAGCAGGTCGTCGACGAGCTGTTCGAGCTTGGCCCGCGTGAGCTTCAGGGCGAGGTGCTTCGGACCCGCGGCGTCGGCGGTGACGAAGGGCAGGTTGATCTCCGTCTCCATCGTCGTGGAGAGCTCCTGCTTCGCCTTCTCCGCCGCTTCGCGGAGGCGCTGCAGCGCCATCTTGTCCTTGCCGAGGTCGATGCCCTGGTCCTTCTTGAACTCCGCGACGATCCAGTCGATCACGCGCTGGTCGATGTTGTCGCCGCCCAAATGGGTGTCGCCGTTGGTGGCCTTGACCTCGACCACGCCTTCGCCGACCTCCAGCACGGAGATGTCGAACGTGCCGCCGCCGAAGTCGTAGACGGCGATGGTCTCGTCCTTCTTCTTGTCCAGGCCATAGGCCAGCGCGGCGGCCGTCGGCTCGTTGACGATGCGCAGCACGTCGAGCCCGGCGATCTTGCCCGCATCCTTGGTGGCCTGGCGCTGAGAGTCGTTGAAGTACGCGGGCACGGTGATGACGGCCTTGGTCACCTTGGCGCCGAGGTAGTCCTCCGCCGACTGCTTGAGCTTCTGCAGGATCATCGCGGAGATCTCGGGCGGGGAATACCGCTTGCCCCGGACCTCGACGCGGACGTCCCCGTTGCCGGCCTGGGCCACCTGATAGGGGACCATCTTGCTCTCCTCGGAGACCTCGGAGAACTTGCGCCCCATGAAGCGCTTGATGGAGTAGACGGTGTTCTCGGGGTTGGTGACCGCCTGCCGCTTGGCCACCTGGCCGACGAGGCGCTCGCCGTCCTTGCCGAACCCGACGACCGACGGCGTGGTGCGCCCTCCTTCGGCATTGGGGATGACGACGGCGTCACTGCCCTCGAGGACCGCGACGACCGAGTTGGTTGTTCCGAGATCGATTCCGACGACCTTGCTCATGCTTCACGGCCTCCTTATGCCTGACAGCGTCCAGCAGATAATAGTCGCAGGATTAGTCCCTGTCAAGCATCTAATCTGAGTCCATTACACTAAAGTCTAGGACTGGGACCAACGAAGGCTGTAACCTGAACTTTAAAAAGGGCTTGCAGCGAAACGGCGTCTCTTCTAAGATGACGGAGCGGAGCTTTCTTTGAAATCCTCATTGCCAAACGAGCTGGATCGGCAGCGATGCCGGGTCGGCGGCATCAACCGGAATTATACCTCCTCGGCGGGCACCCTGTACCACATCCAGGTCGAGGACCTCGGGCCGGTCATCGACCGTGTCACGGAGACGGGGGTCCGTCGCGTGAACGTCATCGTGTACACGAATTACGGCGAGCCCAACGCGCGGATCATCCATGGCCGGGATTACGACTTCCCGGACCTGCGCACCCACGAGCACAACGAGACCATCCAGGGCCGGATCCCCGAGCTGGCGGCAGCGGCGCGGGAGGTCATCGAGGAGAAGGAAAAAAAACAGATCGCCCGCATCAAGGGCCTGATCCGCGATTACCACCGCACCAGGACCGAGAAAGCCAAGCAGGCCATCGGGGAGGCGAACGGGCTCTTCCCGTTCCTCTTCTCACGGGCGTGGAGCGAGTTGAGGCGGCAAAAGGCGGCGGCCGATCCGGCTGCGCCCATCCCACCGCCGGCCAGCCCCCCGGAGATCGCCGTCCCAGAGGACGTCCTCTATCCGCTGGACGCCGAGCGCCGCGAGCGCGTGCTCGACATCGAAAGGCTCATCCACGAGATGCGAGGGGATCTGGAGCTGCTGAAGGCGGCGGGCAAGGCCGACGACATCCTCATCCAGACCTGCCGGAAGCTGACCCTCCGCGCCCGGGAGGCCCTGGACGGGCCGCAGGCCTCGGAGTTCACGGCCCGCCGGCTCGACATGACCCGCAACAGCCTCACCACCACCTGGCGGCAGATCCAGAGCCGCTTGAAATAGCAGTTAAATTGTTCGGGGTTACGGCTTAGGGTTGCTCACGGCTGGGGCGCCCGCCGAGCGCGGCCATCGCACTTTGCGATTTCGCGAGCTATCACGTCTGATTTCGCCGCTTCTTCACCAGTGGTGGCGCCGCTGTCTCGCATCTCCGCCCAGAAGGCATGGCCAGCCTGGAACCGAGCCTTCGCTTCGCGCCAGTGTCCGAGCCGTGCATCACGAGCGACTGCGGGGTTGGCCCCTCGGGCCGCATGGGCATATCCCAGTCCGATGTTGCAGCTGGCCACGCGCGAACGCGTGCCGACATTGGTCGAATCGCGCGCGACGACGGGCTCGAGCAGCTTCGCGGCACGGTTGAGGAGGCGGAACGCCTCCTCCGTGTCGCTGTCCTGTGCCAGGGTCGTGCCAAGGCTCGTGCAAACGAGAGCGAAGTCTGATTGCGCCTGCAGGTTGGCCGGATCCGCGTGAGCGAGCTTCTCGGCGCCGTCGAGCCCGCGACGATCGCCTCGGCGACGATCGCCTTGATTCGGATCCAGCGCGAGTCCGAGGCGTCGGTCATCGGCCTGGATCATCACGCTGCGACTCGCCCGCCGCGACCGTCAAGCAGGATCCGCCGATCGCCGCCGAGGTCGGCTTGTAGCTGCTAGCGAGCCAGGGGTACGACCTTCGAGGCCAGGATGCGCGTGTCCCGGGTCAGCAGAGGGACCCGATGCACGAGACTGGTGGCCGCGATGATCTCGTCGGCCGGATCGCCCTTGAAGTCGAGGCGTTCGATCGCCCGGGCCACGTCGAGGGTCATGGGCCACGTCTGCATGCTGGAAAGCGTCTGAACGACTTCGGGGTCACCGAGATCGAACTCGATCTTGCCGGTTTGCGCGAGCTTGGCCAGCTCCCAGAGAACAATTCCCGAGATCCCCCAGCGGCGCGAGCGCAACAGGCTGGCCTCGCGCCCTCGTAGATCGCCGGTGAAGGCGCGGATCAGGATGTGGGTATCAAGATTGAGCATCCCACCGCAGCCCTGTGGACAGGATGTTGCCTTTGATCTTGAGCTTCCCTTTGAACAGTCCTATCAGGTTGGCGGATTCGGTCCGGATCGGAATGAGCTTCGCCACGGGCTTGCCCCGCTTGGTGATGATGATCCCTTCGCGTCCGACCCGGTCGAGCAAGGACAGGCACTGTTCCTTGAACTTGGCGGCGGGGATCTGCTTCATGGCCACATGATATGACCGGTCAGCTCAGGTGTCCAGTTGGAGTCTTCCTCCAGCTCCTCGGTGGTCCACTATCCGCACCATTCCTTCCGAGGTCGTGCTCACGGCGGATGGTCGAAAGCCGCCTGGTGCACTGGCTCCAGGAGCGTCCCGGGGCCGAGGACGGCGACGCGGCTGGCCGCCCCGTCGCCTTCCCCACTCGCCCGAGGTGAGCCGGCTCGAGCAGGCCCTGCGCGGCATCGCCGCGGAGCTGGCCCATCCCGAGCGCTCCTGGGCCCTCGTGGGGGGATTGGCCGTTTCCGCCCGGACGGAGCCGCGCTTCACCCGCGACATCGACGTGGCCCTTGCCGTGCGCGACGACGCCATGGCCGAAGCTCTTGTGCACGGACTCGCCGGTTCCGGTTACCGGGTCCTGGCCAGCATCGAACAGGAGGCGGCCCGTCGTCTGGCCACCGTCCGCCTCGAAACACCGGGAGAGGGCCCCGGGGGCGTGGTGGTGAACCTGCTCTTCGCTTCGTCGGGCGTGGAGGCCGAGATCGTCCGTGGCGCGGACGTGATCGAAGTGCTCCCGGGCCTGCGCATTCGCGTGGCCCGCTGCGGACACCTGTTGGCCCTGAAGCTTCTCTCCACGAGCCCGAAGCGTCCGCAGGCTCTCGTGGACATCGTGGCCCTCCTCCGTGAGGCCAGCCCGGGCGATATCGAAGAGGCTCGAGAGACCGCCACCCTCATCACGCAGCGAGGCTTCGCGCGAGGGCGGGACCTGCTCGCGTCCCTGGAGCGGCACCTGCGGGAGCGCTCCGAAGAGGGTGACGGGCGCAGCCCCGCGCCCGAGGACTGCGGGCGTAGGGCTCACGCCCCCCGGCACCCCCTTAAGCCCCGAGATCCGAAAGTTGAGGCTCATCACGAGGTTTGCGACACAGTGGCCGCGCCGTCCCCTCGGCCTCCTTCTCTTTCCACCAACCTCCCGACACTACTGACCTGGCTCCGAGCGGAAGGCGGCGACGTCAGCTGTGGTTTCTGAGAAGACGCTCATGCACCCGAATTCCACTGACGGAAAGGCACGAGTCGCCGGAGGGAGCGATATATTGCCGAGTATCACTGGCGATGAGGGCGCGACGCCGTTGACCTCCACGATCTGGGCATCGCCCTGGGCGGTTCGCCGAAGGCGAACGGTTACCCTGCCATCAACGGTCAGCGGGTTGATCCAATCGACCGCGACGAACGCTGGGTAGTTGCTCCCACCATCGAAATCGGTACCGGCCGCAAGACCGATGCCGAGTACGCTGTTCTTGACGATAGCGGCAGCGATGATGGCCTTCGTTCCATCGTTGATGATGAAGCGCAGACCCGTGTCGACGCCCGCGAACCCGCGGAAGCCGCCCGGACGGATGCTGAAGTTCGCGACCAAGTCCACGGGGAGTCCCGACGCTATGCCGTTCTGGGGCGCGTACAGGGTGATGGCATCATCCGAGGTCGGATCGTTAACCGAGAGCACCCCGACACTGGGAGTGAGGGTGGCCGACAGCGCCGTTTTCGCGGTCACGATCGTGAAGTCGACCGAGGGGTTGAACGTATCGAGCACGACGGCTGCAAACCCTGGCGAGGCCCTGAACTCGGCGCCGACGCCGACGTCGCCTGAAATGCCTGTCACCGTGCAGGTTCTCTGCGTTCCCGAGCACGCGCCGCTCCAGGCCGTGAACGCCATGTCCGCGTCGGGCCTTGCGATCAGGCGGACTTGTGTGCCGGCTGGATGAGTTCCGGCAGCGCTGACAGTCCCGGTTCCGGTCTCAGAGGTGAGAGGTCCGCCGAGGACCAGACTCTCCTGAGAGAGAAAGAGGCGACTGACAGTCCCGGTTCCGGTCCCAGAGGTGGTGGCAATGATCGTGAAGGTCTGCGGATTGCACACCAGCGTGACGCTCCCGTTAGCGCCATACGAGACGCTTAGAGTTCCCGGAAACGCGGCGAGCGTGTTGCACGGCCTACCCGAAAGGCTATCGACGCCTCCGGCTCCCCCCGCAGGTCCGGCCGGCCCCGTCGGTCCGGCGGGGCCCGTCGGCCCCAGCGGTCCCGGCTCGCCGCGCTGCCCGTCAGGGCCACGCGGCCCCTGGGGCCCCGCGGGCCCGACGGCGCCGACCGTCACGTCGAAGGCGTCGTTCTGGACCGCGCCCGTTCCACGCGACACCTTCAGCAGATAGGTACCGGGCGCCAGGCCGGGCGGTAGCTGCGCCAGCACCTGGGCGTCCGTGGCGGTCAGGACGGCGAGCGGCGTGCCGGCCAGCGTCAGTGCGACATCGCTGTCGTTGTTCCAGAGCAGGTTCTGCCCCTCGATGAGAAGTGTTTCGGCCGCGAGGTCGGCCTCCGCCCTTTGCACGACGAGCTGAGGACGGCTCTGCGCATGAGCCACCGCCGTCATGGCGACGGCGCTCGCCACGCACAGGGCCGCGTGCCTGAGCCAGGGAAGGGCGGGCAGCCCCATGGCAAGAGTGAGCGGTCCGATTCGCCTCATGGCAACCTCCACATTGGAGAAGGGTCCGGTCCTTCCGCTGGTCCCTCACGCGCCAATGCGGCTGAAACAGGATCACGGCCGGTCTTGACAGGGTTGCGGCCTGCCGTATGCTGTGACTCTTCAGTCAGTTATGCGGGAAAGCTCGGGCCGGCCCGATATCACTCGCCTGCTGCGGGAGTGGCAGGACGGCAGCGCCGAAGCGACCACCTGATCCCGCTCGTGTACGGCGAGCTCCACACGCTCGCGTCCCGATATCTGTCCCGGGAACGCCGCGATCACACCCTCCCAGACCACCGCGCTCGTCAACGAGGCCTATCTCAAGCTCGCCGGCCAGCGAGAGGTCGACTGGCAGAACCGCGCGCACTTCTTCGGCATCGCCGCCCAACTGATGCGGCGCATCCTCGTCGACCACGCTCGCCGGGACAGTCGCGTCAAGCGAGGCGGCCATGCGCTGCACCTCTCGCTGGACGACGCCGATCCTTCCTCACCGCCGGCCGCGGTCGACGCGATCGACGTGTACGCGCTCGACCGAGCGCTGTCGCGGCTGGAAGGCCTCGATCCCCAGCAAGGCCGGGTGGTCGAGCTGCGCTTCGTTGGCGGCCTGACGATCGAAGAAACAGTGGTGGTGATGGGCCTGTCCTCAGCCACTATCAACCGCGAGTGGGCGGTGGCCAGGGCCTGGCTGTATCGCGAACTCACCGGCGAAGCGACTTCCGCGACGCCCGGCAAGGTCGATTGACGTCCAGCACCGCCCGCCGGCTCGACGTGACCCGGATGAGTCTGACCACCAACTCGCGGCGGATCCAGAGCCGCTTCGAATAGCGGCGTCGCATTTCGCGGTCTCCAGCGCAGGGCGACCGCCAAGACGATTGACGGGCGCCTACATGTGGATTAACCTAGCTATAACGATCCACATAGGAGGGATTCGTGCGGACGGTGCAGATGACGCTTGATGCAGAGCTGGTGGCGGCCGTCGACAAGGCGGCCCGGGAGCTGGGGACGAGCCGGTCGGCGTTTGCCAGGGAGGCGCTCCGCTCCGCCCTGCGTCGCCGCCAGGAAAGATCGCGCGAGGAGAAACAGCGTGAGGGCTACCGCCGCAAGCCCGTAAAACCGCGAGAGTTCAGTGACTGGGAGACCGAGCAGGTCTGGGTCGACTGATGAAGAGGGGCGAGGTCAGGTGGTACAGATTCTCCCGACCCGACAAGAAGCGCCCCGTCCTCCTGCTGACGCGGGATTCGGCGCTCGAGTTCCTTGGCGAAGTGACCATCGCTCCCGTAACCTCCACCATCCGCGCTATTCCTTCCGAGGTCGTGCTGACAGTGGAGGACGGCATGCCACGCGATTGCGCGATCAACCTCGACCATGTCCAGACCGTCTCCAAGGCCAAGCTGGGCGGTGTCATCGCGGCCCTCGGAGCGAAGAGGATGTCGGAAGTGCGGTCGGCGCTCTCGTTTGCCCTGGGTTTCTGAGCGTCAACGCGCCACCGCCTGCGGTAAGGACGATTGGGGATCAGCCCTTCGTGGGGTTGGGCGAGGCGGGGGCCGCGGGCGCGTTCGTGAGCGCTTCTCCCATGTTGTACTTGATCTCGAACGCGATCTTCGTGACCTGCATCCCCTCGAAGCCCTTCACTCGGCAGGACAGCGCGGCCAGCACCGGCGCGCCCGGCGCACGGCGGTACTCGATCTCGCAGTAGCGGCACTCGCCGTTCCAGCAGTACTTCCCGGTGGCGATATCCGGCGCGACGAAGCTGAGCTGCCGAAGCAAGAGGTTGTTCTCCGGCACCTGGAGGACCTTCCCGCGGACCACGATCGTGATGAGCCGCGTGTAGGGCTCGAAGAGGTGCTCCGACATCGGGACGATTACAGCACGCGCCCGTTCCGCTTGGCAACGAAGGTTAGAATCGGGCGGTGTTCAAGCCCTACGTCCCCCACGAGGCCAACCTCCCCGAGCTGTCGTTCCGGGCGGTCGCGCTGGGCGCGCTGCTCGGCCTCGTGTTCGGGGCCTCATCCGTCTACCTGGCGCTCCGCGTGGGGCTCACGGTGTCGGCGTCGGTGCCGATCGCCGTCCTCTCCATCACCATCTTCCGGGCCTTCTCCCGCCGCCTCGGCGGGCAGGCCTCGATCCTCGAGAACACCGTCGTGCAGACCACGGGCTCGGCGGGGGAGTCGATCGCCGCCGGCGTAGCGTTCACGCTGCCTGCCCTCGTCCTGCTCGGCTTCGAGATGGACTGGACGCGCACGCTGCTCCTCTCCCTCTGCGGCGGCGTGCTCGGCGTGCTGATGATGATCCCGCTCCGCCGCTACCTGATCGTCAAGGAACACGGGGTGCTGACTTATCCGGAAGGCACCGCGGCCGCGGAGGTGCTGGTCGCGGGCGAGGCGGGCGGGGCGCAGGCCAAGCTCGTCTTCCAGGGGCTTTTCGTGGGGCTCGCGTCCAAGCTGCTCACCGGCATCTTCCGCTTGTGGCCGGGGGTCGCCGAGTTCCACCTGCCGCGATACAAGGCCGCGCAGGTGTCGGTCGACATGTCGCCGGAGCTGATGGGCGTCGGGTACATCATCGGCTACCGGTCGTCGGCGATCATGGTCGGCGGCGGCCTCCTCTCCTGGCTCGTCCTGATCCCCGCGATCGCACTGTTCGGCGAAGGACGGGCCGGCGCGATGTATCCGGCGACCGTGCCCATCGACCAGATGCAACCGTTCGACATCTGGAGCCGCTACATCCGCTACATCGGTGCGGGAGCGGTAGCGGCAGGCGGAATCATGAACCTGGTGAAGGCGATGCCCACCATCATCGACAGCTTCCGCGCGTCGTTCCGCGACCTGCGCCTCACCTCCGCGGGCACGGCGGACGAGCGGCGCCGGACGGAGAGGGACATTCCGATCTCCATCGTCCTCGGCGGGACGGTCCTCCTCGCCGTCTTCATGTCGTTCCTGCCCCAGCTCAAGGCCGTTCCCGGAGTGGGGATCGCCGTCCTCTCCGCGGTCTCGATCATCCTTTTCGGCTTCTTCTTCTCGGTGGTCTCCTCCCGCATCACCGGGGAGCTCGGCTCCTCGTCCAATCCCGTGAGCGGGATGGCCATCGCCACCCTGATGGGCGTATGCCTGATCTTCGTCGCCCTCGGCTGGACCGGCCACCAGTACACCGCCGCCGCCCTCGGGATCGGCACCGTGGTCTGTATCGCGGCCAGCAACGCGGGCACCACCAGCCAGGACCTCAAGACGAGCTTCCTGGTCGGCGGGACGCCGTGGCGGCAGCAGGTCGCGCTGATCGTGGGCGTGGTCACGAGCGTGATCGTCATCGGGTGGACCCTCCAGTTCGTGAACGCCGCCTACCGGTCGGTGCAGGAAGCCGCCTACCCCGTGGTGCTCACCGTGGAACCGTCCGCACGGATGGAGCGAGGACCGGACGGCGTCGAATACCGCATGGCTCGCGTCGGCGGCCGGGGCGACATTCCCGACGGCGCCTACCTCGTCGATCCGGCGGGACGAGTGCGCTACCGGATCCAGGAGGGCATCGGCTCCGAAAAGGCCTCGGCCCCGCAGGCGACGCTGATGAGCCTGGTGACGAAGGGCATTCTCACCCAGCAACTTCCCTGGGGGCTGGTGTTGCTGGGCGCATTCACCTCGATCCTGATGGAGGTCATCGGCGTGCCCGCGCTCGCCTTTGCCGTCGGGATGTATCTTCCCCTCGAGAGCACGACCCCTGTCTTCCTCGGCGGCCTGGCGCGCAAGCTGGTCGATCGGCGACGGGGGAGCGAAGCGGAGTCCGACGCCGGCCCGGGGGTGCTCTTCAGTTCCGGGCTCGTGGCCGGAGGCTCGATCATGGGGCTCTTTGCCGTCGCGCTGGCCTCGCCTGAGCTCGTGGGGCTCGGGAATGCGTTCGGCTTCGGCAATCAGGCGCTACCGGCATGGGTTGGCCTGCTCGCGTTCCTCGGCGTCGCCTACCTCATCTATCGCACCGCGCTCGAGGCGGGAGAGCCCGCCAGACCCGTCATCGAAAAAATGTGAAGGTCGCCTTTATCGGAACGCACGGCGTCGGCAAGACGGCGCTGTGCTACGACCTCGCGGGGGTGCTGAAGCGCGGCGGCGTCTCCGTGGACATGGTCAAGGAAGTGGCGCGCCAGTCGCCGCTCCCCATCAACCGCAAGACGTCGCTCGATGCCCAGACCTGGATCCTGATGACGCAGGTGGCGGAGGAAATCCGCTCCAAGGCCTACCACGACGTCGTGGTCTGCGACCGCAGCGCCCTCGACAACTACGCGTACATGGTCCTCGCGTGCGGCCGCCAGAAGCCGTTCGAGCGCTTCGTGGCGCACTGGATGAAGAGCTACGACCTGCTGTTCAAGGTGCCGATCTCGGGGGCCGCGTCCGCGGACGGCATCCGGGACACCGACGAGTTCTTCATGCGCTCGATCGATACGCTGGTGGACAAGCTGCTGGCGGAGATGAAGGTGCCGCACCAGGTGCTGCCGGCCGCGGACCGCGCGCAATGGATCGAGCAGGTGCGCGACGTGGTCCTGAAGCGCCCCGAGCTCGCGCGCCTGTTCCGATGAGCCCGCTTGCCGTGACCTTGACAGCTCTTGGGCGCGTGGGATAAACGGTCGAACCCATGAGCGCCGACGCCGCGGCCGTACACGTGCCCGTCGTCGCCGCACCCCGGCCCGACGTGTGGCGCCGTGACCGGCGTTTCTTCACCGGCATGGCCGTGGCCACGATGCTGACCGTCTTCGCCGGCTTTGCCCCGTCCTACTACCTGAAGGTCGTTCTGGGACGTCCGGGCGTCTCCGGGCTGCTGACGCTGTCGCCCCTGCTTCACCTCCACGGATTCGTGTTCACGAGCTGGTTCGTGCTTTTCCTGGTCCAGACCCGCCTCGTCGCGGCCAGGCGTATTGGCCCGCATCGTCGCCTGGGCGTCGCGGGCGCGCTCCTGGCGGCGGCGATGGTCGTGGTCGGCTGCGCGGCCGCCGTCGACGCGGCGCGGCGCGGCGCGGCGCCGCCGGGAGGGCCGCCGCCGCTGGTCTTCATGGCCATCCCGTTCGCCGACATGGTGGTCTTCTCGATGTTGGTCGGGGCCGGGATCTGGTTCCGGAGCCGCGCGGACGTTCACAAGCGCCTGATGCTGACGTCGACGATCTCGATCCTGACCCCTGCCATCGCGCGTCTCCCCGGAGTCCTCGCGGCCGGACCGCTGGCCTTCTTCGCCCTGACCGACCTGTTCGTGGTGGCGTGCCTCGTCTACGACCGGACCACACGGGGCCGCGTCCATCCCGCGTTCTGGTGGGGCGGCGGGCTGTTGCTTGCGTCGCAGATTGGACGCCTCGCCATCGCGGGCACCGCGGCGTGGCTCGCGTTCGCGACCTGGCTGACGCGCTGACGGCAATGGAACTCGATCTCGCCCTGGCGATCGAGGTGCTGGAGCGGACGCCTCCCGCGGTGCACGCGCTGCTCGGCGGGCTTTCCGAGCCGTGGGTGAGCGGCACGGAGGGGCCCGGGACGTTCAGCCCCTTCGACGTCGTCGGCCACCTCATCGACGGCGAGGAGACCGACTGGATGCCTCGCGCGCGCATCATCCTGGCGCGAGGGGCGGACCCGCGATTCGAGCCCTACGACCGCTTCCGCCATCGGGGGCGCAACGTGGACCGCACGATGAGCTCGTTGCTCGCCGAGTTCACCCGGCTGCGGTCGGAGAACCTGGCGGAGCTGCGCGCCTGGCGTCTGGGCCCGGCGGAGCTCGGCCTGCCGGGGATGCACCCGGGCCTGGGGCCGGTGACGCTGCGGCAGCTTCTGGCCGCATGGGTGGTGCACGACCTCGAGCACGTCGCGCAGGCCGCGCGCGTCATGGCCAAACAGTATGGGACGGAGGTGGGGCCCTGGGTGCCGTTCCTGCCCGTCCTCACCGACCACCCCGTGCCCCGGTCCTGACACGCCCTCAGGCCTCCTCGCGGATGTCGATGCCGAGCTGGCGACACTTCTTGTAGAGGTGGCTGCGCTCCAGGCCCAGGCTGCGGGCGGCGTTGGTGACGTGGCCGCCCATCTGCTTCAGCCTCTGGCGGATGACTTCGCGCTCGTACTGGTCGACGAGATCGGCCAGCGGGCCATCCGGAGCGACGGCGGCGGCCGGAGCGCCCGCCCCCGCGCCGGCGGGGAGGGCCTGGCGAACATCGTCGACACCGATGGGGTCCGCATCGCTCAGGATCAACACGCGCTCGACGACGTTGCGCAGCTCGCGGACGTTGCCCTTCCACGGCTGCTGCCGCAGGAGGGCGACGGCCTCCGGCGACAGCGTGCGGGGCTTCCAGTGGTTGCGCCGCGAGGCCGCCGCGGCGAAATGGGCGGCGAGGGCGGGGATGTCGCCGGCACGATCGCGCAGCGGCGGCACGCGTATGGAGACGGTGTTGATGCGGTAGTACAGGTCCTCGCGGAAGCGGCCGCCGGCCAACAGGCCGTCGAGATCCTGATTGGTCGCGGACAACACCCTCACGTCCACCTTGATCACGCCCGCGCCGCCCACCCGCGTGATCTCCCCGTCCTGCAGGACGCGCAGCAGCTTCGCCTGCATGGGCGCGGGCATGTCGCCGATCTCGTCCAGGAACAGGGTCCCGCCGTCGGACTGCTCGAAGCGGCCGCGCCGCAGCGCGACGGCGCCCGAGAAGGCGCCTTTCTCGTGGCCGAACAGCTCGGTTTCCATCAGTTCGGCGGGGATCGCGGCGCAGTTCATCTTGACGAAGGGCTGAACGCGCCGCGGCGACAGCTCGTGGATCGCGCGGGCGATCAGCTCCTTGCCGGTGCCGTTCTCGCCCAGGATGAGGATGGACGCATCGGCGGCCGCGACCCGCTCCACCCGCGACCGCACCGCGGCCATGACCGCGGAGTCGCCGATGAGCGCCAGCTCGTCCTGCCAGTAGCGCCGGAGCTCCGCGTTCTCGCGCTGCAGGCGGTCGAGCTGGAGCGCGTTCCTGAGGGTGAGCAGCAGGCGGTCGAGCCCGACCGGCTTTTCGACGAAGTCGAGCGCGCCCAGGCGGGTGGCCTTCACCGCCGTCTCGAGGCTGGCCTGCCCGCTCATCAGGATGACTGGAATCTGCGGCGCCTTCTCCCGCGCGGCGGCGAGGAACTGGAGCCCGTCCATCTCCGGCATCGCCACGTCGGAGAGGATCGCATCCACCGGCTCCTCGTCGAGCCGCTCGAGCGCGCGCGCCGCCGAAGACGCCGTGAGCGTGGTGTACCCCTCCAGCGCGAACGCGCGGGAGAGCGACGCCAGCGTGCCCGCGTC
>Ga0326597_10002578_pt1 | contig 26903 bp, 20 predicted proteins | sample RVTome_12_FD_203789 | JGI IMG/M metagenome (GOLD analysis project Ga0326597, IMG submission 203789) | Soil microbial communities from uranium-contaminated site in the Upper Colorado River Basin, Wyoming, United States - RVT100D185 | ecosystem: Environmental > Terrestrial > Soil > Contaminated >... | reverse complement strand
CCACAGAACCGCCTGGCCTTCGCGGCACTGGCGGTTCTTGTATTGAACCAGTTCCTGTCGATCTCTGCACTTGGCGTGGTCGGTCTTGGGCTCGTGGTATTCGCTGTCGCGATCAAATCGAAGGCGATGCGATTTTTTGGCGAGAGCGAAGTTGATCGGATGTTGTTCGGAAGCATGCTCTGGAGCGCCGCGCTCGTCATTCTTCTCGTCCTCGCCTACTTTCTCTTCCCAGCGCTCGAAACCTGGTGGGTGCTTCTGATTCTGTGCTGCCTGCTCACCTCCTGGATCGCGATTCCAGCAAACGAACCTGTACGAACGTTACGCTGGCCGACGCGTCCAGATATCACTTGGATGCTCCCGGTTCTCTTTGGCGACTTGCTCCTCATCGCCATGTTCCTCTTCGCGCGAACAAGCGATCCGCTCATCAGCGTGTGGAACATGCTCGGGCCAGAAACGTTCTTGATCTTCGGCGTCGCTACGTTTTCCCTCTTCCAATTTGCCCGCACAAGCAGCCGCACCTGGAACGTGCTCGCGCTTCAATCGCTCCATGTCTTCACGGCCGTGTCCGTTGCGGCGATTGTTCACGGCATCGGCTTCGGGTTCGATCCGTTCGTTCACCGCGCCGCCGAAACCGCGCTGGCACAAACCGGAGCCATTGAACCGAAACAAATTCTCTACGCCGGCCAATATGTTCTTGTATCCGCGCTTCATCTGATCACATCCATTCCCGTGCGCACGATCGATATCTGGCTCGTCCCTGTTTTCACCTCGCTCTTCCTTCCGCTCGCCACGTTCGTCGGACTCAAAACCGGCTGGGGAGTTCCAGCTCGTAGCGCGCGCACATGGTCTCTCACACTTTTCATCCTCCCATTCATGCTCGCGGTCTTCACCGTGCCATTCACGATGACCTACGCATTCTGGCTCGGACTCGTCTACCTCCTCCCCGTCATGTTTCGCTCGCTCAGAAACCGCACCGCGATCATCCTCTCGGGCTTCGCAATGATTTTTTTCCATCCGTTGCTCGCCGGTCCGATTTTCCCATTCATCCTTCTTCCCTCGATCAAATCGCGTTTGCGCCTCCTCCTCTCGCTCCTAGGAATCATCTTCGCGGTCGCGCTCACGGTTCCTGTTATGTTTTTCGTGCACCAAGGCGGATCGTTTGATTCCGCAAGCGTTCTGAGTCCGGTCGGTCGGACACAACTTTTCACTTCTCTTTTTCGCAACATTTTTGCGACCGACCACTACCCATTCGTTCCGTGGCATCTTCAAGCGATTTACGCGCTTCGCCACTATCTCCCGTTCGTTTTTTCTGCGCTCGGCCTTGCAAGCATTTTGGTGATGTCGCGCGAACAAAAACGGATCGCGGCGCTGTACATCGCCTTTGCCCTCGGCCTGCTTGCAAGCATCTTCGGCGCGCGGACAATGTTTTATTTCGCCGGCATCATCGACCACGAACAGGGAGAATTCGCCCTTCGGCTTGTGCAAGCGCTCTTCGTCATACCGATCCCGCTCATCACCATCGGACTTATTCGTCTCTTTGGAAAACGCAAACCGTGGATTCAGTCGATCGTCTTCGCCCTTCTCACGCTTCTCATTCTCCACGCGTGGTACTTCAGCTATCCGCAATTCAACGTAAAATATCCTTTCTTCTCCCCAAGCGTTAGCCAAGATGATGTGGATACTGTACGGCTCATCGATCTAAACTCGAAAAGCGAACCATACCTTGTTCTGTCCAATCAAATGACATCAGCAGCTGCCCTGCAAGAATTTGGGTTCGCCCACTATTACCAGTTAGAAAATGAGAAAATTTTATGGTATGCTATTCCCACTGGCGGCAAACTGTATACGTACTATGTTCGTCAACTGCAGGCGGATGTCGCGCGGGAGCCATTCGATGAGCTCCAGGCAAAAACCGGTGTAAGCCACATTTACTTTGTCACACAACACTACTGGCCACGAAGCGAACGTTTCATTCAAGAGATGGAACGAATTAGCGACGCACAATTTTTTATCAATGATGACGTAACTATTTATCAGTTCATCTACTCATATGGCGACCACGAATAAATCTCCAAAGAAAACGAGCACGCAAACCAAAACAAACACGAGAACGGAAGTGGCTGTTGGCCTGCTTTTGGCCGCGATCGCTCTTGCGGCGGCGGCTGGATTCTTTGCGATTCAAAGAAACCGCATGCGTCCGAGCCAAATTCCACCTACGACCACTTTCCAACAACAAGGATATGTTCCGGGTTACACGCCTGGATATGTTCCAGGCTATACACCCGGGTTCGATCTTTTTCCAGACCTAACCGTCATGAATATCTCCGGCTCTGTAGGCGATCCTGTCACGGCGACCCTCGCCAACATCGGATCGGGCGGAACAAATCTCGACACCCATGTCTACTTCTATTTTAACGGAAACTTAGAATGGACCTACTCTAGCGCGACACTTGCCGACAAACGCTTTTTGCAATTCGGTGGGAGCTCCACAATCAGTCCGCAGATCATCAACACACCAACGCTCGTGCGTGTCTGCGTTGATCCGAACAATGTCGTTCCAGAATCGAACGAGTCAAACAATTGTCTTGAATACATGGTCCGATAGCGACCAAAAAACTCCGGCCACACGCCGGAGTTTTTGTTTCCCCGAAAAAAAAGCGCAAGGTCGAAACCTCACGCTTCGCTTTAAGCTTTCGGCCTGAGAGCAAACAAGACGATCGCTCCGAGAATGAGCGAGATCCCTGCAAAGGTCCAGACCAAACCGATCGTCCCGGACGTGGCTGGTTTCCCGTCGATCGCGAACCAGACGAACAGAGGGACAATGGCGAATCCAGCTCGACCAATGAAGGACTGGAGCGAACCGAACGTCGCGCGATACGCGCTCTCCACGCGATGGTGCGTGAACGTGTCGACGAGCGGCTGGAACATACCACGGCCAAATTCATGAATGATCATTCCGGAGAGCATGAACGGGAGGCCGCCCGCAAGCGGAATCGCGATGAGCCCAAAGCCGGCAAAGATGATCGCGAGCACGATGTACGATCCTTCCGTTCCGACGGGAATCGATAAGCGTCGCACCCACATCCCAGCCGTCATAATCGAGAGGTAGATGATCGCCCAGACCCAAGAAAGGCCGATGCGACCGACGTGCGGTTCGAAGAACGGCGTCCAGTAGTGATTCACGACGATCACACTTCCCCACACGAGGAGCGCCCCGAGAATCCACGCGAGTTCGCGGCTCGAACGGAGAAGTCGCATGCTCCGCACAACGGCTTCTCGTTCGCTCACACGTTCAATCGGCTCGCCATGGCCGTTCATGCACGTGCTGATGAACAGAAAGTTCGCGACACCGAGAACCAGCATGGGCAACCAGATGGCCTGAATAAACCAGAGACTGAGTACCGTTCCGAAAAATCCGCCGAGCAGCATGCCGCCGCCATGAACGATGGACTTGGTGGCGTTTACGTTGCTCAGGTCAGCCGTACGGTTCTCGCGATGCAGTGCGTCGGTGATCCAAGCGACTTCCACGCCAGAAAGAAACGCCATGCCGACGCCGATCAACGATTCGGCAAGCGCCGCGCTCCAGAATCCGGACGCGTGCATGTACAGGGTCGCTCCAAGTGCCTCGAACAGGACACCCAGCCGAAGCGAGAACGTCCGTCCGCGTCCGTCCGCGAGCGCACCCGTCGGCACTTCCGCCAAAATCAGAACCGTCCAGAACACAGCATTGACGAGCGCAACCTGCGAAAGTGTTAGGCCAATCTCAAGCAAGAACGGGACGTAGACTGTAACCGTCGAACCGAGTCCAAAGGAACCGAGTCCAGAGAACACGTAGTAGCGAGTTGATGACCGCATATCAGCTCCTGAAGCGGTGGAGAATCCCACCTTGAATAAAATCGACCTGGTGTTTCCAGGTCGATGATGAGCTGATTTCAAGAAAAATTAGAACATCAGCACATGACCACCTGGAAACGAAAACGCACCGGTGTAAAGCAATCACCGGTCATTTTAAGCATTCCGACGTGGTACGGCTGGTTGTTCATATGGAAACACTACATCACGTCTCTACATTCTCGTCAAACAAAAAACGCCCCGAGGGTTGTCGGAGCGTTTTTGTTTACTCGTAGGATTGGAGTGTCGCCACGATCGGATCGAACACAGCTTCTTCTTCAAGGAAGACGGAGAGAAGGATGGTTGTACCTCCGTGCTCGAACAGATAATGTTGCTTGTCAATTTCAATGTCCGTTGTGCTGACAATCTTCTTCATCGAAAGATCATTCGCTTGAAAATCTTCGACAGAGACCACTTCCACATTTTCCGACGAAGCCTCCAGGGCTGCGGTAAACTCATCGAGAGTCAATTCGGGGATGCTGAAGAAGTACGCGATGTTGATCGAGGAATCGTCTCGAGTGATATCACGAAGCGATGCGAAAAAGTCGACATCCATTCCCAAGTACGTACTTTCACGAACGTCGTCAGGTCGAACGCGCACTTCCAATTCTGATGGATATTCCAGTACAAATCCAAATTCCGAATTTGTGTAGACGCCGCCGTTTTCGAAGACGGGAACGAATGCAGATTCCCGTGGACCGAATCCCAGACATCCTGCTCCGAGAAGCGCGACTGCGCACAGACTAATGAGAAGTCGTTTCATAAGGTTCATTTACGTAAGATTGAATTTCTTCTTTTGCGTCGATAAGTTTCACGAGCTTCGCATCCTTTTCGTACCGTTCCTTCCACTCGATTGAATCTTCCGCAAGCGTTTTTTCCGAGATCACGATGCGAAGAGGAATCCCGATCAAATCCGCATCGGCAAACTTCTCGCCCGGCGACTTGTTTCCTCGATCGTCCCACAGAACTTCTACTCCAGCCTGCGTCAGATCGTCATGCAAAGATTCGGCTTCATCAACGATGCGCTGTTGGCGCGTTTCGTCCTTGGTGTTTACCGTAACCAAATGCACATGGTACGGCGCAACGGTCTTCGGCCAAATCATTCCCCGTTCGTCATGAGAGACTTCGACGATCGCCCCCATCACGCGAGAAGGTCCGATTCCATAAGAACCCATGATCACCGCTTGTTCCGTTCCGTTTTCATCTTGCATGGTGAAGCCCACAGCCTCTGAAAACTTTGTGCCAAGAGGAAAGATATTCCCGACTTCGATCGCTTTCATTTCCTTCACAATGCCTTCGCACTTAGGACACAGGTCACCGTCCTTCACTTGAGAAACTTCCTTGTTCCAAGCATAGTCGCACGATTCGCAGTAGAAAATGATGTCTTCTCCGGATTCGGTTGGCGTTTGGAACTCGTGACTTGCGTCTCCGAACGTTCCCCCGCTCGCCTCAGTATAAATCGCTTTGATGCCGCATCGCTTGAATACCTTTCGATAGGCATCAGCAACTTTCTCGTAAAATTCTGCACGATTCTCTTCGGACAAGTGAAAGCTGTACAAATCTTTCATGGAGAATTCCCGTCCGCGAAGCAGACCTGACTTGGCGCGTGCCTCATTTCGAAACTTGTCCTGAATCTGGTAAACGAAAATTGGAAAATCTTTGTAAGAATGAGCGAACTGTTTCACGATTGGCGTGATGATCTCTTCGTGAGTGCTGCCGAGCGCGTAATCTTTGTCGCTGTGTCCCTTGAGATGGAACATCACATCTATCTCATCCCAGCGACCCGTGGCTTCCCAAGGCTCTCTTGGGTGCAACGCTGGCATGTAAACTTCCTGACCGCCGATCGCATTCATTTCTTCGCGGACGATCTGCTGAATCTTGGTAAGGACGCGGTAGCCGAGAGGCAAATATGTGTAGATTCCCGCGGCAAGCTGGTTCACAAAGCCGGCTTGAACGAGGTACTTTGCATTCGCACTATCAGCGTCGTGAGGTGCGTTTTTGTTCGTTTTTCCGAAGAGGTTTGAATATCGCATATAACGACGAAATCATAACAAGAATGCCTGGGCTAGGCAATGGGACAGCTGCGCTTAGAGGGAGACCGACCACTGGTCAAGAATCGCGTTCATTTGTGCACGAGCATTCGGTCCGAGATTCCCGGTCGGTGTAATGCCGTGCAGGGATTGAAATCTGCGAACAGCGGCTGTGGTGGCGGGGCCATACACGCCGTTCACGATTCCTTCCGGGTAAATGTCTGTGCCTTGAAGACGCAAGAAATCCTGCAAGTATTTCACTGCCACAGCATCTGACGAGCCGGGATACATGTCGTACGTAAACCGCCACGATTCGGGAAAGATGAATGGCCATGCGATCGGTGGAGTTGGGCAAGAGAATATTTCGCTTGAGGTTTCTCCCACATATCCAACCAGTCCAAAATTATCAGATGGATAACGTACGGAAATGGACGCGATGACGGGTTCGAAATCGCTTGAGGAGGAAATCATCGCGCCGAACGAGTAATTTGAAAAAAACGCGTCGTTGATATCGTCGACCTTCTGGTTCCAATCGGCGCCATACACATGAGCCGCGACCGCTTCAGAAGCGATCGGTCTGAGTACTGCGCCAATATCCACGGCATACACCGTTGGCACGGTCACAAACTTCACGAGACGGACACCCGGGCGGTACGTAATATTCTTTCCAAGAGTCATCGAAGCCATTTCAACGCTGGAAAGAATTTTGACCTGTTGAAAATCGCAAAACCAGGTAAAGAAAACTTTTGGGTTGGGAAACGGGTGACGATATCCGTCCGCACCAACATAGTAGACCGTTGTGTCATGTTGGGTTGTCGCGTCTCCGTCGTTTTCCAGTTTCACGAGATCATGAATCTCCACACCCTCTGGAAGCGCAGAAATTCGTGCGGCTCTTTCGGCGAGAATTTCTTCCAGAGTCGGCCCGGTTGGCGTTGGCGCAGGCGCAACAAAACCTCCTCCGCCTCCTCCACCGCCGCCGCCACCTCCACCACCTCCGCTCGAACTAGCATCAACCGAGAAGGTAAACAATTCAAACGGTTCATCGAACGTTCGCGTGAAGGTTTCTGTCTGATGTCCGCTCGCAGAAACGCGCAGATCAAACGGATTCTCTCCTCCGCTCTCGGGAACAAGCGCGTCCTCGCTTCCAATCACCGTTGCGAGAATCGGATCGCTGACGGGTGTTTCTCCGTTCACATCGGTCTCAAGCGTGGCAACCGTGTCGCCTCCGCTATTTTGCACGCGCACGGTGACATTCTCAATTGGATCTCCGTTGCTGCTTTTCTGAACCAAAGCTTGAATCGAATAGAAAATTTCCAAATCCCCCGCGCCAGATACGTCCAATTTGGCGAGATCAAACACAGAATCCACAAGTGCGTTGTTCTCGGCTGTGTCCATTGAAACATCAAGCGCATTGTCATCGAACGCGATTCTTTCAAACACATTATCATCTGCCTGCACTAAACTCAGCCCGCTTCCAAGAATTTGTGTAAACTCAAGAAACGAATCACTTTCATCGCCAAGAATGGTGATACCCGCGTCCGTTAAAGAAGCGTCGTCAAAAATATACGATCCGTCCGGCTGAAGCGCGAGGATGTCCGGGACAAAATGTTGAACCCAACTAGCCGGAATGCCACATTTCGTTTCCCACTCGTCTGGATCGGCAACCAACGATTCCGACATAAAGACGGTGTAACGCCCTTCTTCCGGATCAATCGGCGGATCAGCGGGAACCAGCACGAGAAATAATCCTATGTCAGAAGTCCCGATTCCGGGTAAATCGGTCACGTCGACCGCTGACGGCCCCAATACAGCCACAATATCGCACACCTCTTCAGACCCGTCGAAAAATAAGCCAGAAATTTCTTCTCCTTCACTATCCTTATTGTAATCAACCCCATCCGCAGACATGGCGTTCGAAAACATCGCATACGTTTCCGACGAACTTGTGGCGCCGGTCAGTCGCAAATCAGAAATGGTCGAATTGGTTACATTTTCGATCGATAAGGCAAACTCTCCTCCATCCGCATCAAAAACGGTTGTCTCTCCTTCTCCGCTTATCGTCGCGCCATCTACGGATTCTGTAATCGCGACCGCGGAATATATACCCTCACTGATCGAAACCGCATCTCCAGAAGACAAAACATGGGACAAGACCTCTGCATCATTTGCATGGCAGTCGATATAATCGACGGCGCAATCATCATCGATGGTGTAGCTCGTGATTCGATCAACCGCATCCGGATCGCCAAACGCGCCAATATCCTTCGTTCCGTCAGCATCCAAGTATCTACTCATCGGAGCTGGATGGTAGTCATCGGACACATCCACGTTCTCCGTTCGTAAAACGGGATCGAGCGTAATCGTTGACGCGTCGAGATCTGTAAACATTTCTTCCCCATCGGAAATAAGATTATCGAGATTATGAAATCCGTTAAACGCATCTGCAAATACCGGAGTGATGGATGATGCGCCAGCATAGTTGAATATGATCCCCGTACCGCCAGCGGTATCCGACGGGTTGTAACAGATGTTGTAGTTGGCTTCCAAAGAGATGGTTGGATTCGAAGCTGTTCCATCATCAAATACACCAATACACGAACTGCTATCTAACACCGACCCCTCTCCGTTCAAAATAAACGTGTTATGTTCTGCGAGAACCGTGGCATCTGCCTCGGTGACACGAAGGTTCAATCCCCATGTTCCAGAGCTTGTATCCAGTTTTGATGGGAAGAGAAAATAATTATGCGCGATGTACACCTCGGCATTCTGCACCGTCAGCATGCCGACGAAAATATTATCCATGGCGACAGAGGACTGAATCGTGTTTCCGAGAAAATTGATATTCTCTCCTGCGTCAAGCATCACAAAATCCCCGGCAAAGTCTGCGACTTCATTTGTGAATGTATTGTCGGTAATATCTACGTTGTTTGGAATATCCAGCGGATCTGAATAATCCGGGTCACCGCCGGATGTTGTGATCGAGAGGGAGCTACTGTTAAAAATGGAGACGAAACTATTTTCATCGATCAAACCGTTGTCGGAATTTTGAATCTGCACATTTTGAATACCGGTATTTCCACTTATTTCAAATCCATCCGTTTCGCTAATGCTGAGTTGCGATGATGATCCCCCGGAAATCGTATTGTTTAAAAAAGAAACGTCTTCCTGCACCGTACTGTTAAAACTAACATTTTCAAATGTGCAATTTTGAATCACCACATTGCTTTGCATATCAATGGATGACGAAAAATCCACGTCTCCGAATACTTCCGCCCCTACCTCGCACTCCACCGTGACATTGTCTGGAATGCTCACAAACAGGAACTCACCGTCGTAGACATAACTGCTCGTAAGCAAAAGCGTGTCGTTTCCGAGCGTTCCGAGTCCCGGACTTGCAACCGCTTCGCTCAGGGTTTCAAAATCGCACCCAACATCACAAACCGTATAGGTCGTATCAACCGCACGCACATCCTTCGCGAACGCAAGCAGAAGAAATGCGCTCATCGCAAAAATCAACAAGTAAGAATACTTGCGGCGTAATTGGCCCCCTTCTTTTCTGGTGGTTGTGATGTTTATAAACTTCGCTATTCTTTTTTCATTCTACCAAAAAATGTCTGTTTTAGAAACCGCGCAATATCAAAAAGACCCGTCAATTTGACAGGTCTTTTTGGTGCGGACGGAGGGATTCGAACCCCCGACCCTCTGTTCCGAAGACAGATGCTCTATCCCCTGAGCTACGTCCGCGTATTTCCGTGGCCGCACTCTATCGCAATTCTTGACAGAAGTCAACGATCCCGGCATACTTCAGGGCGTCAGATCACGCATCGGTAGCTCAGTTGGTAGAGCAGGAGACTCTTAATCTCTTGGTCGTGGGTTCGAGTCCCACCCGGTGCACCAAAAACACTTCGACTTCGGTCGGAGTGTTTTTTATTACCAACCCTTTGCTTCAATCGCAGACTCAGCCGCATTCACCTGCGCTTCGTGCTTGCTTGATCCTTCTCCTTTGGCGACCAAATCTTTTTCAATATAAACTCCGACTTCGAATTGCTTTGCGTGATCCGGTCCTTCTTCCGACAACACACGATACGACGGCGTCACGCCTGTGTGCTCCTGAGCGGCCTCCTGAAAACGGCTCTTTGGATCAATATATTCACGGTTCTTCAAAATGTCCTCGAGTCGAGACAAGATATTCCTTTCCACAAATCCTCTTGCCTCCTCCCAACCTTGATCAAGATAAATTGCCCCGATAATCGCCTCGAACGCGTTCGCTAAAATGTATCTTCGTGCCTTCGAGTTTTCGTCCTTCGATTCCCCTTTTGAAAGATAGAGAGAATCTTCTGCCCCGATGTCGTGACACGCCTCGGCGAGCCGTTGACCGTTTACCAAGGATGCCCGCCAGTTGGTAAGCTCACCTTCGGGGTTTTCGTAGTGGTTGTACAAGTGCTCGGTCACCGCAAGTTCGAGAACCGCGTCGCCGAGAAACTCAAGCCGTTCATTGTGTCCAAGTGGAAAGTCCGGATGTTCGTTCAAATAGGATCGATGAACAAGCGCTTGGCGTAGCGTATCTTTATTTTGAAACGTCACACCAAGAGACTGTTCGAGACTGTCGAGATTCTTTTGCATACGTTATGGGTTAGGAGTTTCACTTTTCTGTTCCTCCTCTTTTTTGTCGATATCTTTGAGCTGATTCTTCAGGACCATATCTTTGTAAATGGCACCGAGTACGCCGTTTACGAAGCGGCCGGATGATTGTCCACCGAAACCTTTCGCAAGTTCGATCGCCTCGTTAATCGCCACTTTGGACGGAACCGTTTCGGAAAATTTTAGTTCAAAGATCCCTAAACGTAAAATATTACGATCCACAATCGTAATACTCTCAATCGGCCAGTCTGGCGCAAACTGTTGGATGACGCCATCAATCTCGTACTTATGTTCCACCACTCCCTCGACAAGTGTTTGGATAAATCCGCCATCATCAAACTTCGGTGCAAATTCTTCGCGGTTGAAAGCAACGATTTCTGGAAGCTTCCCTTCTTCCTGCCCTAAAAAATCCCATTGGTAAAGGGACTGCATGGCGATGGTTCTTGCAAGGTGCCTATTGGACATACGTGAAGGAACAAATGTTTCTAACAATCTAGCATAAAAAGCGCGATAGGACTACTCCTTCGCGCTCTTTTTCTCACTCGGCTTTTTTTCTTTATTTTCCTTTTTCGCTTCAGCTGCCTTTGCAGACTGCTCATTCTCCTTTACTGGAGGGAGTGCCGTCTGGGCTTTTTTGACCGCACGCGCAAGGGATCGAGACGTGTCGACCGCCTTTCGTCCGGAATATGTGCCGCAATTTTGACAAGCGTGATGAGGAAGCACCGGCTCCTTACATTTCGCACACGTGGCAAAAACGCGCTTTTTCAAAGCAAAATGTGCGGCTCGGCGGCGCTTGTCAGATGATGTTCGCCTGTGACCTGGAACTGCCATAATGGGATTCAATTACGCCGCGAACTATAACAAACACCTGTTTTTCCGTCAAGGAAAGCGGGTATTGATTGACTCTTCTCAAAATCTAAAGTAAATAAAGGGGCAAGCTCTTTGACAATTTATGTCGAAGGACTCACCTTGGGGTGAAAATGTCGTCAAACACTGAACTGGTCTATTGCCAGATTCTTGGCGATAGCATTTCGACGTCTCTCTGCCTTGAAGAGCAGGGCCAGAGAGGTTGTCGCGGATGCGATGCGCCGTGCCGCCATTGCACCGCCTGCAAAAGTCGCCCAAGCACCAACCCGAAGTTCGGGCTCTGCGATGCGTGTCTCACGGCAGCAGAACGTCCGGTCAAAACGCGAAAAGAAAGAACGCCTCATTTGCTCAACAGGGTCTGGCGCTTCATGGAAGCTTCAGCGAGTCGCGGCGAAGTGCCGAAACCGGAAACCTTCCGGAAGCAGGAACCGTCAAACACGGAAGAGATCGAGATCGAGATCGTGCCCGCCTTGCAAGCCCGCGAGGAAACGGATGCTGAGCGATGGAAGCGGCTCATGTCGGATTCCGTCTTCCGGGCGTGGTACGACGCAGTCTGCATGAAGGACGCAAAGTGCATTGCGAGAACACTGAAACCGATCTTCTCCAAGCCGGCGCCACGCGTGTGGTGTGCGCGCTGTCGGAACAAGCCCTCGGAAGAAGGCACGGACCGTTGCAATAATTGCCGCTCTCGCTACTGTGCGTACGCGGGATTTCTTCCCATCCATCCGCCTGCACCAATTGAGCAGGAGGAATGGGTGAAGATGCTCTTGAGCGACTGCTGGGATGCGGTCATAATGGGCAGACAAAACGCGCGGCTCGTCATGCACTACCGCGACGTCGCAAGACTGGATCCGATCACGCTCGACCGCTTCGAGCAAGACGATCGCATCGTTCTGCTTACCGCAAAGCGCGGCAAGGGCAAGAAGGCGAAGCATTGTCTGGTCTTCAGCTCTGCGGACGAGGCGAGATTCTTTCTCCTGTTGCACGACGACGAAGACGCTCTGGCGTACCCTTGGGGAGCGAAGTGATGGACGAAAACATCCAAGCCTTCCTCGATCGACTCGAGCTCGAGTTCAACGACCCCGAGCTCGCCATCCAGGCGCTCACTCACGTGTCGTACGTAAACGAGCATCCGGAAGCCGTTTGTTACGAGCGTCTCGAGTTCCTCGGTGACGCCGTGCTTGAACTGGTCATTCGCGACTTCTTCTTCACGGAAACGGACTTGTCCGAAGGCGATGCAGTAGCCGCAAAGTCGATTCTCGTGAACAACAAGGCTCTTGGGGAATTCGGTCGGCTGATCGGGATCCACAAGGTCATGCGATTCAGCAACGGGGGAAACCGAAACGGCGGGAGAGAGAATCCATACATTGCGGCGTGCGCCCTCGAAGCGCTCATCGGAGCGATCTACAAGGATCAAGGAATCGGCATCGCACGCATGTACGTCGACTACTTGGTTCTCCGGCATATTCGCGACAAGCTCGAAGGGGAACTGCGAGATCCGAAAACGCGGCTGATGCACGAAGCGCAAGCGCGTTGGAATGCGCAACCCGTCTACTCAGTCGTGGACAAGCAGGGACAAGCACACACTCCCGTTTACACGGTCGAGGTCGCGATTAAGAATCGCATCCGTGTGTGTGGAACGGGACCGAGCGTGAAAGAGGCGAGCATGAATGCGGCGGCAAACGTGCTGGCACAATACTTCGACATCGAAAAAAGGAAAGGAGTCTAGTGGCATCCTACATTCAAAAACTCGCAGAACAAGGTGAAGGACGCTGGCGCTACGATCTGCTCCAGATCTACATGCGCGATGTTGAGCTTCATCGCAGCTTTACCGCAAAAGACGCTCAGAGCATCTTTCAAGAAATCGAAAAATGTCCGGAACGCCGAAGCGAGTTGATCGAACAAGTCATCCACGGCAACCTGAAACTTGTCGTGAAACTCGCGTTCAAGCACCTTTGGCGTGGGACGAGAGCCGGACTCACCGTCATGGACCTCATCCAAGAAGGAGCGTTCGGCCTCATGCGAGCCACGGAAACCTACGATTGGAGAGTGGCCACATTTTCCACATACGCCGCGCGAGGAATCGACTGGTCGATTAAGCGTGCGGTCACGGACTACTCGCAAGGCCATGGAACGCGTGTTCCCAATCATGTCCATGATGTCATGAATCGGGTCTACAAAGTGAGAACGACGCTCGAAAAAACATTGGAACGAGCACCCAAACCGCGCGAAATCTATACGGAATTCAAGCGCATCGAAAAAAAGGAGGGACAAAAAGCTCCGACGCTCAAGGAACTCGGGCGGGCGATCAGTGTTGCTGAACGAGGAGCACTCACGCTCGGTGACGGATCTGATGGCGATGATGGTGTGATCGACTTCACAAACTTCCTTCCCTCGCAAACGCTTCCACCGGATACGCTCATCCACGCGAAGGAGCAACTCTCTCCACTTCGCGTCGTTATTGCGGCTGTGGAGCACGAGATCGAGCAAATGCCTGTACGGACGGCAACCGTCCTCACGCTCCGGCTCGGCCTCGGAGGCCGCCACGAGCAGACGCTCGAGCAAGTCGCACAGCGGTACGAACTGACGCGTGAGCGCATTCGCCAAATCGAGGTCCAGGGCCTCAAGCGACTCGAGGAGCGGCTCGGATTCAACCGAGACGACATCACGCGCGTACTCGCCATCCAGGACGAACTCCTGCGCCTCATCGAGAGCGCAACCTAAAACTCGACGTCTGAATTGGTACAGAAACCGTTTCAGCCGTCGAGTCTTTTTCTTTTTGGATTCGTTATCCCTACACCACCGCAACGCTCGCAACCGTGTCGCCTTCCTTTTTGAAACGCATGATGCGCACACCTTGCGTAGCGCGGCCGAGTTCCGGAACCGAACCGAGACCCGAGCGAATCACCTGCCCGCCTTCAGAAACCACGAACAGGTCGCGGTCGTCTTTGTTGTTGACGACCTGTGCCGTCACAATCTCGCCGGTCTTTTTTGTGATATTCGCCGTCTTCACTCCCGAACCTCCACGCCCTTGCACTTTGTATTCAACGATGTCCGTCCGCTTGCCATAACCGTTTTTCATAATGACCAAAAGATTCAGTTGGCCCTTTTTCACTTTTGCGCCGTCCTCAATCACCGCCATACCGACAACCGAATCTGTCCCCTTCAGCTTGAGCCCGCGCACACCGGCGGCGTTGCGACCCATGGCTCGCACGTCATCTTCGTCAAAACGAATCGACTGGCCGGCCGCACTTACGAGAAAGATCTGATCATTTCCCGTCGTCGGCTGCACCCACTCGAGCACGTCATTGTCTTTGAGATTGATGGCAATGAGCCCGGACTTTCGCACATTATCAAACTCCGAAAGCTCTGTTTTTTTGATCGTTCCGGACTTGGTTGCCATGATCAAATGCTTAATGCTTTCCAGCTCGTCCATCGAAAGCGATGCGGAAACCGTTTCGCCGGGAGCAAGTTGGAGGAAGTTAACGAGCGCTTGGCCCTTTGCCGTTCGCGAAGCTTCTGGAACGTCATAGGCTTTGAGTTTGAAGACGCGACCACGTGTGGTGAAAAACATGAGGTCCTTGTGCGTCGTGGTTGAAAATACTTGTTCGACCACGTCTTCTTCTTTTGTCGCAAGACCAACCACACCTTTTCCGCCACGCTTTTGCGTTTTGAACGTGTCGGGAGCGAGGCGTTTGATGTAGCCGTCGCGGGTAATCATCACCACCGTCGGCGAATCCGGAATCACGTCTTCGATAGAAAAATCTTTTGTCCCATGCTCAACAATTTGTGTGCGCCTATCGTCCCCGTACTTATTTACCAGCTCAGTCAATTCATCTGAGATAACTTCCATGAGCTTGGTTTTTGACTTCAAAATGGCTTCGAGTCCCTTGATGATTTTCATCTTTTCGTCGTACTCCTGCTCGATGCGCAGGCGTTCGAGGTTCGCAAGCTGCTGCAAGCGCATTTCCAAAATCGCCACGGATTGCGCTTCGGAAAGTTTGAACTGCTTCATGAGGTTCATGCGCGCCTCGTCTTTGTCTTTGGACTTTTTGATGGTGGCAATAATCTTGTCGATGCTTGCCATGGCAATTTTGAGTCCTTCGAGAATGTGTGCACGTTCTTTTGCGCGGTCGAGCTCAAACTGTGTTCGACGCGTAACAACTTCCTGACGATGCTTAATAAATTCCTCCAAAATTGTTTTCAAATTCAAGATGCGCGGCTGGATGCCACCAACAAGCGCAAGCATGTTGTAGTGGAATGTTTCTTGAAGCTGAGTGGTTTGGTACAGCCGGTTCAACACCTTTCTTGGATAGGCATCCTTTTTCAATTCGATCACAACACGCACACCATCTTTCGTGGACTCGTCGCGCAAATCGCGAATGCCTTCGATTTTTTTATCGCGCACATTCTGAGCGATGCGCTCAAGAAGGGTTGCTTTGTTTACTTGGTACGGAATTTCCGTAACGATGATGTCGAAGCCTCTCTTCCCTTCTACAATCTCGGTTTTCGCCCGGACAACAATTCCCCCTTTTCCGGTCGCAAGCGCCTGCTTGATGTCTTTGCGTCCATACATGATGGCACCGGTTGGAAAATCCGGCCCTTTCACGATGTTGCTCAGCTCATCGATAGACGTCTCCGGTTCTTTAATCAATGTCAAAATAGCTTCCCCAACTTCTTTCAAATTATGCGGAGGAATATTCGAAGCCATTCCCACGGCAATTCCGAGCGTTCCATTGATGAACAGGTTTGGAAGCTTCGCCGGAAGGACGCGCGGCTCCTTGTGTGTGCCGTCAAAGTTTGGTGTGAAGTCGACCGTTCCTTTTTCGATATCGAGCAGCAACTCCTCAGCAATCCCTTCAAGTTTCGCTTCGGTGTATCGATACGCAGCTGCCGCGTCGCCGTCGAGCGAACCAAAGTTTCCTTGACCACGCACAAGCGGATAGCGAAGCGAGAAATCTTGCGCCATACGGACAAGCGAATCGTAAACGGCACTATCGCCATGCGGATGGTATTTTCCAAGCACGTCACCGACAACCGTGGCGCATTTCTTGAACTTGGCTCCGCTGCGCAAACCGGTCTGCCACATGGAATACAAAATGCGACGATGCACCGGCTTCAAACCGTCACGAATATCCGGAAGCGCACGTCCAACAATGACGGACATGGCGTAATCAAGATAGGACGTTTCCATTTCCGTCACGAGACTGGCAATTTCAATCGTACCAACATTTCCCTTGTCGATTATTTCTTCTTTTTTTTCTTTTCCGGATCCGGTGTTACCGAATTTTTTCTTCGCCATAATTATTCAATCTCTTCTATGGATGAGTCTTCAAGAACGGTTTCTTTCTCGGTTAAAAGCTGAGCCTCTGCTTCGAGCTGGGCATCGGCTTCAATCGTTTCGATCATCTTTTCTGTCACGGCCTTCAGCGCCTCATTTTTCTCGGCCGCTGCGGCAAAGAACGGACCGGCAAATTCTCGAAACTGCTCCGTGGCGTCCCTGAGACTTTCGCGTGAGTCTTCTGTTTGATCGCCGATCGAGGAAGCGGCAGACGCAGCGCTCGTAAATTCACTGCGCACACCCATCGCATTTTGCTTCACGTCTTTCCAAACCGTAAATGCCCAACCAAACATCACAACTACCACGGCCGCGCCAACGAACAGGGAGAAAAAAACTTTCTGTTTCTTGCTGGAGCGCTGAATGATTACGGGTCCATGGTCGAGGGAATCCATATCTATCGCGAAAGTTTCATGATAAGGACATCCTCCTCTGGAAGATCTTTTCGGCTCACTTTGTACTTATTGGTTTCTTCCAACCTGCATGCTCCCATGGCTTTGCAAAAGTCGTCAATCGTCAAAAGTTTTTCTTTCACGTTTGGAATGGCATGAGTCATTGGAATAACGACGCGCGGCTCAATTTGGCCGATGACGTTTCCGGCGACTTTCGGATCCATGACCCGTCCGCCACCAACCGGAACCATGAGAATATCAATGTCGCGAAGTTCCTGAAGTTCTTCGTTTGTTAATTCTCGGTCGAGCGCTCCCAAGTGAGCGATCTTCATCTCTTCCGCTTCGATACGGAAAATAACATTATCTCCTGTTTTTGACGGAGCATGAATCGCAAAAACGAATACGCCTTTGATTTCATATTCCCCGGGTTCCTTCACCAGGAACGGTTCGCCTTGCAAGGCTCCGACGTTGTTTGCATCCTGGTCGTCGTGGCTGACGAGAACAAGATCTGCTTCGAGCGTGCGCGGAAAACGAAGACCGGTCGAAGATTCGTATGGATCAATCACAATCGACATTTCTCCTTCTGGTGTTTTTGATGTGATGTGGAATGAGGATAATCCTTGCCAAGAGATAGTCATAGGGTGAAATCAGCCCGCCCGGACGAAGATCGTCCGCTCGGACGGGAAGTAGGAATCAAGAATCAGGGATGGAAATACGCAAAAATTCTACCAAAAAAACGGATATGTATCAAGCCTAAATTTCTTCGCCAAAAACCCCTCTCCAATATTCAATTTCCTTTTCAACTTCCTCAAGCTCGACATCGCGTTCGGTTACAAGAAACCCTTCTTGGAACCGTTTCACCTTGCCTTCAATCTCCTCGCGCCACTTTTCATCCTTTTTCTCCAAGCTTTCCAACTCCTTGATTTTGTTGTTGACTTCATCGCGATACGCCTCCCATTTTGCAACGGCCGCTTTGTACGCATCGCTTTTTGCATCGAACGATTCTGCGGCTGCTTCTTTTATATGGTCGCGCGCATCCAAAATCGCATCCTCCACTTGATATCGTTCTTCCGGAGAAAACTCCTGCTCGAATAAATCACTCGAAACAATCTGCTCAAGCGGCACTCCCGCTTCCAAATGCCCTTCCAATCGCTTCCGGACGGATTCATCCACGTGCTCAAGAACCATACGGTTCAAATTTGCGTCCGAGCGACTCGATGTCAATTCTTTGTACGCGTGCCGATGCGGATACTCTGCAAGGCCGGTTTTTCCCATCGCGTCCAGAATTTGCTCTTCTCCGGCATTCTCGTCCGCCAAAAAAACATCATGCATGCTCTGAGCTTCCTCTTTTATTGTACTGGGAACTGAAGGAGCAAGATGATTGATGGCGATTTGATATTCGTCCAGAAGGGATTGGTACGGATGAGGCATAAGATAGAATCAGGAAGGAGGAATCAAGAATAAATTAGGAGTGTTCTGAATATCATACGTGATTTTCTTGTTCGAGCAAAGAATACCCTTGATTCCTGATTCCTACTTCCCGTCCGAACGGGAGATATTCGTCCGAACGGGCTAATTTCCCCCTCACTCTTGCAAAAATACAGGCAATTCGCTACACTTCGGGCGTTCAATAGTGAACTAATTCTTAACTACCGATGGGCCCCTCCGACAAACGTCGGAGCCGCCAGTCGGCACATGTATGTCAAAAACACAGGACCCTTCCGTTCAAACAGAATTTTCTCAACTCCTTGAAGAAGGAAAGTATCTCAACATCCCGAAAGTGGCGGATGTTGTGACCGGAACCGTGGTTTCGGTGGGACGACGTGAAGTTCGTCTCGATTTAGGCGGCATTACCACCGGTGTGATCCGGGGCCGCGAACTCTTTGCCGAAGCGGACGAATATCGCAATCTTGAACCGGGCACCCAGGTGGAAGCCACGGTCATGGAACTCGAAAATGAAAACGGCGAGGTCGAACTCTCCTTCCGTTTTGCCGGCCAACAAAAAGCATGGGAAGAACTCCGAAGCTTGTTTACGACAGGTGAAATTGTTCCTGTGAAAGTATTGGAGGCGAACAAGGGAGGTCTTATCGTCCGCGTGAACCACATCAATGGATTCCTGCCTGTTTCCCAGCTCGCGCCAGAGCACTATCCACGAGTAACAGGCGGCGACAAGAGCAAAATTTTGGAACGCCTGAAGAGCTACGTCGGGCAAACCTTCCATGTAAAAGTTCTGGACGTGAATGAAAATGACGAAAAGCTCATCCTTTCGGAAAAGACCGTTTGGGAAGAGAAACAAAAGAATGTCATCGCACAGTACAAAGTTGGCGACATGATTGAAGGAGAAGTTGCCGCCCTCGCGGAGTTTGGTGCGTTCGTAAAGTTCGACGAACTCGAAGGGCTCGTACACATTTCTGAAATCGCTTGGCAACGAATTGACCATCCCCGCGATGTACTCAAGATCGGACAAGAGGTGAAAGCGGAAATCATTGGAATCGAAGGAAGCAAGATTTTCCTCTCCATGAAAAAACTCGTTGAAGATCCATGGCAGAACATCACAAAAAAATATAATATCGGAGATGTGGTGAAAGGCACCGTGCTCAAAGTGAACCCGTTTGGATTCTTTGTCGAACTTGATCCAGAAATCCACGGTCTCGCTCATGTTTCCGAGCTTTCCGCAAAGCCGGTAAAAGATGTTTCTGAGATTGGAAAAATCAACGATATCCTCGACTTCAAAATCGTTTCGATCGAACCGGACGAACATCGCCTCGGACTTTCCATTAAAGCCCTGAGTGAAGACCCAGAAGCCGAAAGCAAGGAATCGGAAGCAGGGGAGTCAACAGAATCACTTACAAATCCTTCCGTGGAGAACACCGAGACGGAACCCGAATCTAAGTAATCCCAGCTTCCAGCTTCCAACCCCCAGCTTCCATTATGAAACCTCTCTCAAAAAACATCATCATTCCTGTTATCGCCGTGCTCATTCTCGGGGCGATTTTCTCCAGCTACACGCTGAGCGCGGACAAGCCGGAAGAAATTTCTCTTGGCGTGCTGGTTGAGCGCATCCAAGACGGTTCGGTCGCCAGCTTGGCCGTTTCCGGCGATGATATTACCGTCGTTCATCACGACGAGTCCGAAGCGGTCACTCAAAAAGCTCCTGAGGAATCCATTTCAGAATTACTCACGAGCATGGGCGTAACAGCCGAACAATTAAAGGCCTCAAACATTTCCTACGAAAGCCGAGGCGCCCGCGCATATGTACTCGGAGTCTTGCTTCCTTCTCTTTTGCCGCTCATCCTTCTCATCTTCATTTTCTGGTTCATGTTCCGCCAAATGCAGGGCGCGAATAATAAGGCAATGATGTTTGGGCAATCCGGTGCGCGCGAAGTTTCGGACAAAGGAAAGAAGCGCGTGAGCTTCAAAGATGTTGCCGGCGCAGCAGAAGCAAAAGAAGAGCTTGAAGAAATTGTTGAGTTCCTAAAAAACCCGAAAAAATTCGCCGACCTTGGAGCAAAGCTTCCCAAAGGCGTCCTTCTCATGGGTCGACCGGGAACCGGAAAAACACTCATGGCTCGCGCGGTTGCCGGAGAAGCAGACGTTCCCTTTTTTCACATCAGCGGTTCTGAATTCGTGGAGATGTTCGTTGGTGTGGGAGCATCGCGTGTGCGAGACCTTTTTAGCAAAGCGAAAAAGAGCGCACCGTGCATTATCTTCATCGACGAAATCGATGCGGTCGGCCGCCAACGTGGAGCCGGTCTTGGTGGAAGCCACGACGAGCGCGAGCAGACTTTGAACCAAATTTTGGTGGAGATGGACGGCTTTGACCCGAATCTTGGTGTGATTGTGGTCGCAGCGACCAACCGTCCGGATGTTCTTGATCCGGCCCTGCTTCGTCCCGGCCGTTTTGACCGTCGTGTGGTAATCGACATGCCGGACTTGAAAGACCGAGAAGCCATTCTAAACGTCCACGCAAAAAACAAACCTCTCTCAAAAGAAATCAACTTGAAACGCGTTGCTGAGCGCACGCCGGGATTTTCCGGTGCCGATCTGTTCAATCTCTTGAACGAAGCGGCGATCCGCGCAGCACGAGCCAACCGAAAAGAAGTACTCCAGGAAGATATTCTCGAATCCGTCGAGAAAGTCATGCTTGGACCGGAACGCAAGAGCCGTGTCATGAGCGATGAAGAAAAGAACATCACGGCGTATCACGAAGCCGGCCATGCCTTGGTCGCTCACATGCTTCCAAATGCCGATCCCGTACACAAAATCTCAATCATCGGACGCGGATCCGCCGGAGGATACACGCTGAAACTTCCGTCTGAAGACCGCCACTACCAAAAGCGCGCGCAATTCATGGACGATCTTTCCGTCATGCTTGGCGGATTCCTTGCCGAGCAAGAAACCTTCGGCGACATCACGACCGGCGCCTCAGATGACATCAAAAAATGTACACGCCTCGCGCGAGAAATGGTTACGCGCTACGGGATGAGCGAAACGCTTGGTCCTCGCGTCTTCGGAGAAACAGACGAGATGATTTTCCTCGGACGGGAAATCCACGAACAACGAAACTACTCCGAAAAAACAGCGGAGCTCATTGACGAAGAAATTCGCAAGCTCGTCGATAGCGCAATGGAGAAAGGTCGTGCTATACTGAAAAGGGAAAAAGGAAAGCTCGACAAAATTGTTGAGTATCTTCTCAAGCACGAAACCATCGAGAAAGAACAGTTCGAAGCTATCTTTAAAGAGGCTCCTGTCGCAGGTTAGATGGAGCCAGGGGGAATATGCCAAAGAAAACATCCACAGTGTTCTACAAAAAACTGCTGATGGACGCGGGGAAACGCGTTTGGCAGCAGAAATCACTGTGGATGTTTGGTTTGTTGACGGCGCTTGTCTCAACAGGAGGCGTGTTCGACGTACTTGCCAGAAGCGCACAAAGAGTCCAGCGCGGCCCAAAATTTTTGCAGAGCGTGCTCGATGGAAGCTTTGCCGGATATGATTTATTCATCCAATATGTCAGCCAGCTCAAGCACCTGGATCCAACACGCGTCACAATCACAAGTGCCATCCTGATCATTGTTTTCATTATCCTTCTCGTTGCCGCCGTCGTGGCGCAAGGGGCACTCATCCAGCAACTGCTTTCCAAAAAACCACTCGCCATTTGGGATTCGGTTAGGAAAGGTTCCTCTGACTTCTTCCGCCTATTGAGCATCGACATTCTCACGAAAGCGTCGACTCTTCTGCTCGTCTTTCTCATGACCGCAATGCTCATCACGCTCATGAGCCAAACCAACGAATGGAACTTTGTCCTCTACGCTGTCCTTTTTCTCTTGTTCTTCCCTGCTATCCTCGTGATAAACATCATCTCTATTTTTGCCCAGATCAATACCGTCCGAGAAAAAACTCACGTATTGGATGCCATCCATGCCGGAACAAACATCTTTAGGAAAAATATAATGGTGGCGCTTGAGCTCGGTCTCATATTATTTCTCGTTATCTTTCTTGCTTGGACACTCGGCGCCGTCTTCGTCCTTATTCTTTCGATTCCGTACACGCTCATAAGTGCCCTTGCCTTGCTTTCTACCAATCTCGTCCTCTTTTCCTTGACCAATCTGCTCGGCGTCATCTTCTTCACGGGAATGATTTTCGCGATTGTCGGGGCAACCGTCGCGTATGAATACGCTGCTTGGGTGGATCTGTACACACGGGCAAACAGCCCTCGCCCGCTCAAAGCCGTCCTTCGCGCACTTCGTTTCTTCAATCGACGCTGACCGGCTTTTGTAAATCACCAAAACGGGGTACACTGGGAACAAATCTCCCAGTTTTTATGTATCCCTTATGCCAGGAGACCTTCCAAGCATCGAAGACTTGATGAAAAAATCCGGCTCAGCATCTGCGCCTGCACCGAGCGCCTCGGCTCTCCCCACCACAGAAGAAAAATTCGAGGAAAAGATGCATGCCGTTCGCCTCAAAGAAAAAGAGAAACAGACGGAGGAGCAGGCCGGCAAAATTGGCGTGCCGTATGTGAACCTCAAAGCGTTTCCAATCAGTCCTGAGGCACTCACGCAAATTCCAAAGGAGCAAGCCGTCGCTCTTGAGGTTGTGAGTTTTCTTTTTACGGGAACGGAAATCCGTCTTGGCGCGCGCGACCCGAAAAGCGAAGCGGTCGGCGAACTTCTTTATCAACTCGAAGAACGCAACAAGGCACACGGAGCCATCTATAAAATCTCCGAAGAAAGTTTGCGTATCGGAATCAAAGCATACGACACACTTCCAAAAGTGAAACAAATCATCAAGGGAGTGAAGGTGACGGATGCCGAGCTGAAGAAATTCCAATCCCAAATGGATTCCTTCATGGATATCCAAAAAATATTGAACGATGCGTCCATCACTGACATGATCACGATCGTCATGGCTGCATCGCTTCAATTCGGGACGAGTGACGTTCACATCGAGGCCGAAGAAGAAAAAGTGGCGATTCGATACCGCATCGACGGCGTGTTGCAGGAAATCGCTTCGGTGCCGCATGACCTTTGGAAGAAGATCATTGCCCGCGTCAAACTCATTTCCGGGTTGAAAATCAATGTAACTGAGCGGCCACAAGACGGTCGATTCACTATTTTTCTTGAATCCGGCGACACCGATGTCCGTGTTTCAACCATCCCGACAACCTGGGGCGAATCCGTTGTTATGCGACTTCTGAAACCGAGTTCGATCAATGTGGAATTTGTGGATCTTGGTTGGCGAGCTGCTGTGCAAAAAAAGCTGGAACGTGAAATTGCAAAGCCGCACGGCATGATCATCACAACCGGTCCAACCGGTTCGGGAAAAACGACCACGCTCTATTCGATTCTACGAAAGTTGAATACTCCGGATGTGAAAATCATCACACTTGAAGATCCCATCGAATACAAACTTGAAGGCATCAACCAATCACAAATCGATCACAGTAAAGACTACACCTTTGCAAACGGTTTGCGTTCGATTCTTCGTCAGGATCCGGATATTGTGATGGTTGGAGAAATTCGTGACTTGGAGACAGCCGACGTCGCCATCAACGCCGCGCTCACCGGACACCTGATTCTCTCCACGCTTCACACCAACGACGCCGCCGGCGCGCTCCCGCGTTACATCGCGATGGGTGTGAAACCCTTCCTCCTCGCTCCCGCACTGAACGCCATCATCGGACAAAGACTCACGCGTCGCATTTGCAGTGCGTGCAAAGAACCGTACACGCCCACGCCGGAAGAACTCGCCTCGGTGAAACAAATTCTGGATGCCGTGCCGGAAAACTCCGGCGAAACCGTGCCGCCTGAAAACGAATGGGTATTTTCTCACGGCCGTGCCTGCGAGGAATGTAACGGAACCGGATATAAAGGCCGTGTTGGTATTTACGAGCTCCTCCTCATGGACGAATCCGTAAAAGCCGCGCTATCAGAATCGATTTCCGAATACCAAGTCCGACAACTTGCAATACAACAGGGCATGGTAACCATGCAACAGGACGGCATGCTCAAAGTCCTCGACGGCTTGACCACGATTGAAGAAGTTCTGCGCGTGGCCGGCGAAGGAGTGTAGTTAAGTGATGTCGATCTTACGCTCGGTTGCGTTTATAAATTCCATGGTAACACGAATATCCGCTGCCCTCAAAAATGCTCCGGCAAGATCCGGCCACTCGATCAACACAACGGCGTCCTTTCGATCGAGCCATTCTTCCAGACCGAGGGCCGTCATCTCCGATTCCTTTCCAAGTCGATACAAATCAAGATGAATGATCTCTTTTATTGTTTTGTGCGCCACGGGATAAATATTCATGATCGTAAAGGTCGGGGAGCGAACCGGACCCTTGTAGCCAAGCGCCCGAGCAAAACCTCGAACAAGCGTGGTCTTTCCAGATCCAAGATCTCCGAAAAGTTCAATGACCTCCCCGCCTTTGAGATCAGCAGCAAGGTCTGCACCAATCTGCATCGTTTCTTCTGTGGAATGCGTTTCGTAATGCATATTAAGCGAGTCGCATGTTTGGATCCGCTTCGGTGTGAAGCGGATCGATGAAGTCGTTTTGTCTCGCGCGGAAATATCCGGCCGCGCCAATCATGGCGGCATTGTCGGTTGTGAACTTCATTTCTGGAACGTGAAGTTCGAGATCGATTTGGTCAAGAGCGCCTCGAAGCGTTTCGCGCAAAAGCGTATTTGCCGAAACCCCGCCGGATAAAATCACGGACGCAGCGCCATATTTTTCTGCCGCACGCACCGTCTTTGTGACCAGAGTATCGACAACGGCATGCTGAAAACTTGCGGCAACGTCCGCGCGATTCGCCTCCGGATGCTCTTGAAGATATACGCGCACCGCGGTCTTAAGTCCGGAAAAACTAAAATCAAAGTCTCCGCTTTCAAGCATTGGCCGCGGAAACGGAATCGCGGACGCGTTCCCACTCTCGGCCATCTTCGAAATCGCCGGCCCGCCTGGGTAACCGAGATCCAGAAGCTTGGCGACCTTGTCGAATGCTTCGCCGGCCGCATCATCGCGCGTCATGCCGATGAGCTCGTAATCGCCATGTCCTTTCATCAAAATCAATTCCGTGTGCCCGCCCGAGACAAGAAGAACAAGTGCAGGAAATTTCGGAGTCCCCTGATTCCCTAACCACACGGAATACACATGCCCTTCCAAATGATTCACACCAACCAGCGGTTTCTCCCAACTCCACGCAAGCGTTTTTCCGAGCTCCACGCCGATGCGCAAAGCAGGAACAAGTCCAGGACCTTGTGTCACGGCAACGACATCGATACTTGATCCATCCGCCGCAATCCCTGATTCCAGCAATAGCGGCATAATTGCCTGCGTGTGCTCACGCGCCGCGACCTCCGGAACCACGCCGCCGTACTTGGCGTGAATGTCGATCTGTGAGGCCACAAGATTTTTTTCAACAAGAATGTCTTCGCCCTCTCCTCGAAGAACGGCGATCGCTGTTTCGTCGCAAGATGTTTCAATAGCGAGAATGCGCATAGTTCTGAAAAACTATCACGATTTTTCAAAAAGAAAAAGAGCGCTGGGTTAGCGCTGAAAGTAGGTCCGTTTTACCAGACGGTAGATCCTCCATGGGTCCTCGTGCTTCACTTGAACCAGGCGGCAGGAGGTGGCGAGCGAAATGGTCTGAAGGAAGAAATCGATTTCCGTGGTGCGGATTTCCGTGGTCGGCGAACCGCCGGGTTCACGCATGCGCATCGGCTTCTCGAGCTGGTTCACACTGCCGAGAGTGATAATTCCCTCTGCCCGATTCGTGCGGATGATCCATCCTTCCTTGATCTCCAGGTTCAACCAGTCGTCGTTGCCCTTCACGAACCAGTGGTCGACCGTGTAGAAGTCTTCGGGCACGAAGCGTTCAAACACCTTTCCGTTCATCCAAGAGAGGAAGGTTTCCACCGCAACCTTATCCGGGCAGGCTTGCGCGAGAGCCGCCTCGATCTCCTTCTCTGAAAGCAGGAACGAAGACGGAACCTGAGCAAGACGTCCCGGGGACCAACAGGCGCCGCGTCCGTACCCGACGCGCTCGCTCGCCTTCTCCATGAGACCCATCTTGCCCATCTTGCCAAGCAACGTGCTTCGACTCGCCTTGCCTTGGTGGGCAAAGAGACGATCCGTGAGCGGTTGCACCAGCTCGCCCGGCAGGACGCTCGGGTATGGCCAGTCGTACTGTTCTACGAGAATTTCGAGCATACGAGCGCACGCATGCTGCACGGCGATGAGACGAT
>Ga0326597_10002577_pt1 | contig 26908 bp, 11 predicted proteins | sample RVTome_12_FD_203789 | JGI IMG/M metagenome (GOLD analysis project Ga0326597, IMG submission 203789) | Soil microbial communities from uranium-contaminated site in the Upper Colorado River Basin, Wyoming, United States - RVT100D185 | ecosystem: Environmental > Terrestrial > Soil > Contaminated >... | reverse complement strand
TTCGCTGCCGGAATCGGGGCCGCCCTTCTGATCTTGTGGCTGGGCTCGATGGCGCTGGTGCGTGGTCTGCGGCGCTTCTTCCCGCGCCGGCTCCCCTACCTCCTGCGGCAGGGCCTGGCCAATCTCTACCGCCCCGCCAATCAGACGGTGACGGTCGTGCTGGCCCTGGGCTTCGGCGCGTTCCTCCTCGGGACGCTGGTGCTGCTGCAGCACAACCTGCTGCGCGACCTCCGCGTGGACGCCGGCCCCGCCCGGCCCAACGTCGCTCTCTTCGACATCCAGCCCGACCAGACCGAAGCCGTGGTGGCAGCCCTCCGCGAAAGCGGCGCCGCTCCTTCCGAGCCGGTGCCGGTCGTGCCCATGCGCATCGAGTCGGTCAAGGGCCTGCGGGCCACGTACCGGCTGGCCGCTCCCGGCGACGCGGGGGCGGTGCGCGATCGCTGGGCGCTGCGGCGCGAGTACCGGTCCACCTACCGCGACGAGGCCAAGGCCTCCGAGCGCATCGTGGCGGGCGCCTTCTGGAAGCCGGGCGAAGGGCGGGCCGCGTCCACGCCTTCCGCCGCGTCGCCCGTCCCCCTCTCCCTCGACGCGGGGGTCGCGCGTGAGCTGGGTGTCTCCGTCGGCGACGAGATCGTCTGGAACGTCCAGGGCCTTCTCGTGCCCTCCCGGGTCACCAGCCTGCGCGAGGTGGAATGGGCGCGCTTCGAGCCCAACTTCTTCGCCGTCTTCCCCGAGGGGCCGCTCGATGGCGCTCCCCAGACCTTCGTCGTCCTGGGCAGGATCGCCGAGGCCGCGGAGCGCGGGCGCCTGCAGCGCCGCCTCGCTGAGACCCTCCCCAACGTCACGACCCTGGACCTCTCGCAGATCCAGCAGGCCCTCGAGGGTCTCGTCGATCGCGTGGCCCTGGCCATCCGCTTCATGGCCCTCTTCACCCAGGCCGCGGGCGCCGTAGTGCTCCTGGGGGCGGTGGGGGCGAGTCGCTATCAGCGCGTGCGCGAAGGCGTCTTGCTCCGGACCCTCGGAGCCACGCGGGCCCAGGTCCGGCGCGTGCTGTTCGCCGAGTACGCCGCTCTGGGCGTTCTCGCCGCGCTCCTGGCCGTGGGCCTCGCGAGCCTGGGCGGCTGGGCGCTCGTTCGGTTTCAGTTCGAGTCCCGCTTCGCGCTCCCGCTGCTGCCGATCCTCGGGCTTGCCCTGGGAGTCGTCGCTCTCACCCTGTTCGTGGGCTTCTGGGGCAGCGCCGACGTCTATCGGCGCACTCCGGCCGACGTCCTGCGGGCGGAGTAAGGCGGCGGGGGCGGCCGCTCAGAGCGGCTCCGGTTCAGACCAGTCGCGAGAGCACGGCTTCGGGCACTTGTGCTCGAAGCGCTGGGTAGGCCTCGATCAGCCGCGCAATGTCGGCGAGGTCCTTCTGTCGTTTGCTGGCCCGGCGGCCGGGGTCGAGGGCGGCCCAGACCTTGCCTTGCAGCACGTCTTCGACGGCCGCCACGGGCAGAACGAGACCCAGGACCGACCGGCGCGATGCGCGTGGGACGAACCCGGCGTAGCGCGGGTCGGTCTGGACCTGCACGCGCAGGTCGGAGCCTTCTTTCGCCACGTTCAGGCTGTGGGAGAACCGTGACAGCTTGAAGGATCGGTCGAGCAGTGTCTCCACGCGGGACATATCCTCGGCGACGACGGCGACGTCGAGATCGAGGCTGACTACGGGCTCGACGTAGGCGTTCACCGCCTGCCCACCAATGACGCAATAGCGCACGCCGGCCTCGTCGAGAAGGGCGATGATCTCGTCGAGGAAACCCGCACGATCCGCGGTCACGGTCTTCCAGTACGTGAGCGCCTGCATCGGGGCGGCTCCTCCACCTGGGCAGTCTAGCACCGGGCCGACGAGGCGCCCGAGCACGACCGAGGACCCAAGGGCCCTGCTACCGCAGCGTCACCTTGTTGATCTCGACCCGCTCGTTCGCGCGGTCGCCCGTGACCGGCGTCTGGCCGATCTTGTCGGCGACCTCCATGCCCACGGTCACCTCGCCGAAGATCGTGTACTTGCCGGTGAGCGAAGGCTGGTCGGACAGGCAGATGAAGAACTGGTGGCCACCGCTGTCGGGCTGGTTGGGGCGGAGCACCGCCGCCACCGAGCCGCGGGTCATCGGCCGGTCGGAGAACTCCGCCTTCAGCAGGCCCAGGCCGCCCGTCCCGTAGCGCGAGGCCATCTTCGGGTCCTTCGTGAGGGGATCGCCGCCCTGGATGATCCCGCCCGCGATGACGCGGTGGAAGGTGGTGCCGTCGAAGCCGCCCGCCCCCGCCGTTTTCGCGAAGAAGCGGACGTGCCGGGGGGCCAGATCCCCCAGCAGCTTGATGGTGATCGGCCCCGCGTCGGTCTCGAGCACGGCCTCCGCGGGAGGAGGGGGCTCGGGGGTGGGTGCGGGCTTCGGCTTGGTCGCGGGCTTCGGCGCGGGTTTCCCGGGGGCCGTTGCCTGCGGAGCCGCCGCCGCGACCATGGCCAGGCTCAGGGCGACGACGACGGCGAGGCACGCGGGCTTCCGAGACGCGAGGAATCTATTCATCCCACTCTCCTTCTTCGATCTGCTTCCGTCGCAGCTCCACGCGCCGCTCCACCTCGGCCCGGTCCCCGAGCGACGAGGCTCCGATCCCCTCCACTGCGCAGGAGGCGGCGCAGCAGGCGAACACCGCGGCTTCCTGCGGATCGGCGCGCTCGTGGTAGCCCACGAGAAAAGCCGCGGCGAAGACGTCGCCCGCGCCCGTGGGGTCGACTTCGGGCCGCGGAAAGCCCGGCACGTCCACGGCGCCGTCGCGGGACATCAGGGACACCCCTCGCCACCCGCGGGTAACCGCCACGATCGGCACCCAGGCGAGAAAGTCGCGGGGGTCGCGCCCTTCCGGCAGGTCGTGCTGCGAGACGAAGAGGACGTGAACGCCCGTGAGGGCGCGCGCGGGGTCGGGCCAGTCCCGGGCGGACACGTTGCCTTCCACGTCGAAGGCCCGCAGCCAGCCCTGGCCGATGGCTCCCACGCAGGAAGCTTCGAAGGCGGGGGCCAGCGCGCCGGCGATCTCGCCCGCGACGGGCGACAGGAGGAGCACGTCCGGAGCGCGCCAGGCCTCGGGCAGGGGCACAAGCTCGATGTCGTCGGCCCGCGACGAGAGCACCTGCCGGCGCGTGCCCCCCGCCTCGTAGAGATTGGCGAAGCGGGTGGTGGCGGACGAACGGTGAACGAAGGCGGGGATCCCGGGCAGATCACGGTTGGGGTCGAAGTCCGGCCCGGCCGCGGTCAGGACCGCGGCCTCCCAACCCAGCTTCCGCGCGGTCAGGGAGCCGTAGGAAACGGAGCCGCCGAGGACGAAGCCCGTATCCCGTCGATCGAAGGTGACGTGGCCGACGGCCAGCAGCCGGGGCACGGGCAGAGGTTACGCGCGCGCCTTCTCGAACAGGCGAAGCTGGGACTCGTCGGCCTGGGTCACCGCCACCGGGTAGCGGGCGCTGAAACAGGCGGTGCAGTGCCGGCTCCCCGACGCGTCCCCCACGGCCTTCAGCAGTCCCTCGTGGGAGAGGTAGGCCAGGCTGTCCGCACCCACGTAGCCGCGAATCTCCTCCACCGAGTGGGTGCTGGCGATGAGCTCGCTCTTCAGGGGAGTGTCGATGCCGTAGTAGCAGGGTCCGGTGGTGGGCGGGCTCGAGATCCGCAGGTGGACCTCCATGGCGCCCGCGGCCCGGACCATGCCCACGATCTTGCGCGAGGTGGTGCCGCGCACGATCGAGTCGTCGATGAGCACCACCCGCTTGCCCTGGAGGATCTGGCGCACCGGGTTCAACTTGATCTTCACCCCGAAGCTGCGGATCGATTGCCGGGGCTCGATGAAGGTGCGCCCCACGTAGTGGTTGCGGATGAGGCCCCACTCGAAGGGCAGGCCGCTCTCCTGCGCGTATCCGAGGGCCGCGCCCATGCCGCTGTCGGGAACCGGGACCACGATGTCGGCGGGGGCGGGGGCCTCGCGCGCGAGCTGGCGCCCGAGCATGAGCCGGGAGTCGAGCACATTGCGCCCGAACACCGAGCTATCGGGCCGGGCGAAGTAGACGTGCTCGAAGACGCACTGGCTCACGGGCTCGTGCGGGAAGGGATGGAACGAACGCACCCCGTCCCGGTCGGCGATGATCATCTCCCCCGGCTCCACGTCCCGCACGTACTCCGCGTCGATGAGATCGAGGGCGCAGGTCTCCGAGCAGAATATGGGCGCACCGTCGAGCCTGCCCATCACCAGGGGCCGGAACCCCCAGGGATCGCGCGCGGCCACGATGGCGTCCTTGGTGAGGAAGAGCAGCGAGAAGGCACCCATCACCTTGGTCAGGCTGGCCGCGATCGCGTCCTCCACCGGCTCGCGGTGCGAGCGGGCGTAGAGATGCAGGATCACCTCGGTGTCGGAAGTGGACTGGAAGATGGAGCCCGCGGCTTCGAGCTCGTGGCGCAGCATGGTGGCGTTGGTGAGGTTCCCGTTGTGGGCCACCGCGAGGGGCCCGCGGTGACACTCGATGAGGTAGGGCTGGGCGTTCGTGGCCACGGTGTCGCCCGCGGTGGAGTAGCGGGTGTGGCCGATGGCCAGGTTGCCTTCGATGGCGTCGAGGCTCTGCTTGTCGAAGACGTCGTGCACGAGTCCCATGCCCTTGTGCTGGCGGATCCTCTCCCCGTCGCTGGCCACTATCCCCGCCGACTCCTGCCCCCGGTGCTGGAGCGCATAAAGCCCGAGGTAGGTCAGGTGCGCCGCCTCGGGGTGGCCGAAGATGCCGAAGAGCGCGCAGCGGTCGTGGAAGCGGTCGTCGTCTATGGGGGTCATGCGGTGGTGGCCCGGCCCCGGGGGCAAGCGGGGGGACATGCGCGAGACGATGTTATCCGATGAGCGGCCCTTCGTGGGTCCGTTCGGTCGGACCTCTTCGGCGTCAGTTCGACTTCTTCTTCCCGAAGAGCTTGCGCAGGCCCTCCTTGGCGGCCTCGGTGGCGAGCGACATGCCGAAGCGGGAAACGAGATCGACCTTCGGGTCCGCGGCCGTGCCCGTCACCCCGAAATCGAGGGTTCCGAAGCCGTCCTCGCGCTTCTTGAAGGCCGCCCGCGTGGTGTTGCCCGGGATCCTCGAGACGAGCTCCGGCGAGAGGGCGAGGGTCATGTCGTAGTCCAGGCCGGAAGTCGCGAGGCCGTATGTCCCCTTGCCGGTGAGCTCGAGGGCGGGTCCCTTGAGGCTCAGGACCGGGGTGCGGGCCACGCCGCCCGCGACCTCGAACTCCATCCGGCACTCCTCGAACCGCGGCGACGCCAGCTCGGGCAGCTGCAGGAGCCCGGCGAGCGTCTTCAGGACGGCGCTGTCCTTCACCCGGCAGCTCTGGACCTCGGCGTTTCCCTTGCCCCGGGCCGTGGGCATGCCTCCGGCGCCCGAGAGCGCGCCTTTCGCCGTCACCTTGCCCGACGCCGTAGGGGCGAGCCCCGCCTCCTTCAGGAGGGTCTCCAGCGACGAGCCTTCGGCCTCCAGGTCCAGGGACCATCGCATCTCGGGTAGAAGGTCGACTCGGACTCGCGCAGTCACGGGGCCATCGGCCAGGCGGGCCCGAACCGGCTCCAGACGAAGACCCTTCTTCGAGACGGTGATCGGCGATTCGACGCCACGGAGGAAGAGGGACTCGGCCAGCGCGAGGACGCCGATCCGGGCCCGGCCCTGTCCCTCCGCACCCGCGGCGCCCACCGCGAGGCGGCTCTCGAAGTCGAGGTCGTCCAGGCGCAGGAAGGCCTGCTTGCCGTCGGCCATGACGAGCTGGCCGTCCGCCACGGCCAGCCGATCCACCACGAGCTCGCGGAGAAGGCCCGAGCCGCCGCTCGCGCCCGACGATTTCGGGGAGGAGGGCGACGAGTAGACCTTCAGGCGCTCGTAGTTGTAGGAGCCCCTGGCGTCGGCCACGAGGCGGATGACCGGCTTCTCCACGGACAGGTCGTCGATCTGCAGCCGCCCGCGCAGGAGGGGCCAGAGGTCGTAGCCGAGGCGGAAGGCGTCGGCGGTGACGAGGTCCCCCTTGAAAGGCGACGGGTTCGCCAGGCTCACGCCGCGAAGCCGGAGGCCCTTCCAGAGCGAGACCTCCATCGTCTTCGCCCGCACCTCGGTTCCCAGAGCACCGCTCACCTCTGCGAGGAGCCTCTTCTCGAACTCCGGTGTGCCCACGGCGCGCAGGGCGCGCACGACGAACACGCCGCTCACCACGAGGAGGAGGGCCAGGACCGCCGCCCCGCCGAGGACCAGGCGCTTCAATCTTCAGCCCTGAAGAGAGTCGAATGGATGCAGATCGATCTCGCGACTCATCGCCACCCCCGACGCCGCTGGAATGGTACCGCGAGGCGCGATATACTTGGCGTTTTTTGGAGGTCCGACTTGTTCTTCTTGCCTCGACGTTCTCTCCCCTTTGCCCTGTTGGCGCCCGTCCTGTTGGCCCTGGCCGCGTGCGGCGGCGGCGCCAACCCCGCGGCCGATTCGCTTCCCGCGGCGGGAAGCACCTCGGTTCCCGCCGCCCTCGCCGGGAACTGGTCCCTCGAAAGCCTGGCCCGACCCGGCCAGCCGACGGTGAGACCGGTCGAGGCGGACCGGTTCACCGCGGTGTTCGAAACCGACAGGCGCCTGAGTCTCCGGGCGGATTGCAACGGTTGCGCCTCGAGCTTTGTCGCCGGCGCCGCGTCGCTCGACGTCTCCCCGATGGCCTGCACCAGGGCCTACTGCTCGAGCGCGCCTGTCGACACCGACTTCGCGATGCTCGTGGCCGGGGCGAAGACCTGGTCCGTGGAGTCCGGCAGGCTGACCCTCCGGTCCGAGGAGGGTGTCGTCACCCTCCGGCGTTGAGAAACACCGGCCTGCCCGAACGGAACCGCGGCGGCTCGTCCTAGGAGAGTCGCCGCTCCAGGCTCATCCAGGCGTGGTGCAGCTCGCGCACCGCGAGGTCGGCGAGCACACGGGCACCCGACAGAAGTGCCATGCGGTCGCCGCCCACCGTACCCAGGCGCGCGCACGGCACCCCGTGCCGGTGGGCGGCGGCGCGCACGCGCGCCTCGTCCCGCGCGCTGATGATCATGCGCGACGGCGTCTCCGAGAAGAGCAGGACGTCGGGGCGCAGCGAGCCCGGCAGGTCGAAGCGCCCGCCGAGCCCGGGCGTCTCCCCGCGGAAGGAGCACTCGGCCAGGGCCACGGCCAGGCCGCCGTCGCTCGCGTCGTGGGCGGAGCGGAGCAGGCCCGCGTCCGCGGCCTCGAGGACGAGAGCCTGCAGCCGCTTTTCCGCGTCGAGGTCGAGGCCGGGAGGCCGGCCGGCCACTCGACCGTGGACTACCTTGAGCAGCTCGCTGCCCCCGAGGTCTTCGCGGGTTTCCCCGAGGAGATAGACCGCGTCCCCCTCCTCCTTGAACCAGGCGGTGAGGACCTTCGACGCGTCCTCGAGCAGGCCCACGACTCCCATCACGGGGGTCGGGTAGATGGCCGCGCCGTCGGTCTCGTTGTAGAGAGACACGTTGCCGCCCGTTATGGGCACCCCGAGCGCGCGGCAGGCGTCGCCCATCCCGCGGATCGCCATGACGAGCTGGCCCATGACCTCCGGCCGCTCGGGGTTGCCGAAGTTGAGGCAGTTGGTGGCTCCTATGGGCGTGGCTCCCGAGGCCACGACGTTGCGGCAGGCCTCGGCCACCGCCAGGCGCGCGCCCTCGTAGGGATCGAGCCAGCCGTAGCGGCCGTTGCCGTCCGTCTTCAGGGCCAGCGCCTTCTTCGTTCCCTTCACCCGGACGACGGCGGCGTCGGAGCCGGGACCGACCAGCGTGTTCGAGCGGACGGTCGAGTCGTACTGGCGGTAGATCCAGCGCTTGTTCGCAATGGTGGGCGCGGCCAGGAGCTGGAGCCACGCCTTCCCGAGGTCGCCGGGTGGTGAGAGAAAGAGCACGTCCTCCGCGGCCGCCGGGTTCTTGGGCTCCACCCACGGCCGATCGTAGAGGGGCGCCTCGTCGGTGAGGGCCTGGTTCGGGACGTCGGCCTCGAGCGCGCCCGAGCGAAAGACTCGCAGCCTCTTGTCGGCGGTCACCCTTCCGATGGGCTCGGCGTGCAGGTCCCACTTCTCGAACACGCGCACGATCTCGCTCTCGCGGCCCTTCTCGGCCACGAGCAGCATTCGCTCCTGCGACTCCGACAGCATGACCTCGTAGGCGGTCATGCCGGTCTCGCGCATGGGCACCTTCTGGATGTCGATCTCGATCCCCGTGCCCGCGCGGGCGCCCATCTCGGAGGTGGAACAGGTGAGGCCCGCCGCCCCCATGTCCTGGATTCCTACGACCGCGCCCGTCTTGAGGGCTTCGAGACAGGCTTCGAGCAGCACCTTCTCCATGAAGGGGTCTCCCACCTGCACGGTGGGACGACGCTCCTCGCTGCCCTCGCCGAACTCGGCCGAGGCCATGGTGGCGCCGTGGATCCCGTCGCGGCCCGTCTTCGCCCCCACGTAGAAAACGGTGTTGCCCACGCCGTCCGCGCGGCCCTTGAAGATGTCCTTCGTCTTCACGAGGCCGAGGCAGAGGGCGTTCACGAGCGGGTTCTGCGCATAGCAAGGCTCGAATACGACCTCGCCCCCGACCGTCGGGCAGCCGAAGGCGTTGCCGTAGCCGCCGATGCCCCTTACCACGCCGCCGATGATGCGGCGGGTCTTCGCGTCGTCGGGGGGACCGAAGCGGAGCGAGTTGAGCACGGCGATGGGGCGCGCCCCCATCGTGAAGATGTCGCGCAGGATCCCGCCCACTCCGGTGGCCGCTCCCTGGTAGGGCTCGATGAACGAGGGGTGGTTGTGGGACTCGATCTTGAAGACGGCGGCGAGGCCCCCGCCGATGTCTACGGCGCCCGCGTTCTCCCCGGGCCCCTGCACCACGCGTGGTCCTTCGGTGGGGAGCGTGCGCAGGTGGCGCTTGCTGCTCTTGTACGAGCAGTGCTCGGACCACATGACGGAGAAGAGCCCGAGCTCGGTGAGGTTGGGCTCTCGGCCCAGGCTCTTCTGGATGCGCGCGTACTCGTCGGACGTCAGGCCGTGCTGCTCGAGGAGCTCTCGAGAAGGGGGGATCATTTGGGCCGTATTCTAAGCGCTTCCTGGCCGGGGTTCGGACAAGCGCGTGCCTCCAAATAGACAAGAGACTCAAAACCAACGACTTATCCATTGGGAACCATCCTTGCAAGTTTGCCGGGGATGGGGCGGGTGTGTCAGAGTCATAAGACCGGCAAAAGAATCTTTTCTCATAGATGGTTAACGCTCAGCGTTGGAGGTAACGCATGAGGTTCCGACGCTGCGGAATGGTCATGCTCCGCCATATGGTCCTGGCCGGGCTCGTGGTGTGCTTCCTGCCGGCCGTCGCTTCGGCCTGGTGGAACAACGCCTGGGGGCTTCGCCGCAAGCTCGTCTTCAACAACTCCGGCCAGCCGTCGAACCTCACGGACTTCCCCGTCCTCATCCGCCTCGACAGCACCCGCGTCGAGTACTTCCGCACCCAGAACGCCGGCCAGGACATCCGTTTCGTGGACGCCGATGACATGACCCTGCTCGACCACGAGATCGAGCTCTGGAACGAGGCCGGCTCCTCCTACGTCTGGGTCCGCGTCCCTCAGGTCGACGCCAGCTCGACCACGGATTACATCTGGATGTACTACGACAACCCCGCGGCGGCGGACGGACAGAACGCTGCGGGAGTTTGGGACACGGACTTCAAGATGGTCCAGCACCTGAACGAGACTTCGGGCCCGCACACCGATTCGACGTCCAACACCAACGACTCGGCCATCGTCGACGTCCAGCCCCCGCAGGGCGGCCCCGGGGGGCAAATCGACGGTGCCGACCTCTTCTCCGCGGCCAGTACCGACAACATCGACGTCACTGACGACCCGACCCTCAACGTCGGCGCCGGCGAAACCTTGACCGTGGAAGCCTGGTTCCGCACCTCGACCACCGGCACGTTCCAGCACATCGCCAGCAAGGAAGTGGCCCCGGGGGCAGGTTGGGATCTGATGGTCTGGGACAGCAACCAGGCGCGCTTTACCGTCTACGACGATGCGATGGCACCCCCGAACGCCACCGCCATGGGTGGCGCGGCGGTGACCGACAACAACTGGCACTACATCGTGGGTCGCTGGAACCGCGCCCTCTCCAACGTCCGGGTCTTTGTGGACGGAACCAGCGTGGGCACGGGGACCAACGCATTACTGGCGGGCAGCAGCTTCGCCAACGCGCAGCCTTTCGTCATCGGGGAGGAGGGAGACGCGAACCGGGGCTTCAACTTCGACGGCGCCATCGACGAAGTTCGCTTCTCCAAGGTGTTCCGGTCCAACGACTGGATCCAGGCCCAGTACCTCTCGATGTCGGACACGTTCGCGAGCTACGGGCCCGCGATGTGCGTGGGGACCTGCAACGCGCTCGGGGTCGTGGAGGGCGGGGCCGCCGCCTCCTTCACCGTCACCAACACCGGCGCCTTCGAGATGGTGTTCGCGACCGCGGCGGGCGGGAGCATCGAGCAGCTCTACGACCGCGCCGAGGATCCGCCCGGCGCTCCCGAACTCGACCTGGCGGGCACGATCGCGGCCAGCGCGGGCCCGCTCGGGCTGCACAACTTCGGTATCTCGGTCGCCGGCCCCAACTACAACGCCGCCGCCAACGACACCGGCAGCCGGTTACACATCCTCGAGGCCACCCCGACCCGCGTCCGGCTCCGGCAGGACGCGTTCTATCAAAACGGCCCGGGCGGGCCCATCCTGACGGGGGTGAAGGCACAGGGCGACTACAGCATCTACCCCGCGGGCAAGGTCGCCCTCCACTGGGACCGACAGGTCACGGCGCCCGCGGGCGTCCCCTACTCCACCGAGTACAAGGAGCTCACGATCCACCGGCTCAATGCGCCGGTGGGCAGCCCGCTCAACACCTGGACCGTATACGGGGACACGGCCGCCGCCTTCCCCCACGTCGGCCTCGACGACTACCTCTTGGCCCAGAACGAGAACACCAGCGCCTCGCCGGGGGTCAAGACCGACGTGCTCGACATCCTCTACAAGGACTGGACGGTGGCGAACGGCTATCCGGGGCAGGCCGACAACAACAACTTCACGATCAACGCGGCCGCGGAGCGGCTCAACTTCTGGTGGGTGGAGCTCACGGCCGGCACGCTGCCTTTCGGCCGGAGAGACACCTGGGACAGCCTCACCTACATCAAGCCCACGATCTTCGTGAACGGAGTGGACACGGCAGTAGCTTCCCGGAGCGCGGACTACCGGCTCCCCAGCCCCCTCGGCGTGACCGTGGGGGGACCGTGGCTGCTTGCGAGCGAGAACACGGGAGGAGGGGACGACTTCAACGAGGCGGAGGCCGCCTATGCGTTGACCCTGGACCCCGCCCTGGGCCTGACCTTCGACATCGACGGCACCGTCGCCAACCCCCGCTACCATCCCTTCTTCAAGATCAGGCACTGGCGGTCGCTGGCGGGGCCGGCTTCGGTGACCCTGGAGGGCGCCGCCCTCACCTCGGGGGTCGACTACCGGGCGGACGTGAAGCCCCTCTCCCGCGCCCACTTCGCGAACCAGCTCTCCTGGCACTCCACCCTCGAGGACGCCAACTCCCTGGGGGTGAACCTGGACGTGGGGAGCTCGGGTGGCCAGTTCGGCGTGACCTACGCCGCGGGGAAGTACGGGAACGGCGTGGTCATCGATGACAACGCGGACTCGGTCGTAGCGGGTAGCGCAGCCAGCCTCGACTTCAACGTCGGCTCGGGCGCGGTCGAGTTCTGGTACCAGCCGAACTACCCCAATTTGGATGGCCTGCGGCACATCCTGTGGTCCACCCAGGGCGTGGGTCCCGACTACTTCGTCCTGGAGAAGGCCGCGGGCACCAACGACCTGGTCTTCACGATCTCGAACAGCGGCGCAACCACGACCCAGACCGTGCCCTCCATCGGCGGCAACTGGGCCTTTCACTGGTTGCACATCCGAACGGAGTGGAATTCGGCCGCTCCTGTGGGGAGCCAGCTGCGCATTCTGGTCAACGGCTCCGCTCTTCCCCAGGTCTCCGGAGGGGTGGCCTACAGCGCCATCGGAATGAACAAAGGGCCCATTGCCTTCGGGACTTGCGGGGGCGGTGCCTGCCCGTTCGGCGTGGACGCCAACGCCAACGGGATCATCGATGAAGCGCACATCTACGGGGCGCCTCCGCAGCTTCTGGCCTACGGTGGCCTGACCGCGAACCCGAACGAGTTCCTCGCCGATCCCAGCCCAGCGAGGAACGCGGCCCTCATGAACCTGAGGGTGGACGGATCCTCCCGCCGTGGCCAGTACGTCTACTTCGGAGCGGACTCGCAGTTCCGCGGCCTGAACGTGGGTCTCTATTCCCTGGGCACCGGCGTCGGGGACAACGACCTCGTGTGGCAGTACTGGAACGGGACGGCCTGGACGAGCCTGGAGTCGGTGGGCGGCTTCACCGACACGACGCTCTCCTTCAAGAAGACGGGGAATCTCTACTGGCAGGATCCCCCGGCCTGGGCCCCCTACTCTGTCAGCGGCGGCCCCGACCTCTACTACGTCCGGGTGTACCTCGACCCCCTCGCCCCCAGTGACTACGCCTCCGCGCCCGTGGAGGGGCTCATCAAGACGGACATTCTTCTCGTGCAGTACTGCGGGGACATCACGGCGGCGGCGCAGACGTTCTCGATTCCGGCGCCCGTTCCCACGGCGGTGTCGCTGCAGTCGTTCTCGGCCACGGGCCGGGATTCTGCGCTGGATCTGTCTTGGACGACCGCGTCGGAGATCGACAATCTGGGCTTCCACCTCTACCGGTCCCTCTCTCCCGAAGGGCCGTGGCAGCGAGTCACGTCTTCATTGATACCGGGCCTGGGGTCTTCGCCCACGGGAGCGAGCTACAGCTACCGCGACGCGGACGTTCAGAACGGGACGACCTACTACTACCTGCTGGAGGACGTGGAGACCACGGGGCGGACGGAGCGCCATGGTCCGGTCTCTGCCACCCCCCAGGTCGCGGACTCTTCGGACAATGGCAATCCGGGCGGAGACTCGGGTTCGATCGGGGGCTCAGGCTCCGGGGCTCGTATCACCTACGGTGATCCTGGCTCGGCCTCCCTGCGCGAGATCGAGCGTGGTCCTTCCCACGTCGTCCTCGAGCTCCTGACTCCTGGATTCACCGCCACTACGGAAGCCGACGGCACGGTTCGCCTGGAGATTCCCGGGTTCGACGACGAGGCTTCGCTTCCTGGTTCTCTCGCCGTACCCGTGAGGCACGCCCTCGTGGAAGCCGTGGCCGGACGACGGGTACGCCTCGCTTCCGTCGTTCCCGACGACATCGTGAGCTTCGATTCCTTCCGTCTCTCCGCCGCAGGTAGTCGCGAGGTGGTGGTGGACGAGGAGGGAGTGGTGCGGGCCAGTCGGGCTTCGCGCCGTCTCCTCGAGTCCTCCCGCCAGGGTGGCTTTGCTCCCCGGCTCTGGGCACGCCTCCTGGGTACCCTCTTCCAGGCCGACACCAAGAAGGCCAGCCTGGAGCTTTCACCCCTCCGCCACGATCCCGCCTCCGGCCGTACTCTCCTCGCCCGACGCCTTACTGTGCGCGTGGAGTTCTCCGGAACCGATCCTGGGGAGCGTTCGCTCGGAGGAGCCCGGGGTCGAAGGGCCCAGGTCCAGGCGCGACCGGCCACCAAGGGTCTTCTGGCCCAGCTCGTGGTCGATTCTCCCGGGCTTTACCGCGTCCGTTTCGAGGATGTGTTTGGAACGAAACGTCGGGCTGGGGTGAACGTCCGCAGCCTGCGTCTGTCCCACCTCGGTCAGAGCGTGGCCTATCACCTGGAGCCCGACAAGGCTCTGTTTGCTCCCGGCTCCAGCCTCTTCTTCCTGAGTGACGGCAGCTCCCTCAATCCCCTGGGAGACGTGGTCTACGAGCTCGCTCTCGGTCAAAGCGCCCTGCGCATGAACGTCGCTTCCGGTGCTCCCTCAGGGTCTGACAACACGGAGTACCTGGAAACGGTGAAGCTCGAGGAGAACCGTTTCTACCAGTCCGCCCTCCTCACTGCTCCCGACCTCTGGCTCTGGGATCTCATGGTTTCCCCCGTCACCAAGAGCTACCCCTTCCCGGTGAACGCTCTTTCCCCAAGCTTCACCTCTTCACACCTCAGGGTGGTTCTCCAGGGAGCCAGCGATTTCGAGGAGATGGACCATCACCTCCGTCTGAGCGTCAACGGCATTCCCGTGGCCGAGACCACATGGGACGGAAAGCAGGAGCAGGTCGTGGAAGCCGAGATGAACGCCGGGATTCTCGTGGAGGGAACAAACACCCTCGCTCTCGAGAACGTGGGTGATGCCGGTGCCGCCTACTCCATGGTCTTCCTCAACCGCTTCCAGGTGACCTATCCGCGCCTGCTTCAGGCGGCCGCAGGACGCCTCGAGGGTCGCTTCGAGCAGTCTGGTCGCTCCGAGATCTCGGGCCTCGCCACCGGACCCTCCACGACCGGACTCTCATCGGCTTCTCTTGTCGTCGACACCACCTCCGCCCCTGTCTGGCTCACCTCTCTCGAGCCCACGCCTACCGGTCTCGCCTTCCGCTCCGAGACCGGTGCCTCCTACCTCGCTCTCTCCGACACCGCTCTTGTGACCCCACAGGTCCGACGTCCCGCGGGAACCAACCTCGCCAGCAAGGCAAACCGTGCCCACTGGGTCCTTATTGCTCCCCGCGAGTTCCTCCCTACGGCCAAGCCTCTCCTCGAACTCCGGCGAAGCCAGGGTCTGCGGGCCAAAACCGTGGCCCTCGAGGACGTCTATGCCGAGTTCGGCTTCGGAGAGCCCAGCGCCAAGGCCATCCACGACTTCCTCTCCTTCGCCTTCCACAACTGGAGAACTCCTCCCCGCTACGTCGTCCTCCTCGGAGACGCAACCTACGATCCCAAGGACTACCTGAAGACGGGAGTCAAGGACCGCGTCCCCACTCCCATCGTCGAAACCACCTACCTCTGGACCGCCTCCGATCCTTCGCTCGCCGCCGTCAACGGTGCAGATGCTCTCCCCGACCTCGCCATCGGACGCCTCAGCGCGGGGACCTTCGAAGAAGCCCAAAGGCTGGTCGACAAGCTCCTCGCCTTCGAGCAGGCCGGAAGAATCTTCGACGGAAAGGCCATTCTCGTGGCCGACAACGCCGATCTCGCCGGCAACTTCGAAGCCAACCAGGACGAAATCGCCTCTTCCGTCCTCCAGAATCGAGAGACCCAGAAGCTCTACCTCCGAGACCTCGGGACCTCTCTACGCTCCGAAATCCTCGCTGCCTTCGACAATGGTCCCGGAATCGTGAGCTACGTCGGTCACGGAGCCACCGCGGTCTGGGCCTCTGAGAACGTCCTGAACAACCTCGACGTGGCTTCTCTCCAGCCCCAGGCTCAGCAGCCCCTCCTTCTGACCCTGAACTGCCTGAACGGCTTCTTCCACTTCCCTCCTCTCGATTCCCTGGCCGAGGCTTTGGTCAAGGCCGAGGGCAAGGGCGCCCTCGCCGCTTTCTCTCCCTCCGGCCTTTCCGTCAACGACGCCGCTCATCTCTTCCACAAGGCCCTGCTCACACAGATCGAATCGGGAACACACCAAAGACTCGGCGATGTCGTCCTCGCCGCCCAGCAGGACTACGCCAACTCCGGCGCCATGCCCGAGCTCCTCAACATCTACCACCTCCTCGGCGACCCCGCCATGAGGATCCGTTAGGACGGCTCATGAGCAACCCCCAAAGACCCTTCGGGTGCAATCTCCCCCTGGCGGTCGCCCTGCTCGGTGTCGTCTTCGCCGGAGAGGCGCGGGGCGCCCAGCTTCGGGCGGTCCAGACGGGCACGACGACCCTCCTCGGGGGAAGCGCGTCGGTCACGGCCACGCTGTCGCCGGCGGTGGATGGCACCAAGGCCTTCCTGGTCTTCGGCGTCAGCGAGAGCACTTCGAACCCGGGGGACGGCCAGGTCACCGGTCAGATCACCAATTGCACGCCCACCTGCAACACCGTCACTTTCGCCCGGTCCGGGACCACCGGTGCGATCACCGTGAAATGGTACGTGGCGGAGTTCGCGAGCGGCGTGTCGGTGCAGCGGGGCAGCGTCTCGCTCCCGCCCGGGCCGCCCTCGGACACGCCCGTCCCCATCGCGAGCGTCAACCTCGCCCGGAGCTTCCCCCTCGTCACCCTCCGCACCGCAGGCGGGCTCTACGACAGCGGCGACTTCATCCGAGCCAAGCTCACGAGCAGCACCAACCTCCAGATCTTCGACCCCGAGGGCGGCGCCGGACTGCCCGTCGCGGAGTGGCAGGTGGTCGAGTACACGGACGCCAGCGTCCAGACCGGAGACCTTTCGTTGACCTTCAGCCAGACTTCCCAGACCGCCACCCTGGCCCCCGCGGTCAACACCTCGAAGTCCTGGCTGATCTTCGGCTACGAGTGCACGCCCGCCCCCTGCCAGAGCGACCAACCCAACATCGGCGCCAAGCTCTTCCGCGGCCGCATCACCAACTCGACTACCCTCACCTTCGATCGGAGCAACGCGTCCGCCGCCCCCGCCGAGATCGTCAACCTGACCTGGTACCTCGTCGAGTTCACGGACAACACCCGGGCCTTGAATGGCTCCGAGCCGTTCGCGGCGGCGGAGGGCCAGCGCGAGGTCGTCATACCGCCGGTGACCCACGACCAGTCTATTGCCGCGGGCGGCGGCTACGCCCGGGGTGGCGTGTCTCCCTACAACCTGGACGACAACGCGGGTGTCGCCTGGTTCACCCTCGATCTCCGGTCCCCGCGAGACCTCGTTCTCTCCCGCGGCGCGACGCCGGCCGGCGCCAACCTGGGGTGGTACGTCATCGAGTTCCTGACCACGCGCTACCGCTCGATCGGGACGGCCGGGGCCTACAACACGGGGAACGTGACCGCCAACAACGGGTCGGAGGTCGTGATGGGATCCGGTACCTCCTGGACGACGGCGAACCGCGGCCGGGGCGACCGCATCACGATCCCCTGCCCCGACCCTCCCACCTGCACGGGGGGCACGAACTACACGATCTTCTCGGTGGACTCGCCGACCCAGCTCATCCTCACATCGGTCTTCACCGGCACGAGCGGCCTGCAGAGCTACAACATCACCCGGAAATTCGCGACCCTCCAGGCCTGGGAGGACTGCGTCTCCGGAGCCGCGCTGGGCCCGCTCTGCGAGGGGGTGACCGGGGGCAGCCTTCTCGCCGACCAGCGGCGCGAGGTCGGGATCGCGTACAAGGACTCCGTCTTCCTCAAACTCGGTGCCCCTCCCATCGTCACGATCGATGGCTCGACCACCGACGCCACCCACACGATCACCCTCACCGCCGACTCCGGCAACCGCCACCTCGGGCTCCGGGGCAACGGCGTGATCCTGGACATGAACGGGGGCACCTCCACCGACGGGGTGCAGGTGAACGACGAGTTCGTCACCGTGGAGTGGCTCGAGATCAGAAACAACGGCGACCTGGGCGCGGACGGGATCGAGGTCGGCCTCCTGAACCCGCCCAACCAGATCGTGGTGCGCCACAACCTGCTCCACAACTTGACCTACGGCCTCCAGTTGCAGGACAACGACGTCAACCTCGACGCCTTCGACAACATCATCCACGACAACGCGCGCAACATCGTCCTCGAGCAGCTCCTGGTCGGGAGCCCGGTGGTTCGTATCTTCAACAACACGGTCTTCCGGGCCGGGTCGGCCGGGGTAGCGGGCATCGGCACGCTCATAGCCGGCAGCTACCCCTCGGTCGTGCTCAGGAACAACGTCTCCCACAGCAATGCCGTCGGCGATTACGGTGTGTCCGGCCTCGACCCCGCGAGCAGCAACAACCTGGCCGGGGACGCGACCGGAATCACCCATAGCCCCGCCGGTGGCGGCTTCGACTCGGTTCCCCTCAGCGGTGCAGGAGGAGTCAACTTCGTGAGCACCCCCCTGGGGTCCGAGAACCTGCACATTCAGGGCACGAGTCAAGCCGTGAACACGGGCGTCGACCTGAGCGCCGTGTTCCAGACGGACATCGACGGGGTCGTTCGCCTCCTCCCCTGGGAGATCGGGGCCGACGACACCAGTCAGACCACGGCCGTCACGCTCCAGTCCTTCTCTGCGGCGGGGGCGGACGGTGCGGTGGATCTGTCGTGGACGACGGCGAGTGAGCTACAGAACCTGGGCTTCCATCTGTACCGGTCGCTGTCCGCGGCGGGTCCCTGGGAGCGGATCACGTCGTCGTTGATTCCCGGTCTCGGCTCTTCCCCCACAGGAGCGAGCTACGCCTGGCGTGACGCGGGCCTCTCGAACGGGACGACCTACTTCTATCTGCTCGAGGACGTGGAGACCACCGGACGGACGGAGCGTCATGGGCCCGCCTCGGCGACGCCGCAGCCTGGCTCCGAAGGCGGCGCGGGTGGTTCCGGTGGTTCCGGCGAATCGGACAAGGGGGGTGGCTCCTCGAGTGGCTCCGGCCGCATCACCTACGGTGATCCCTCGTCCTCCTCCCTGCGTTCGATCGAGCGGGGCAAGGATTACGTCGTCCTGGAGCTGCTCACGCCCGGCTTCGTCGCCACTCCCGAAGACGACGGCACGGTGCGCATTTCCATCCCCGGATTCGTGGACACGACCTCTCCCGGACAGCTCGCGGTTCCCGTGCGTCGTGCCCTCGTCGACGCGCTCGCCGGCCGACGGGTCCGCCTCGCCTCCGTCTCCGCCGAAGACGTCGTGACCTTCGACTCCTTCCGTCTGGCCGCAGCTTCCGCCCCCGAGGTCGTGGTCACCGCGCGTGGGGTCGTCCGGACCGGCTCGTCCCCACGCCGTCTCGTCGAGTCCTCCCGCAAGAGCGGCCTGGCTCCCCGCCGCTGGGCACGCCTGCTGCCGGGCCTTTTCCAGGGAGAGACCAAGAAGGCCCAGGTGGAGCTCGCACCCCTGCGCCACGATTCCATCTCCGGGCGCACCGTCCTGGCTCGCCGTCTGGTCGTCCGTGTCGAGTTCGTGGGAACCGATTCGAGCGAGCGCTCGCTGGGAGGCTCCCGTGGCCGCAGACCACCCGCGCCCACGCTGCCTCGCAAGGGAGTCTTTGCCCAGCTCGTGGTCCGAGCCCCCGGTCTCTACCGTCTTCGCTTCGAGGACGTCCTGGGCTCGGCTCGACGTGGCCTCAACGCCTCGAGCCTTCGCCTGTCCCACCTCGGGCAGGCCGTCCTCTACCACCTCGAGCCCGATCGTGCCCTCTTCGCTCCCGGCTCCAGCCTCTTCTTCCTCGTCAAAGACGACCCTTCCCTGCACGACCGTGGCGAGGCCGTCTACGAGCTCGGTCTCGGCCAGACGGCCTCCCGCATGGGGGTAATCTCCGGGGCTCCCAGCGGCCCTCTGGCCACGGAGTACCTCCACACCCTGACCCTGGAGCAGAACCGCTTCTACCAGTCCGCCCTCCTCCAGGCCCCCGATCTCTGGCTCTGGGACCTCCTCCTGTCTCCCCTCACCAGGAGCTACTCCTTCACCGTGAATGCTCTCGCTTCGAGCTCCTCGTCCTCACACCTGAAAGTGGTTCTCCAGGGAGCCAGCGATTTCGAGGAGATGGACCATCACGTCCGGGTCTCCCTGAACGGAATCCCGGTCGGGGAGACGACCTGGGACGGCAAGGTCGAGCAGGTCTTCGAGGCCGACGTCACCCCGGGCGTCCTCGTGGAGGGAACAAACACCCTGGCCCTCGAAAACGTGGGCGACGCGGGTGCCGCCTACTCCATGGTCTTCCTCAACCGCTTCGAGGTGAGCCACCCGCGATGGCTGACCCTTTCCGGCGGAAGACTCGAGGGACGTTTCGAGCAGTCCGGTCGAGCCGAAATCCAGGGACTGGGAACCCCGCAGACCGCTTTCGTGGTGGACAAGACGGCGGCTCCGATCTGGCTCCGCTCTCCCGAAGTCACCCCCACGGGTTTGGCCTTTCGGGCTGAGGTCGACAAGAGCTATCTCGCGGTGTCCGACTCCAGCGTCCTCGCACCGGAGATCCGCAAGAGAATTCCCACCAGCCTTCGCAAGGCTTCGAACCGTGCCACCTGGATCCTCATCGGTCCCCGCGAGTTCCTTCCCGCCGCTCGTCCCTTGCTCGACCTCCGCCGCTCCCAGGGATTGCTCGCCAAGTCGGTCGCCCTCGAGGACGTCTATTCCGAGTTCGGCTTCGGAGAGCCCAGCGCCAAGGCCATCCACGATTTCCTTTCCTTCGCCTTCCACAACTGGAGAACTCCTCCCCGCTACGTCGTCCTCCTCGGAGACGCAACCTACGATCCCAAGGACTACCTGAAGACGGGCGTGAAGGACCGTGTCCCCACTCCCATCGTGGAAACCACCTACCTCTGGACCGCCTCCGATCCCAGCCTTGCCGCGGTCAATGGTGAAGACGCTCTCCCCGACCTCGCCATCGGACGTTTGAGCGCAGGAACCCTCGAAGAGGCCCAACGGCTGGTCAGCAAGCTCCTCGCCTTCGAACAGGCAGGAAGAACCTTCGACGGTAAGGCCATCCTCGTGGCCGACAACGCCGATCTCGCCGGCAACTTCGAGCAGAACCAGGACGAAATCGCGGCTTCCGTTCTCCAGGGTCGAGAGACCGAAAAGCTCTACCTCCGCGACCTCGGGTCCTCTCTACGCTCCGAGATCCTCGCTGCTTTCGACAATGGTCCCGGAATCGTGAGCTACGTGGGTCATGGAGCCACCGCGGTCTGGGCCTCCGAGAACGTCCTGAACAACCTCGACGTGGCTTCTCTCCAGCCCCAGGCCCAGCAACCCCTTCTCCTGACCCTCAACTGCCTGAACGGCTTCTTCCACTTCCCTCCTCTCGATTCCCTGGCCGAGGCTTTGGTCAGGGCCGAGGACAAGGGTGCGCTCGCCGCTTTCTCTCCCTCCGGCCTCAGCGTCAACGACGCCGCTCACCTCTTCCACAGGGCCCTGCTCACCCAGATCGAGTCCGGTGCCCACACCCGCCTGGGAGATGCCGTCCTCGCCGCCCAGCAGGACTACGCCAACACCGGCGCCATGCCCGAGCTCCTCTCCATCTACCACCTCCTCGGCGACCCCGGATTGAGGATGCGTTAGGGGGCGGGAGGCCGCCCGAGGCCAGGTGCGTTGACCCCGATTGAACTGATGAGACACTTGAGGTTTTATGGATTTATCCTGCTAAAGTATTGATAAAACTCTCTCGTAGCACAGGCGAGCCACTGGCTCTGGTCTTGCTAGTGAACAGGCGGGGACCTATTGTGTGGCTGAACTCCGGTCACGCGGCCGTCCGCGCCGCCGGCGCGCGAGCCCACCCGTCCGACTTCCCGGGCCGAGGCCGCGTCCGGGCGACCGTCCTCGCGGCCGCCCTCGCGTCGTGGATGGCTCCCCCCGTCGCCCAAGCCTTCGTGAAGTCGGTCGAGTACGCGGAGATCGTCATCGACGCGACGAAAACGTCGACCACCGCGAATCTGACCCGGAATCAAGTTGTCGCGAACTGCGTCCCGTTCGCCTCCTCGATGGCGGACTCGGGGGTCGACGGCTTCGGAAACGCATTCACGGACGTCTTCCTCACCGCCGGGTCGCCGCCGACGGTCACCGTCCAGCGAGACCTCACCGGGGGGACGGTCACGGTGGGCGTCTACGTCGTGGAGTTCGACCCCGCCTACGTGAGGGTGCAGCAGGCGCCGTTCTCCCTGGCCAGTGGCACGGCGGGACCGGTCACCGCCGGCCTCGCCCCCGCGGTCGACCTCGCAAGGGCGGCCCTGGTGTTCTATACGCGCAACGACTTCCCCAGCGGGTCCAACGGGTACAACGACGTCACCGTCGAGGGGTGGTTCTCTGCGACCAACCAGCTCTCGTTCCAGCGAAACACCACGCAGCCCACCATCAACGGTCACTGGTACGTCTTCGAGGCGCTCAACGTGTCGGGCTCGTACGTCTTCGCGGTCCAACCAAAGACCTTCACCTTTGCGACGGCGACGGGAACGTCCACTGCCTTGAGTCCCAGCGTCGGGTCGACCGAGACCTTCGTGGTCGGCTCTTACCGGACGGCCTTGGCCTCGGACCACGCGGATCGGGGTTCCTTCCGGTTGTTCCTGTCCGGTTGCTCGGGAAGCCCGAGCACGTGCACCTCCGTCACGGCGGAGTCCTACGCAGGCGCCAGCTCGGTGACCGTGACCGCATTCGCGATCACCTTCCCGAGCGGGGTCCGGGTCCAACGCGGCGCTCTCAGCTACACGGCCAGCGGAGGCACCTCGACGCTGCAGACGGCGGCCCTCAGCCCCGCCTTCAACATGTCGCAGACGATGGTCTGGAACGGCTTCGGCATGGCGGCGGGCATCATGCGCGCGAACGAGAGCTCGGGTGACCAGATGTTCATGGCCCAGCACCGACTGAAGATGGCCGCCCCCACGAGCGTCCAGGGCAACCGTGGCGCGGTTGGCGTCGTCGCCGTTGGCACCTGGGAGGCCGTCGAGTTTGCCACGGCGACGGCCGTCGAGCTGCAGTCGTTCTCGGCCGCGGCGCGGGACTCGGCGGTGGATCTCCAGTGGACGACCGCCACCGAGCTCCAGAACCTGGGCTTCCACCTCTATCGCGCCCCCGACGCGGACGGGCCCTTCGACCGGATCACCGCTCACCTGATTCCCGGCCTGGGATCGTCCCCGACGGGAGCGAGCTACAGCTATCGCGACACGGGCCTCACGAATGGCACCCCCTACTTCTACCTGCTGGAGGACGTGGAGACCACGGGGCGCACGGAGCGGCACGGGCCCGTGACCGCCACCCCCGGAGCCACGGGTACGGGCGAGGGTGACGGATCGGGCGGTGGCGGCGGCTCGGGTGGCGGGTCGGACGGCGCGGGCGACGGGTCAGACGATCCAGGCGACGGCGATGGCGCGGGCGGATCGGGTCGTGCTCGCATCACCTGGGGCGACCCCTCGGCGGTCTCCCTGCGCATCGCCGAGCGCGGGCCCGCACACGCGTTGCTCGAGCTTCTCACCCCCGGCTTCACGGCCGTGACCGACGCCGACGGGACGGTCAGGATCTCGATCCCTGGTTTCGAAGACACCGCTTCTGCCGGCGCCCTCGCCGTCCCCGTCCGTCGCGCACTGGTCGAGGCGCTGGCCGGGCGCCAGGTCCGCATGACCTCTGTGCAGGCCGACGACGTCGTCACCTTCGACGGCTTCCGTCTCGCCGCTGCGGTCGCGCGCGAGGTCGTGGTCACCGAGAGCGGGATCGTCAAGGCCGGCGCCGGCCGTCGGCGCCTTCTGGAATCGAGCCGAAGCGGTGGCCTCACCCCCAGGCTGTGGGCTCGCCTCGACGGCTCCGTTTTCCAGGGCGAGACGAAGAAAGCCCGGGTCGAGCTGACGCCGCTCCGGCACGATCCCGGCACCGGCCGAACCGTCCTGGCCCGCCGGCTCTTCGTACGCCTCGAGTTCGTGGGGGTCGAGGCGGGCGAGCGGTCGCTCGGCGGGTCACGGGGCCGCCGCCCCGGGGGCACGTCGCTGGTGCGCTCGAAGGGGGTCGTGGCCCAGGTCGTGGCTCGTCAAGCAGGGCTCTACCGCGTCCGCTTCGAGGACGTCTTCGGCACAGCCCGCCGGGGCGTGAGCGCCGCCGGCCTCCGCCTGTCTCACCTGGACGAGCCCGTCGCCTATCACATCGAGCCCGACCGGGCGCTCTTCGGACCGGGCGGGAGCCTGTTCTTCGTGAGCGAGGGCGCAGCCCAGACTCCGCGCGATGAGGTCGTCTACGAGCTCAGCCTCGGACAGGCCGCCCTCCGCATGGGCCGGGTGTCCGCGGCCCCGAGCGGACCCGACGCCACGGAGTACGCGCAGACGCTCCGGCTCGAGCAGAACCGCTTCTACCAGTCCGCGCTCCTTCAGGCCCCGGACCTCTGGCTGTGGGATCTCCTCGTCTCTCCGGTCACGAAGACCTATGCGTTCACGGTCGACTCACTCTCCGCCAGCTCCACCCCCTCGCGCCTCAGGGTCGTGCTGCAGGGAGCCAGCGACTTCGAAGGGCTGGACCACCACGTTCGCCTCTCCGTGAACGGCATGCCCGTGGCCGAGGCCACCTGGGACGGCAAGGTAGAGCAGGTCGTCGAAGCCGAGGTGAGTGCCGGGATCGTCGTGGACGGTGCGAACAGCCTGAGCGTCGAGAACGCGGGCGACGCGGGCGCCGCCTACTCCATGGTCTTCCTCAACCATTTCGAGATGAGCCATCCACGGCTCCTCGCCGCGAGCGGCGGGAGGCTCGAAGGGACCTTCGGGGACTCCGGCCGCGCCGAGATCCTGGGCCTCACCAGCCCGGCCTTCGTGCTCGACACGACCTCAACCCCCGCATGGCTCACGTCGGCCGAGCCGACGCCCTCGGGCCTCGCCTTCCGCGCCGAAGCGGGACGGCGCTATCTCGCGGTGGCGGAGTCGGCCCTGCTCGCCCCCGAGGTCAGACGCGCTGCCCCGGCCCGCCTCAAGGGCCGCGCCCACCGTGCGCACTGGGTCCTCATCGGTCCCCGGGAGTTCTTGCCCGCGGCCCAGCCTCTCGTGGACCTCCGCCGTGCTCAGGGCCTTCGCACCATGACCGTGGCCCTGGAGGACGTCGCCGCCGAGTTCGGTTACGGGGAAGCGAGCCCGGAGGCCATTCACGACTTCCTCCGCTACGCCTTCCACAACTGGAGGACGAAGCCCCGCTACGTCGTCCTCCTCGGGGACAGCACCTACGATCCCAAGAACTACCTCGGCACGGGCGTGAAGGACCGCCTTCCCACCCCCATCGCCCTCACCAGCTACCTCTGGACCGCCTCCGACCCCACCCTCGCCGCCGTCAACGGCGAAGACTCCCTCCCCGACCTCGCCCTCGGACGCCTCAGCGCCGGCACCTTCGCAGAGGCACAGAGGCTGGTGAACAAGCTCGTCGCCTTCGAACAGGCGGGAAGGTCATTCGAGGGAAAGGCCGTCCTCGTCGCCGACAACGCGGACCTTGCGGGAAGCTTCGAGGCCGACCAGGACGAGATCGCCTCCCTCCTGATCGCGGATCACGAGGTCGAAAAGGTCTATCTCCGCGACCTCGGAGGCGCCACCCGCGACACCATAAGGGCCGCCTTCGACTCCGGCCCCGGTCTCGTCAGCTACGTGGGTCACGGCGCCACCGCGGTCTGGGCCAGCGAGAACGTCTGGAACAATACCGACATCGCCGGTCTCGGCGGGCAGGATCAGCAGCCCCTGCTGCTGACCCTCAACTGCCTGAACGGCTTCTTCCACTTCCCGCCCTTCGACTCCCTGGCCGAGGCCTTCGTCAAGGCCGAGGGCAAGGGAGCGATCGCCGCCTTCGCCCCCAGCGGCCTCAGCATCGACGCGGCCGCCCACCTCTACCACAAGGCCCTGCTCACCGAGATCGAGGCGGGCGGCCATCTCCGCCTGGGAGACGCCGTCCTCGCCGCCCAGCAGGACTATGCTGACACGGGTGCCATGCCCGAGCTCCTCTCCATCTATCACCTCTTCGGCGATCCCGGAATGAAAATTCGGTGAGGGACCGCGTTCAGGAGCGCCGGGTGATGGGCCAAGCCAACTCGCCCAGGAGTCCCTCCGGCATCTCGCCGTCCCCCGGATAGCCGAGCCGAGCCGGACTGCGCTCCCGCGGCCAGTGCGCGGTCCCGAACAGGAAATCCCAGACCGAGAACACGACCCCGAAGTTCTTGGCCACTCCGCCCTCGTCGGAGGCGTCGTGGTGCCAGAGGTGCATGCGCGGGTTGTTGAGGACGCGGCCCAGCGGACCGAGGCCCACGTCGAGGTTGGCGTGGTTGAGGTCGCCCCAGACGGTGGAGAAGACCGCCACCCAGAAGGCCGCCGCCCCGGACGCCCCCAGCAGCGCGAGGGGCAGCCACTGCGCGGCCTTGTACACGACGATCTCCATCCAGTGGAAGCGGAAGTTGCCGACGAAGTCCATGACGTGGATCGAGTGGTGCACCTTGTGGAAGGTCCACAGCCAGGGCACCCGGTGCAGCAGGTTGTGGACGCACCACTGCAGGAAGTCGGAGACGAGCAGGAAGGCCGCGAACTGCGCCCAGAAGGGCCACGAGGATACCGGGGACGCGTCGAGCCGCAGGCCCCCTTGCTGGAGGAGGCGCGTGGCCTCGAGGGCGAGCCAGCCGTTCACGCCCGCGGTCAGGACGCCGAAGACGTGCCCGTTCAGGGCGAGGAAGCCGAGGTCGCGGAGCCAGCCGGGTCGGAGCAGGGGCTGGCCCGGTCGCCACGGCACGAGCCGCTCGAGCACCACGAACGCGACGGTGATGCCGACGAGCCAATGCAGGTAGTTCACGCGCTAGCCCACAGTAGCGCGATCGGGCCCCCAGGGTCTCCCGGTCCCGGGGTTGACGGCGCCGCGAGGCGGGCCGGATACTGAGACGTCGGAGCCACGCCGCTGAACCTCATCGTCCTCGCCATCCCCGTTTTCTTCCTGCTCATCGGGGTCGAAGCGCTCTTCGCCTGGCGCGAGCAGAAGCGCTACTACCGCCTAAACGACTCGGTCAACGACCTCTCTTGCGGCATCCTCGAGCAGGTCGCGGGCGTCTTCTTGAAGACAGCGCTCTTCGCAGGCTACCTATTCGCCTACGATCGCTACCGGCTCTTCGAGATCCCGTCCGGCTCGGCCCTGGCCTTCGTCGCCTGCTGGCTCGGCGTGGACTTCTTCTATTACTGGTTCCACCGCTGGAGCCACGAGGTGAACGCCGGCTGGGCCGCCCACATCGTTCACCACCAGAGCGAGGAGATGAACCTCGCGGTGGCCTTGCGGCAGAGCGTCTTCCAGGGCGCTTTGTCGTGGGTCTTCTACCTGCCCCTGGCCTTCGTGGGGTTTC
>Ga0326597_10002575_pt1 | contig 26911 bp, 21 predicted proteins | sample RVTome_12_FD_203789 | JGI IMG/M metagenome (GOLD analysis project Ga0326597, IMG submission 203789) | Soil microbial communities from uranium-contaminated site in the Upper Colorado River Basin, Wyoming, United States - RVT100D185 | ecosystem: Environmental > Terrestrial > Soil > Contaminated >... | reverse complement strand
TGTTCGATTTCAGGCCAGTTGATCGCATTGCCGTTTGCATGGTTGCGCAGTGCATCGAGTAACGATGGAATAAAGTAAAGCCCCGGCTCGATCGTAACGACGAAACCTGGCTCGAGGACGCGCGTAAGGCGTAGCATCGGATGCTCCGGGGGCGGGGCGCGGCGGCTACCGTCGGGGCCGGCGAAATGGCCGCCCGCATCGTGAACCTGTACGCCTAGCAGATGGCCGAGACCATGCGGCAAAAATGTGCGCGTAATGCCGCGCTCGTAGCCTTCCGCGGCGCTACAGCGGAGCAGATTACGGTCATGCAGCACAGTCGCGAGCAACTTGTGTGCCGTATCGTTCAGGCTGACGAAGTCGATGCCGCTGCGCACCTCAGCGCATAAGGATTGCTGCAGTTCATCCATGGCTGCGATGAGCGCCTGCATAGACTCGGATCCGTGGCAATACGTTCGCGTGATGTCGGCAGCGTAGCCGTTGAAAGTCGCGCCTGCATCGATGAGTAGCGAGCCCGGTGTCCCGCAGCGCGCGTGGCCGAGATGTTGATAGTGCAATGTAGCAGCATGTTCGTTGAGCGCGATTATATTTGGGTACGGCAGCGTAGACGCCCGTTGGCGTGTCGCTTGGCAATAGATTTGATCGAGCTCGAACTCCGAGGCGCTCGTGCTAAACGCCTCGGCGATCGTGCGATGACCCACGGCCGCAATCGCGTTGGCTGCCTCGATACAGGCGACTTCGTATGCGGTCTTACGGGCTCGCGTGTAATCGAGGCGAGCAAGTAGTGTCGTATCGTTCGCCGTGCCTCGATCGATCCCGGCAGCCTGCGGCGGGCCGATGGTCGCCACACGCCCGCTGAGCGGCTCGAGAGCGGCCGCGACTTCCGCCTCGCTGCCCGCATGGCGCAATTCGAAGTGTTCCAGCCATTGGCCTTCCGGGACGGCTGGCGGCGCATGCCAAAAGCTGTCGTCCTGGAAATAAATCAAGCGCGGCTTTTCACCAGGCACAAACCGAATCGCCGAACCCGGGTGCCGGCTCAACGGGAGCCACGTCTTAAAATAAGGTTCGGCGCTGAATGGATAGATACTGTCGTCGCGAAACGCCGTGAGTTCCGGGCCGGAAAAGATCAGCACCGAATCGAACTCCGCCGCCTCGAGTGCAGCGGTGAAACGGGATGACCATTCGCGCACATGGGCCGCGTAAACTCCGCTGAAGTCGCTGTTCGGTAGATCAATATTCATAGATAAGATCGACGGGCTTGTTGCGCCGAGAGTTAACACATTGGTCAAACTCGTGAATAATAGGGTGCCGCGGACATAAGCACCAAACCTTTGCGTGCGCGGCGGCACGCGCCAGAAGCTACGGTCCTCGCTGAACCCGGACCGTGGAGTTGCCAGTGAGATGAATGGAATGCGGGTTAGCTATGGATAGACCTTTCGGTAGCTTCTTTGCGACGCGCTCGGTGGTTGCCGCAAAGAACGGTATGGCGGCGACGAGTCAGCCGCTCGCGACGCAGGCGGCTATAGAGCTCCTTCACCAAGGCGGCTCGGCGGTCGATGCCGCGATAGCGGCCAACGCCGTGCTCGGCGTCGTGGAACCGACAGGCTGCGGTATCGGCGGTGATTTGTTCGCGATCGTCTGGGACGCCGAGCGCGGTCGCCTAGCCGGGCTCAACGGCAGCGGGCGCTCGCCGCGCAGCTTGACGCTCGAGAAATTGCGTGCCATGGGTCTGCAACGGATCCCGCCGCATGGGCCACTGCCTGTCAGTGTGCCAGGCGCTGTCGATGGCTGGTTCACGTTGCATGAAACTTACGGTCGCGTGCCAATGACGCGGGTGCTCGCACCGGCGATCCGGTATGCCAGCGAAGGATTCCCCGTGAGTGAGATCATCGCGGGTTACTGGGCGCAGGACGCCGCGGCGCTCGCGAGCTACCCTGGGTTCGCAGGCCTCTACATGCCGGGGGGGCGTGCGCCGCAACCCGCGCAGACTTTTTCGAACCCCGCTCTGGCCGACACCTACAGCGAATTGAGCGAGGCCGGTGGGCGGGCATTTTACGAAGGCCGGATCGCGCGGCGGATCCACGAATTCATGGCGGCAAACGGCGGTTATCTGAGCGATGAGGACCTCGCGGCACATCGCTCGGAGTGGGTGGATCCGATCGCGACCTCGTATCGCGGTTACGACGTTTGGGAGATTCCACCGAATAATCAAGGGCTCACTGTGCTGCAGATGCTCAACATGCTCGAAGAGCACGATCTGCGGTCGCTCGGACCGCAGGAACCGGACTATCTGCACTTACTGATCGAAGTAAAGAAGCTCGCGTTCGAGGACCGCGCGCGCTTTTATGCCGACCCCGAACATGTCGACGTTCCAGTTCAAGCACTCCTGTCCAAGGAGTATGCGCGCGCGCGTAATCGGTTGTTCGACCCAACCAAGGCATCCACGCGGTTACCCTACGGCGAGCCGAGTGTGCTCGGCGCGGGGGACACGATCTATCTCACGACGGCAGACTCCAGCGGGAATATGGTCTCACTGATTCAGAGTAATTTTCGTGGCTTGGGTTCGGGTATGACCGTTGCCGATCTCGGTTTCGGTTTCCAGGATCGCGGCGAGCTGTTCAGCCTGGACCCTGGGCATCCGAACGTCTATGCTCCCGGCAAGCGCCCGTTCCACACGATCATTCCCGCATTCGTGACCAAGAATGGCAAACCCTATTTGAGTTTTGGCGTGATGGGAGCGGACATGCAGCCGCAGGGTCACGTCCAGGTGCTCGTCAATCTGATCGACTTCGGTATGAATATTCAGGAGGCCGGCGACGCCGTGCGCATTCGTCATGAAGGCTCGAGTGATCCTACCGGCACGCGGATGCACACCGGCGGCACGGTGTTACTCGAGTCGGCATTCGGCACCGAGGTCGTGGCTGCCTTAGAACAGCGTGGTCACGTCGTTGCGTACGACCGCGATGGCTTCGGGGGCTACCAGGCGATTCAATGGGACGCGGCCAACGCCACCTATCTCGGTGCATCGGAGTCGCGCAAGGACGGGCAGGCCGCGGGATTCTAAGGCGCAGCAATGGAAGTTGTACTCACGGGCATCACGACCACCGGCACGCCGCACATCGGCAACTATGTCGGCGCGATACGACCGGCCGTTATCGCGAGTCAGCGCGACGGTGTCGGTAATTACTTTTTTCTGGCCGATTATCACTCGTTGGTGAAGGGTTCGGATCCGGACCAGGTCGCGCGCTCGACGCTCGAGATCGCCGCGAGTTGGCTCGCGGCGGGCTTGAATCCGGCTAGCGTCTTTTACCGTCAGTCGGACGTGCCCGAGATCACCGAGCTCTGTTGGGTATTGACCTGCAGTACGGCAAAAGGGCTCATGAATCGTGCGCATGCATACAAGGCCGCCGTTGATGACAATACGGCAAGAGGCAATCGTGATCCGGATCAAGGAATCATGATGGGCTTGTTCTGCTATCCGATACTCATGGCCGCCGACATTCTGATGTTCAAGGCGAATAAAGTCCCGGTCGGAAAAGATCAGATCCAGCACGTCGAGATGGCCCGCGATATTGCGGCCCGGTTTAATCACCATTACGGCACGATGTTCGTCTTGCCAGAGGCGCAGATCAGCAATAGCAGCGCTGTATTGCCGGGGCTCGATGGCAGGAAAATGTCGAAGACATATAGCAATACGATCCCGCTGTTCGCCGAGCAAAAAAAATTGCGCAAGCTCATCATGAAGATTAAGACCAACTCGCTGGAACCCGGGGAGCCCAAGGATCCTGAGGACTGCACGTTGTTCGCTACCTATCGCGCTTTCGCCACCGAAGCCGAGACTACGGCGCTGCGCGCGCGCTACGCCGACGGCATCGCATGGGGGGAGATGAAGCAGCTGCTATTTGAGTATATCGACGCGCATCTGGAGCAGCCGCGGCAAGAGTACAAGCGGCTGCTTGCGGCGCCCGATCACGTCGAGAGCGTATTGCGCGCAGGTGCTGCCAGGGCGCGGGCCACGAGTCGGCCGTTTATGGAGCAGATTCGCCGAGCGGTCGGTATCCGATCCCTCGGCGGATCCGCCTGAGACGGCCGTGAGTGCTATTTGGCGCCAGCCTTGGGCTGCTTGGGCGACCGCAGATCGAGTAGCTCGCGCAGGCATTGCCCCGTATATGAGTCCGGTGCGGCGACGATGGCTTCCGGAGGTCCCGCTGCGATCACTCGGCCTCCGCCAGCCCCGCCTTCGGGGCCGAGATCGATGATCCAATCCGCAGCTTTGATGACCTCGAGATTGTGCTCGATGATCACGATCGTATTGCCTTGGTCACGCAGCTTGTAGAGCACCGTGAGAAGCTGCGCAATGTCGTGAAAGTGCAGTCCCGTCGTCGGCTCGTCGAGCACATAGAGCGTCGATCCGGTGCTGCGTTTGGATAGCTCCTTGGAGAGCTTGACGCGCTGGGCCTCGCCGCCAGACAAGGTCGTCGCGTTCTGGCCGAGTTGGATGTAGCTCAAGCCCACGGCTCGCAGCGTATCGAGCTTCTTCGCGATCTGCGGCACATTGCGAAAGAATTCCAGTGCGTCCTCGACGGTGAGCTGCAGGACGTCGTGAATGTTTTTACCCTTGTAGCGAACGTCGAGCGTCTCGCGGTTGTAGCGGCGGCCCTTGCAAACATCGCAGGGAACGTAAACATCGGGCAGAAAATGCATCTCGACCTTGATGACGCCATCGCCCTGGCAGGGCTCGCAGCGTCCACCTTTGACGTTGAAGCTGAATCGTCCGGGGGGATATCCCCGCGAGCGTGATTCCTGCGTCGCAGCGAATAACTCGCGTATCGGCGTGAATAAGCCCGTGTAAGTCGCCGGATTCGAACGCGGCGTACGGCCAATCGGGCTCTGGCTGATTTCGATGACGCGGTCGACGTGTTCGAGACCGGCGGCATCGGTAAACTTCGCCGGATAATAGGGCATCCGGTTGAGTTTTTCGGCGACCAGGCGGTAGAGCGTGTCGTTGATCAGCGTGCTCTTGCCGGAGCCCGACACGCCTGTCACGCAAGTCATCAAGCCGATCGGCACCTCGACGTCGATGTTTTTGAGATTGTTGCCGCTGGCGCCTCGAATCCGCAGCATCGTTTGCGGATCGGGCTCACGGCGCGTCGGCGGTAGCGGGATCCGTTTTTGCCCGCTCAGGTATTGCCCGGTCAGGGAGGCCGGGTTCGCTCTAATCTCGGCCGGGGTCCCGGCTGCGACGATCCGTCCGCCGTGAACACCGGCGCCGGGTCCCAGGTCGACGACATGATCGGCGGCGAGTATAGATTCGGCATCGTGCTCGACAACGACGACTGTATTGCCGAGATCGCGCAGCCGCACGAGCGTACCGAGCAGGCGCCGGTGATCGCGTTGGTGCAAGCCGATCGACGGCTCGTCAAGGATATACATGACCCCGACGAGGCCCGAGCCAATTTGGCTAGCCAGCCGGATGCGCTGCGCTTCGCCGCCCGATAGCGTCTCGGCGCTGCGGTCCAAGGTCAGATAATTGAGCCCGACGTCAGCGAGAAATTTGAGGCGGTCCTTGATCTCCTTGACGATTTTCTCGGCGATCTCGCCACGCCATCCGGCCAACTTGAGGTCCGCAAAGAACGCCAACGTGCTCTCGACATCGCGGGCCGTGAGCTCGGGCAGCGTGGTCGACTCGATAAAAACGTTGCGCGCGGCTTCGTTGAGCCGCGTGCCCCCGCATCCCGTGCACGGCTGCATGCTCTGATACTTGCCAAGCTCTTCCCTGACCGCATTGGAGTCGGTCTCTTGATAGCGCCGCTCCATGTTCGGGATAATCCCTTCGAAGACGTGTTTCCAGCGGCTCTCGCTGCCCTTGGCATTGCGATAATTGAACTCGATCCGCTCCTCGCCGCTGCCGTACAGGATGATTTTTTTGACCCTTTCGGCAAGTGTCGCAAACGCGGCTTCGATATCGAATTTGTAGTGGGTGGCCAGCGATTGGATGAGCTGATAGTAATACGGGTTACGCCGGTCCCAGCCGCGGACCGCGCCGCCGGCCAACGACAACTCCGGGTGCGCGACGACGCGCTCGATGTCGAAGAAGCGCCGTACGCCCAACCCATCGCAATCTGGGCACGCGCCGCTGGGGTTGTTGAACGAGAACAATCGCGGCTCGAGCTCGGCGATGCTGTACCCGCAGCTCGAGCAGGCGAAGCGATCGGAGAACACCAGCGGCGCTTGCTTAGGTTTATCGAGCTTGACCACGTGGGTGATGCCGTTGGCCAAAGCCAGCGACGTTTCGAAAGATTCTGCGAGCCGCAGGCGCAGATCAGGGCGGACCCGCAGCCGGTCGACGACCACGTCGATGTCGTGTTTGCGGCGTTTATCGAGAGTCTGGATGTCGTCTAGATCGAGTATTTCACCGTTGATGCGGGCGCGAACGAAGCCCTGTGCCTTCAGGCCATTGAGTACTTGCTGATGCTCGCCTTTGCGCCCGACGATCACCGGAGCTAGCAACATGATCCGCGTGCCTTCCTCGAGGCTCAAGACTTGGTCGACCATCTGCGAGACCGTCTGGGCGTCGAGGGTCGTGCCGTGCTCTGGGCAGCGCGGAATTCCTGCGCGCGCGTACAGGAGCCGCAGGTAATCGTATATCTCCGTGACCGTACCGACGGTCGAGCGCGGATTGTGCGAGGTCGATTTCTGCTCGATCGAGATCGCCGGCGACAATCCCTCGATATGATCCACATCCGGCTTTTCCATCATCGACAGAAACTGCCGCGCGTAGGAGGACAGGGATTCGACGTAACGGCGCTGACCCTCGGCGTAGAGCGTATCGAAGGCGAGCGACGATTTTCCGGAGCCCGAGAGTCCCGTGAGCACAATCAAACGATCTCGAGGCAGATCGAGATCGATGTTTTTGAGATTGTGCGTACGTGCACCGCGAATCTGGATATGGCGTACCGACACGATGGGGCCTGGAGCGACTGCAAACGAACTACTATACGATGTCGCAAAAGGGCAGCGCAAAGTGCCCCTAGGCCCGCGTCTTCGGGCCTGCAGCGGCTATGAGTCGCCGCGCTGGACATGCCTCGCGCGACTCCCATCGGCGCGCCGATTCTCGCTGTAAGCACCAAAAACCCGGGTGCCTTCACCCTGGTCACGGCGTACAATAACCGGTCCACGCCCGTCTGGACGGCGTCGGTACTGCTTATCTTAAGGAGTTCGCATGGCAAGAGGCATCAACAAGGTCATACTCGTCGGTAATCTCGGCGCCGATCCGGATACGCGTTATATGCCGAGCGGCAGTGCGGTGACGAATATCCGCATCGCGACGAGCGAATCCTGGAAAGACAAGAACACCGGCGATCAACAGGAACGGACCGAGTGGCACAACGTGGCATTTTTCGGACGACTCGCCGAGATTGCTGCGGAGTACTTGCGCAAAGGCTCGCAGGTCTACATCGAAGGCAAGCTCCGTACGCGTAAATGGCAGGACAAAGAGGGCCACGATCGTTGGACCACGGAAGTGATTGCCAACGAGATGCAGATGCTCGGTAGCCGGCCGGGCGCCGGCGCGCCGGCGCAATCGAGCCCGTCCGCTTCGTCCGCTTCGTCTACTGTGTCTGAAGGGCCGCCGAGCGGTGAGTTTGACGACGATATTCCATTCTGATTCTGGCCCCCGCGCCGGAGTGTCACTCGACTTCGGCGCCGTGACCGCGAACACTTGCCGCAACGCACGCCCGGGTTTCGCCGTGAGCCGCGCCGTATTGCCCCGCCGATGAATAATCGACTCTTTGTCGCGACACACGGCTGCCAGATGAACGAGTACGACTCGGAGAAGATGGTCGAGGTGCTGATGGATAGCCTTGGCGTCGAACCAGTCGACTCGCCCGAGCAGGCCGGCATCCTACTGCTCAATACCTGCTCGGTTCGCGAAAGGGCTCAAGAGAAAGTGTTCTCGCAGCTCGGCCGGTGGCGAGCGTTCAAAGCAGCCCATCCGGAGACTATCATCGGCGTGGGCGGCTGTGTGGCGAGCCAGGAGGGCGAAGCCATCCTGCGGCGGGCGCCATTCGTCGACGTCGTGTTCGGTCCTCAAACGCTCCATCGCTTGCCGGCGATGATCGCGAAAATACGCTCCGGCGGCCCGAGTGTCGTCGATGTGAGTTTCCCTGCGATCGAAAAGTTCGATGCGCTGCCACTACCGCGCACGACGAGCTGCACGGCCTTCGTCTCGGTCATGGAAGGCTGTAGCAAGTACTGCACGTTCTGTGTGGTCCCGTACACCCGCGGCGAAGAGATCAGCCGGCCGCTGGACGACGTCATCGCCGAGATTGTCAATCTGGCCGAGCAAGGTGTTAAAGAAGTCACGTTGCTCGGACAAAACGTCAACGCGTATCGTGGCGCCGTACACGGTGGAGGCCGTGCCGATTTTGCGACCCTGCTGCATTACGTCGCCGCAATCGACGGCATCGAGCGGTTGCGTTATACCACGTCCCACCCGGTGGAAGTTACCGATGCTCTCATTGCAGCGCACGGTGAAATCCAGAAGCTCGGTAGCTATCTACATCTACCCGTACAGAGCGGTTCCGACCGTATCTTGGCGCTGATGAAACGCGGCCATACGGTGGCGGACTATCGCGCAAAAATTCGCAAGTTACGCGCCGCAAAATCGGATCTGGCTATCTCTTCGGATTTCATCGTTGGCTACCCCGGTGAGGACGAAGCGGACTTCGCCGCTACGCTCGAGCTCATCGCGGAAGTCCATTTCGATCAATCCTTCAGCTTCATCTACAGTCCACGCCCGGGCACACCAGCGGCCGCGCTCGAGGACCCGATCCCGCGCGAGGTCAAGCAAGCACGGCTGGCGCAACTGCAGGACCTCATCAACGCGCAAGCGCACGCGATCAGCGCAGGCATGGTCGGCAATGTCGAGCGCGTCCTCGTCGAACGCTTATCTAAGAAATCCAAGGCTGAGCTTACCGGCCGGACGGAAAACAACCGTTGGGTCAATTTTCCGGGTGATGCTAATCTCGTCGGCCGGCTCGTCGACGTTCGCATCGCGGCGGCGTTGTCGCACTCGCTGCGCGGCAGGCTCGTCGAATCAACGCAAGTGCAGTCCGTTGCCTGAAGCCAACGCGATCGCCACCGTCGTCGAGCTCGACCTCGCGCCCGCCAACCACGCGCGCATGGCTAATCTCTGCGGTCAGTTCGATACGCACTTGCGCCAGATCGAGCAGCGGCTCGCGATTCATATCAAGAGCCGCGGCAGCCGCTTCCAACTCACGGGTTCGCCCGACGGCACGGAGGCGGGGCGCCGCGTACTTGAAGATCTCTACGCCTTGACCGAAACCGAGCTTCTCGATCCCGAGCGGGTCCATATCAGTCTGCAGGAACATGCGCGGCTGGAGCCGCGCACGCCGCCGTCCACGACGTCGTTTCACACGCGTCGCCGCGACGTGCGCGCCCGAGGCGCCAATCAAATCGCCTACGCACGCGCGATGCGCGAGCAGGATCTGACCTTCGGTATCGGCCCGGCCGGAACCGGTAAGACCTATCTTGCGGTTGCCGCGAGCGTCGAGGCTCTCGACACGGACACGGTCCGACGCATCGTGCTCGTGCGCCCGGCCGTCGAAGCTGGCGAAAAACTCGGATTTTTGCCGGGCGACATGTCACAGAAAGTGGATCCTTACTTGCGGCCAATGTACGACGCGCTTTATGAGATGCTCGGATTCGAGCGCGTCGGCCGACTCATCGAACGCAACATCATAGAAATTGCGCCGCTGGCATTCATGCGCGGGCGTACGCTCAATGAATCCTTCGTGATACTCGACGAGGCGCAAAACACGACAATTGAGCAGATGAAGATGTTTCTGACGCGCATCGGCTACGGCTCGCATGCCGTCGTGACTGGCGATATTACGCAGACTGATCTGCCGCGTGGCAAGGAGTCCGGTCTCAAGCATGTCTCGCGCGTGCTGCACAACGTGCCCGGCATCGCGTTCGTGAATTTCGGGCCAAACGATGTCGTGCGCCATCCATTGGTGCAGAAGATCGTCGAGGCTTATGCCCGCGAAGATGAGCGCACGGCGGACGCGCAGCCCAGTGAGCCGAGAGAATAAGATCGAAAAGCCGCCGCTGCAGGTGTCTGTACACGACGTTTCGAGCTTCGCGAACGTACCCGCGAAGCGCCAACTCGTCGCTTGGGCGACTCGCGCGGTTGCGGACACGGCCGGCGGCGAGTTGACGATACGCATCGTCGATGAAACCGAGAGCGCTGAACTCAATGCTCGTTATCGTGGCCATTCGGGGCCGACGAATGTACTGTCCTTTGCCGGCACGAGCGCAGGTGACGTGGCCGTCCCGGATGCCGTGGTGTTGGGCGATCTCGTGATTTGCGCCCAGGTAGTCGACCGCGAAGCACGGCAGCAAGGCAAGACGCTCGAGGCACATTGGGCGCATATCGTGATGCATGGTGTCTTGCACCTGCTTAGCTACGATCACGAAACTGCAGTCGAGGCCGAGATTATGGAGAGCCGCGAGCGAGAGTTGCTTGCAACGTCGGGCTTTGCCGATCCGTATCGAGATGAAGACTAGCCGCTTGCAAGGCGCGCACCGGGGCTGCAAGATACGGTTGATCGATGTCCGACGATACGCCTGCTAGTTCAGACCCCACCGGGAAATCCTGGTGGTGGTCACGCCTGCTGCCCATACGCGGTGAAGAGCCGCGTGGTCGCGCAGATATCATGGCATTTCTCACCGAGTGTTATGACCGTGGTCTGCTCGCTTCCGACGAACAGACGATGCTCAAGGGCGTACTCGAGGTATCCGAAACGCAAGTGCGCGACATCATGGTGCCGCGCTCACACATGGTCGTTCTCGATCTCGACGAGCCCCCCGGAGAGTTGCTCAGAACGATCGTCGCATCGGGCCACTCGCGATTTCCCGTTATCGGCGAGGATCGCGATCAGGTGATTGGCATACTGCTCGCTAAGGACCTATTGAAACGATTCGCCGAGAATACGGAAACGGAGTCGTTTAGCGTCAAGGAGCTGTTACGCGCGCCGGTGTTCATCCCCGAGAGCAAGCGGCTCAATGCCTTACTCACACAATTCCGCGAGAGTCGCAATCACATGGCGATCGTCGTCGATGAGTATGGTGGCGTCGCCGGATTGGCGACGATTGAGGATGTCATCGAGCAAATCGTCGGCGATATCGGTGACGAGCACGATCCGGAAGCCGACGAGCGAATCCAAAAACAAGCGGATGGGTACTACACGGTCCTTGCGCTCGCGCGCATCGAGGATTTTAACGAGTATTTCGCCGTCGCACTCGGCGACGAGGAGTACGACACGATCGGCGGGCTGCTGATGCATGAGCTCGGCCGTCTGCCCCGGCGAGGCGAAATCCTCGAGTTTGGCGGGTTTCGCTTCAAGGTGCTGCGCGCCGACCGGCGCCGCATCCATGCCCTAGAGGTGGCACGTGTCGAGGGCCCGGCGGTCGATTGACTTAGTCCGAACGGCTGCTACTGAGAGATTGCTCTTGCGAGACTCGGCGCGACTTAAGCTGGTCGGTGTCGTCGCGGCGGGTTTGCTGCTGCCGCTGGCGTACGCCCCCTTCGGCTGGTTCGTCCTGGCCCCCGCGTGCTACGCCGTATTGTTCTACGCGTGGACCAACAGCTCGCCGCGGCAAGCAGCCTTACACGGATTCGCATTCGGGCTGGCGAGCTTTCTGGCCGGGATGTATTGGATTTTCATCAGCGTCCACGAGTTTGGCCGGGCGCCGATAGCACTCGCGGCGTTGCTGACTCTGGCACTCGTTGCAGTCCTGAGTGTATTTCCCGCCCTGGCAGGCTGGGCCGCCGCACGTTGGTTCGTGACAACCGGCCCTTGGGCGTGGCTCGGCGTGCTGCCGGCGGTCTGGGTGCTCACGGAGTGGTGCCGGGGTTGGGTTTTTTCCGGCCTGGGCTGGCTCGCCGCCGGGTACAGCCAGGCCGATAGTTGGCTCATCGGCTATGCGCCGGTCGGCGGCATATATTTAATGAGCTGGGCCGTTCTCGCGACGGCCGGCGTGCTCGTGACGCTCGGTAGCGGACCGCGGCGCGCCCGTTGGGCTGCCTTGCTCGCCGCAGCGGCTATTTGGGTGCCGGCGAAGTTTTTGAGCGAGCATCGCTGGACCCAGCCGGACAGTGAGATTGTCACGGTCGCACTCGCGCAGGGCGCGGTATCTCAGGACCTCAAGTGGCAGCCGGACCAGCTCCTGCCGACACTTGAGCTCTACCGCGATTTGACGACGGCGGCGCTTGGTAGTGCGCTAATTCTTTGGCCGGAGGCGGCGATACCGGCAGCCTACGGTCAGGTCCAGCGGTATCTGGATCAGGTCGATCAACTGAGCCGAGCGCGCGGCAGCACCGTGCTGCTCGGGATATTGCGCGAGAATCCCGACACCGGCGCGATTCAGAATGCGCTCGTCGCGCTCGGCGCGACGCCGCAATTCTATGTGAAACGGCATCTAGTGCCGTTCGGCGAGTACTTTCCCGTACCTCAAGTCGTGCGCGGCTGGCTACGACGGCTGGAACTCCCGTACTCGGATATCGAGCCGGGCCCGCCCGCGCAGGCGCCACTCACCGTCGGCGCGCAACGCCTCGGCGTGACGATCTGTTACGAGGATCTCTTCGGTGCCGAGCAGCTGCACTATATTCCCGCAGCGACTCTGCTCGTCAACGTCAGCAACGATGCTTGGTTCGGGCGGTCGATTGCGCCGCATCAGCACCTGCAGATCGCACGCATCCGCGCCGCCGAGGCCGGGCGCTATATGCTCAGAGCGACGAATACGGGAGTCTCGGCGATCATCGATCCGAGCGGGCGCCTCATCGCACGCTCACCGCAATTCGAGCCCCACCTGCTCAAAGGCGCCGTGCAAGGCTTCACGGGCACCACGCCGTATGCGTGGTGGGGCAACTACGCCGTCGTGCTTGCCGCGCTGCTCGTGCTCGTCGGTCAGGGGGCGATGACGAAATTCACGATGCGTTTTGCGACGTAGATGGCGCGCTTGACGTTCTGATCGGCGAGATAACGGGCGACGTTGGCGTCATTTTGCGCAATGGCGAGCACCTCTGCTTCGCCCGCGTCGGCCGGAATTTCGATGCGGCCACGAACTTTGCCGTTCACCTGCACGGGCACTTCGATGCTGTCGCGCTCGAGGTACGCGGGATTCGCCTGTGGCCACGGCGCGTAGGCGAGTGACTCGACGTGACCGAGCCGCTCCCAGAGTTCCTCGGCGATATGCGGCGCCAGCGGCGCGAGGATGACGACGAAGTCGGCTGCGATCTCGCGCGGCAGCGACGGCCATTTGCTTGCGGCGTTACTGAATTCCATGAGCGCGGCGATTGCCGTGTTGAAGCGCAGAGTTTCGATGTCGTCGGTAACCTTCGCGATCGTCCGATGCAGCGTGATGAGTTGGTCCTGCGTCGCTTGCACATCGCTAATCCGCGCGCTCACGCCCGGCCCGTCGTCCGCCGCCACGAGCCGCCAAACGCGATTCAGAAATCGATGTGTGCCCTCGACGCTGCGCGTGTTCCAGGGCTTCACCTGCTCTAACGGGCCCATGAACATCTCGTAGAGCCGGAAGGCATCGGCGCCATACGCTTTGACGATCTCATCCGGATTTACGACGTTCCCGCGGCTCTTGCTCATCTTATGGGCGCGCGCGTCCACGCGGATTGATGCGTCCTCGCTCAGCACGAAGTGCTCGCCAGATTTCGTAACGGAATCCTCGGCGGCGCGCCGGGCTTCGACAGGCGTACCCGTGCGTACATCCTTGCCGTCAGTCACGAACTCCACAGAGACCGGCCGCCCGTCGGCATCGACGTACCGCGTGAACTCGAGTTCCCCGAGAATCATGCCCTGATGCACGAGCCGTGCGAACGGCTCGGGCGTCGAAACGACCCCGATATCGTGCAGCAGTTTGTGCCAGAAGCGGGCGTAGAGTAGATGCAGCACGGCGTGCTCGGCGCCACCGACGTAAAGATCCACGGGCATCCAGTAGCGCTCGAGCTCCGGATCCACGATGGCCTCGGTGTTGCCAGGATCGAGATAACGCAGGTAATACCAGCACGAGCCGGCCCACTGCGGCATCGTGTTGGTTTCGCGCTGAGCCGGCCGGCCCGTGACCGGATCGACCGTTGCGGTCCATGCCTCGACTGTCGCCAGCGGGCCTTCCGGCGAACCGCTTGGCTTGAATTCCTTGAGTTCGGGTAGCTCCACGGGGAGATCGGCATCGGCAACAGTCCGTGGCTTGCCATCCACGAATACGATCGGAAAGGGCTCGCCCCAATAGCGCTGGCGCGAAAATAACCAGTCGCGAAGTCTGTAGTGGACGCGCGCGGTGCCTTGCCCGGTTTCCTCGAGCCAGGCGATCATCTTGGCTTTGGCAGCGGCCACGTCGAGCCCGTCGAGGAAGCCGCTATTCACCGCCGGCCCGTCGCCGACGTACGCCTCGCCGTCGAATTCGGGCGGCGGTTGGACCGTGCGGATAATCGGCAGATCGTGCGCCTTGGCGAAGTCCCAATCGCGCTGATCCTCGCCCGGTACGGCCATGATGGCCCCCGTGCCGTAGCTCGCGAGCACATAATCGGCGACCCAGACCGGGATTTTCGCTTGCGTCGCTGGATTGACCGCGAACGCGCCCGTAAAAACGCCGGTTTTGGTTTTCTGCAGTTCGGCTCTCTCGAACTCGCTCTTGCGTGCCGCTTCCTCGCAATACGCGGTTACCGCAGCACGCTGTGGTGCCGTCGTAATCTCCGCGACGAGTGCATGTTCCGGTGCCAGCACCATATAGGTTGCGCCGAACAAAGTGTCGGGGCGAGTCGTGAATACGCGGATGCTTCGGTCGGCGTGGCTGTCGATCGGGAAATCAACGTCCGTACCTTCGCTACGCCCGATCCAGTTGCGCTGCATCTCCTTGGTGCTCTGCGGCCAGTCGAGCGCGTCGAGTCCGGCCAGCAATTCCTCGGCGTAGGCGGTGATACGCAGTACCCATTGCCGCAATGGGCGCCGCACACAGGGAAAACCACCGACCTCGGAGTGACCGTCGATCACCTCTTCGTTGGCGAGCGTCGTGCCGAGCTCGGGACACCACCACACGGGCAGCTCTTGCTGGTAGGCGAGACCGCGCTCGAAGAACTGCTTGACGATCCACTGGGTCCAACGGTAATACCGCGGATCGGTCGTATTGATCTCACGGCTCCAGTCGTACGAAAAGCCGAGCGACTTCAATTGTTCGCGGAAACGCTCGATGTTCTTCGCAGTCGTGATCTTGGGATGCGTGCCGGTGCGGATCGCATACTGTTCCGCCGGCAGGCCGAACGCGTCCCAGCCGATCGGATGCAGCACGTTGAATCCCCGCATGCGCTTGTAGCGGGCGACGATGTCGGACGCCGTGTAACCCTCCGGGTGGCCGACGTGGAGCCCGTCGCCGCTCGGATAGGGAAACATGTCCAGGACGTAGTATTTGGGCTTGGAGCGGTCGATCTGCGCAGGCGTGGCGAACGTCTTATGCTGCTCCCAGTATTGCTGCCACTTGAGTTCGATCTCCTTAAACGGATAACCTGACATCGTCCTGATTTCCTTGCTAGCGGCTGAATCCGGCGAACGCGGCAGCGGCGCCAGCTCACTGGGATCTGCGTGATTGTGACGGATGATCTTTATAAACTCTGGCAGAATCAAGCTATGTGCACCGATGCCCAGGGGAGATTTGCCGATGCGCGCTAAATGGCACTGCCGTTTGGTGCTGGTGTCGGCCCTGCTGGCGACGACGGCTGGCTGCGGTTTTCGCCTCCAGGGCGACGACGCTGCGCTGCCGCCGATTACGGCGCAGACCTACCTGCAAACCGAGGATCCTTACTCCGATTTCTACGCGAGCCTGCGCGAGGCGCTGCGGGCACGCGGCGCCAGCGTCGTCGAATCCCCGCGAGATGCGACTGCCGTGCTGCGTATCCTCGAGGACAGCTCCGGACAGCGGATTCTGTCGGTGTCGGCGCGCAACGTGCCGCGCGAATACGAAATCTTCTATCTCGTGACGTTCTCGCTCGAGGCCAGCGGCAGCCCGTCGCGCGAGCCAGAATCGTTGCTCGTGACGCGCAGCTACACCTATGACGAGACGCAGGTGCTCGGTAAGAGCGCTGAGGAACAAGACCTGCGGCAATCCCTGGCGCGCGACCTCGCGCGGCGCGTACTCAGACGAATCTCGGCCGACCGGCAGAGCGTTCCAGCCACCTGAATGCAGGCCTCAGAGCTGCACGCGGAAGTCGTCGAGCTTCGGCATCTTGCTGTGCCGGCGATCGAGCGCCTGCTCGCGGCCTATGGGCTCGAACTCGTCGCACTGCCGGTGGCGACCGAGATTCCAGCCTCGTACTGGGGCGCGCCTGAAGCCGGCATCGCCGGTCGCTGCGTGTTCGCGCGCGCTGATACGCCCGCACATTCGTTGCTCCACGAGATGTGTCACTACGTCTGTATGCCGGCGTCGCGGCGTACGGCGCTCTGGCGCGATGCGGGCGGGTCGGACGACGAAGAGTGTGCCGTGTGTTATCTGCAGGTGTTGCTCGCGGACGCGTTGCCCGGTCTCGGCCGCGAGCGCTTGCTCGCGGATCTCGATCGCTGGGGCTATACGTTCCGCGAGGGCAGCGCGGCCGCCTGGTTTGCGGGCGATGGCCGCGCGGCGCGAGATTGGTTGCACGCCGAGCGGCTCATCGATGCCGAAGATCGCCCGACGCTGCGATTGCGCCGCTGAGCGCGACGCTCGCGCGCTTCGTTGCGCGGCGAAGTGTCAAAGTTTGGTCGGATTAGGCGCATTGCCGTACACGGCTTGCGGATCGAAAACCTTCTGCGTATCCGTAAACTCCAATGGCTTGCCGCTCGCATCCGCGCCGATCGCAATCCGCCGGTAGAAGCACGAGCGATAACCGACGTGGCAGCTAGCGCCGCCGGCGACGTCGACGCGCAGCCAGACGCAGTCCTGGTCGTCATCGATGAGCAGCTCGCGAACTTTTTGCACGAGGCCGCTCGTCGCTCCCTTGTGCCAAAGCACGCCGCGGCTGCGGCTGAAATAATGAGCCTCACCCGTTGCGATTGTCTTACGCAGCGCTTCGGCGCTCATATAGCCCTGCATGAGCAGCTCGCCGCTGGCGTAGTCCGTGGTCACGGCCGGGATGAGCCCGTCGCTATCGAACTTAGGCGCGAGTTCCGTACCTTCCTCGACCTGCTCGACATCTCGCCGCGGCGCGAATTCATTGCCCATCAAAGGTTCATCCGTCGTCAAAACCGCGATTATAAGCCACCGCGAACCCGCGAGGCCCGTCGGGGCGTCGGCTCCCTTGCTATGATTACGGCCGTCTACATCGCTTAGGAAGCATGGACGCACCGCGCCGATGGCCCTATATCTACACAACACGCTGACCCGCGCCCGGGAGCGTTTCGAGCCCGCCGTCCCCGGCCGGGTGACGATGTATGTCTGCGGGCCGACGGTCTACAACTTTGCCCATATCGGTAATGCGCGCCCGCCGGTCGTCTTCGACGTGCTCGCCCGTTTGCTGCGCGCGTCTTACGAGCTGCGCTACGCTCGAAATGTCACTGACGTCGATGACAAGATCTATGCGGCGGCCAAGGCCCAGGGCTTGGAGATCGGTGTGCTCACGGCACGCTACCTCGCCGCCTACCATGAAGACATGGGCGCACTCGGAGTATTGCCGCCCGACGTCGAACCTAAAGTCACCGAACACATGCCGCAGATCATCGCGATGATCGAGCGTCTCGTCAGCGCGGATCACGCCTACGTCGCCGATGGCCACGTGTTGTTTGCGGTGGCAAGCTTCGATCCCTACGGCAGCCTGTCCGGTCGTGACCGCGACGAACTCATCGCCGGCGCCCGTGTCGAGGTCGCTCCTTATAAACGTGACCCGGCGGACTTCGTGCTCTGGAAACCGTCGCCGGACGATTTAGTCGGCTGGGACAGCCCATGGGGCCGCGGTAGGCCCGGATGGCATATCGAATGCTCAGCGATGGCCGAAGCCCATTTGGGGTCGACAATCGATATTCACGGCGGCGGCCAGGACCTCGTATTTCCGCACCATGAGAACGAGGTCGCGCAGAGCACCTGCGCGCACGGCGGGCAGCTCTTCTGTCGCTATTGGGTCCACAATGGCTTGATTCACGTGGACAGCGAGAAGATGTCCAAATCCATCGGCAACATCCTGCTCGTGCGCGATCTCTTGCAGGAAGCGCCGGGCGAGGCGATCCGCCTGGGGCTTCTGACTGCCCATTACCGCCAGCCGCTCGACTGGACGGCTGACGTGCTCACCGAGGCGCGACAAAAACTCGACCGGATGTACGGGGCACTGCGCGCCGCGGGCATTCAGGGTGCGGCGCCGGCCGACAGTGTCGGCGTACCGCCGGCGAGCGTCCTTGAGGCTTTGGAAGACGATCTGAATTCACCGCGTGCGCTTGCGGAGCTGTTCGCGTTGGCTCGCGAAGCGAATCGCGCCGCAGATGCGGCGGAGCGCCTCGCCAAGGCGCTGGCGCTCAGGGCTGGGGCGCGACTGCTCGGCCTATTACAAGATGATCCGGCGGCCTGGTTTATGCGCGCGGACGCGAGCGGCAGCCTGAGCGAGGACGAAATCGACGCATTGGTGGCACAACGGGAGACGTTGCGCCAGCAGCGCCAATTCGACGCAGCCGACAGTGTCCGCGAGCGCCTCGCCGCGGAAGGTATCGTCATCGAGGATGGCGCCGCCGGCCCCCGCTGGCGCCGCGCGCGCTAGGCCATGGTCAGGCTCCAAGCTATCGCTCGGCGCAGTCTGCTCGGCCTGATCCGGCTGTATCAACTCACGTTGTCGCCGTGGTTTGGCAGAAGCTGCCGGTACTGGCCGACCTGTTCGGAGTACTGCCGGCAGGCGATTGAGCAGCACGGACCGTGGCGGGGCGCCCGGCTTGGCCTGCGGCGGATTGGGCGTTGTCATCCGTGGGGCGGTTCGGGTTACGATCCGATTCCTGAAGGTCCGGCAACGGCCGGTCCTCCACCCCCGCCAGGAGGAGAGCGTTTTGAGTCTCGATAAGCGGTTGCTCGATATCGTGTGCTGTCCGGTGACCTACTCGCCGCTGGTGCCGATGCCCCAGGCTCAGCTCGAGACACTCAACTCGCTGATTGCTGCCGCGAAGATCAAGACTCGCGGCGACAGCTTAGTCACCGAGCCGCTAGCGGAAGCTTTGGTTACGCGTGACGGCAAGCTCGCCTACCCGGTACACGACGGCATTCCGGTGCTGCTCGAAGAGCAAGGTATCGTTCTGACGCAGCTCGAAGCCTAGCCCGCCGGATGAAGCTCAATGCCCGCCAACTGGACGGTCAGCTCGCGCGCGAGTTAGCCACGATCTATCTCGTCAGCGGCGAGGAACCGCTACTCGTCGCTGAAGCTGTGGATCAAATTCGTGCGCGCGCGCGCAGCCAGGGCTTCGACCAACGGGACTTGGTCGTCGTTGAGCGCGGTTTCAAATGGGCCGAGCTCGTGGGCGAGGCAGATAATTTGTCATTGTTTTCGTCACGCCGACTGATTGAGCTGCGTTTACCGACGCCGCGCCCCGGCGAGGCTGGCGGCAAGGTGTTGCGTGGTTTTGCTGAGCGCCCCGAGCCCGACCGTTTAATCGTCGTCGTGACCGGCAAACTCGACGCCGCGGCCGCGCGCAGTAGCTGGGTCAAGGCGATCGAGTCCGCCGGCGTCCTCGTGCAGGTTTGGCCCATCGAGAGGACGCAGCTACCGGACTGGATCAAGCGCCGTGCTTCCGGCCTGCAATTGCAGCTGACCCAACGCGCTGCGGAGACCTTGGCCGAACGTGTCGAAGGCAACTTGCTGGCGGCCGATCAAGAATTAAAGAAGCTGGCTATCCTCGCGAGCGACGGACCCGTCGATGCAGACGGTGTGCTTGCCGCCGTGGCCAACAACGCGCGCTTCGACGTTTTCCGGCTCGTCGATGCGGTGCTAACGGCGGACGCGCGCCGCGCATTCGCGATTCTCGCGGGATTGCGCGCCGAAGGTACCGAGCCCGCACTGCTCGCTTGGGCCCTGGGCCGCGAGTTATGTTTGTTGGCGCGTTTACGCAGTGCGCTGGACCGGGGCCAAGCCCTGGCGAGCGCGTTCGCCAAGAACGGCGTCTGGCAGCGGCGCCAGGCCCTCGTCACACGCGCCTTGGAGCGCTACTCTGCGGCAGATCTGCGTTCCCTCTTGCAGCAAGCTGCCGCCACCGACCACGTGATCAAGGGCGTAGTCGCCGGCGACTCGTGGCAGGCGCTGACGCAACTGGTCATGCTCGCGCTCGATCGGCAGCGCAAACGCTGCGAGGTCGCCTGATTTTGCGCAGCACGACAGCGGCGAGTGGACCGCTCGGCGTCCTCGGCGGCACCTTCGATCCGATTCATTTCGGCCATCTACGCACAGCGCTCGAGCTTCTTGACGTGCTCGCACTCGAGGAAGTTAAGTTCGTGCCGTGTCGCGAGCCACCGCATCGCGACGCGCTACCCGAGCGCGGTGAAGTTCGCTTGGAGATGGTGAGTGCCGCACTCGAAGGCGAGCCGCGCTTCAGCGTCGATGCGCGCGAGTATCGACGCTCGGGGCCGTCGTACACGGTGGATACGCTCGCGAGTCTGCGCGATGAGCATCCATCTCGTTCGCTGTGCTTGCTGCTCGGTATGGATGCTTTTCTTGGTCTGCCAAAATGGCATCGTTGGACGGAGCTGCTGGCTTTCGCACATATCGTCGTCGCTCATCGTCCCGGGTGGATCTTGCCGGCGGACGGGCCGCTCGGCGACGTTCTCGCGGCGCATCGGGTCTTGACATCTGAGGAATTACACGCCGATCTGTGCGGCCGCATCTTCGTAACGCCCGTGACGCAGCTGGAAATTTCTGCCAGCCAGTTGCGCCGCGCGCTGGCGCAGGGCTCCGACCCGAAATACTTAGTTCCGGACAGCGTGCGCGAGATCATTCTTCGCTCCGGTTGTTATCAGTGAATAAGCGATGAGAAAACACACACATGCAGCGACTCTGCCGCTCGCCGACCTCGTCACGACGGTGCTGGATGACCTGAAGGCGCAATCCGTCTTGAGTCTAGACGTTCGTCATCTGACATCGATGACGGACGTTATGGTCATCGCGAGCGGCCGCTCCGACCGGCACGTGCGTGCGGTAGCGCAGGCACTCTTGGATCGCTGCAAAGAAGCAGGATTTGCGCCGCTCGGCATCGAAGGCGAAGCCGCGGGCGAATGGGTGCTTGTCGATCTCGGTGATGTGATCGTGCATATCATGCAGCCGAAGGTCAGAGACTTCTACAGCCTCGAGAAGCTCTGGGATATCGCACCGCGGCAAGACGCCAACGAAGGTAGCTGAGCGCGTCCGTGCGCGTTGTGCTGATAACGGCGTCGAATAAGCAGCCTCGTTGGATCTGCGACGGCTATGCGCACTATGCACGCCGCCTCGATCGACCGGCATCGCTGGAACTCGTTGAGGTGCCGCTGGCGCGGCGCACGGCTGCTACGGACGTCGCCAAAGCGGTCGAAGATGAAAGTCGCAGAATGGTGCGCCGGATTCCGGGCGGAGCGCATGTGGTCGCGCTGAGCGAAGATGGCATGTCCTGGTCGACCGCGCAGCTCGCGGCCAAGCTCGATGGTTGGCTGCTAACCGGCGCACCCGTGTGTCTGCTCGTCGGCGGTCCCGATGGCCTCGGGCCCGCCTGCCTGGCGCAGGCGACGGAGCGATGGTGTTTGTCGCCCCTGACCCTCCCGCACGGGCTCGTGCGCATCACGATTGCCGAGGCGCTCTATCGGGCCGCGAGCGTGCTCCAAGGCCACCCGTATCACCGCGCCTAGCAAGGTCCGCCCGCACGCCTCGGCGCCCTTGATCCGGTCCCACAGCCCGTCATTCGGTGAGATCGCGCCTCGGGATCTTTGCTTGGTTCCAAGTAGCTCGTATAGTCGCTTGAATGACAAAGGATTTCATCTATTTGGCGTCGGCTTCGCCGCGACGCAGCGCGCTGCTCGAGCAGATTGGTGTCGCGTACCGGGCTGTGCCGGCAGAAATCTGCGAGGATCTAGAACCTGACGAGGATGCCGCACGTTACGTTCGGCGCCTCGCGGAAGCGAAAGCTCGCAAAGTCTGGGCGCAATCCCACGGCGATCAAGCCCGACCGGTGCTCGCGGCCGACACGACTGTCGTCATCGACGAGCGAATTCTCGGCAAACCGCGCGATGCGGGCGAGGCGTTCGAAATGCTGAGCGCATTATCGGGCCGCGTGCATCGTGTGCTCACCGGCGTCGCGCTGTGCCATGCCGGCGGAATGCTGTCCCAACTCAGCGTTAGCGAGGTGAAATTCAGGACGACCACGGCTGCCGAGCGGCGCGCCTATTGCGCGACAGGCGAGCCGCTCGACAAAGCGGGCGCCTACGGTATTCAGGGCTACGGGGGCGTGTTCATCGAGTGGATTCGCGGCAGTTTTTCGGCAGTCGTCGGCTTGCCGCTCGCCGAGACGGCACTGTTGCTCGCGCACGTCGGTCAGCCGGCCTGGCTTGCCGTGGACACCATGCCGCGATGAGGGAAGAGATCCTCGTCAACGTCACGCCTCGGGAAGTGCGTGTGGCGCTCGTCGAAAACGGCGTCGTGCAAGACGTGCAGATAGAACGCACGAACCGGCGTGGATTGATCAGCAATATCTACAAGGGCCGTGTGTCGCGAGTCTTGCCGGGCATGCAAGCGGCGTTCGTCGAACTGGGCCTCGAACGAACGGCCTTCTTGCACGCCTCCGATTTGGGCCGTGATACGGCTGAGAACGGCTGCAGCGGCGACGTCGAAATCAGCATTGCCGATCTCGTCGCTGAGGGCGCCGAGATCCTAGTGCAGGTACTCAAGGATCCGCTCGGTACGAAGGGCGCTCGACTTACGACGCAGGTCACGATTCCGTCCCGTTATCTCGTTATGATGCCGTTTGGGTCCGGCGTGCGAGTCTCCGCGCGCATAGAGGAGGAGCACGAGCGGGAGCGGCTGCGCAATTTGATCGAGAGCTTTTGCGAATCAGACGAGCCCGCGGGCTACATCGTGCGCACGGCGGCCGAAGGCGCCGATCCCGAGGCCTTGCGCGCGGATATGCAATTTCTCCAAAAGCTTTGGCAGGCCATCGACGCCGCCGCCCGGGAGGCAGGCCCGGCCGAACTCGTGCACGAAGATCTGCCGCTTGCGCTACGCGTACTGCGCGACCTGCTCGGGACCGACATGGAGTGCGTCCGCGTCGATTCGGAGCCGACGTTCCTAGTAATGAAAGAGTTCGCCGAGCGGTTCATCCCGCAGATGGCGCCGATGATCGAGCATTATTCCGGGGGCCGCCCGATTTTCGATCTCTACGGCATCGAAGATGAGCTGCAGCGAGCGCTGGAGCGCAAAGTGCCGCTGAAGTCCGGCGGCTACCTGATGTTCGATCAAACCGAAGCCATGACGACGATCGACGTCAACACGGGCGCCTACGTTGGCCATCGTAATCTCGAGGAGACCATCTTTCGTACCAATCTCGAGGCAGCGGTTGCAATTGCACGGCAGTTGCGACTGCGCAACCTCGGCGGAATCATCATCATCGATTTCATCGACATGATTGAGCAAGAGCACCGGAACCAAGTTCTGGAGGCGCTGTCAGCCCGCCTCGCGGGCGATCACGCCAAAGCTCAGATTATGGACGTCTCCCCGCTCGGGCTCGTGGAGATGACCCGTAAACGAACGCGAGAAAGCTTGGAACATGTGCTATGCCAAGCGTGTCCAAGCTGTGGCGGCCGCGGTTTCGTCAAAACCGCCGAGAGCGTGTGTTACGAGATATTCCGGGAGATCCTGCGCCAACATGGCCAGTTCGATTTCCAGGAATTGCTCGTGCTTGCGCGCCCTGGTGTGATCGAGCGGCTCCTCGACGAGGAATCGGCCAGCGTCGCCGAACTCGAGGAGCAGACCGGTGCGACGATCCGGCTGCAGAGCGAGAGCCTCTACGCGCCGGATCAGTTCGACGTCATTTTGATGTGAGCGATACTGTAAATGCCTAAGCTATTGCGCAAGATTCTCAAACGACTCGGCGTTGCCGCCGCCGTGCTCGTAATTTTCGCAGCGATCGGCGTAGGTGCGTTTCGCCTCGTCGTCGCGGAGCTGCCCAGTTACCAAGGTCAAGTGCAAGCATGGGCACAGGATGTGCTCGGCCTGAGCGTGAGTTTCACCCGGCTCGATGCGCGCTGGGGCCTGCGCGGTCCCGAGCTATCGTTCTACGACGCGAGTGTCGCTCGACCCGACGAGGAAGGTGAGCCGATGATCAGTGCCGCAGAGGTCACGATCGGCCTGAGCCCAATGGCATTGTTCTTCGAACGACAGTTCGTAGTCGATCGGCTGATCCTCGAGCAAACTCGATTAACGCTAGAGCGTACGAGTGACGGTGCGCTTAGAGTGCAGGGCGCGCCGTCTCAACAACAAGCCGGAACGGAACTACGCTTCGAGGATTTGCCGTCGGTCGAAGTCATTTTGAGCGATAGCGTGATCCTGTATGCAGATCGTGTGCGTGGACTCACGTGGGAGTTCAGCGACGTTCGGGTCGCGCTCGAGCGAACCGCCGACCGGGTCCTGCTCGAGGCCCGCGGTACGCCGCCGCCGCGACTCGGCGGTCGCATCGATGTGTCTGTCGATGGCGCACTCGGTACGGCTGCAGGGCGAACCGCGCGCGACTGGGAATTTTTTGCCGAGCTCAGCCAGTTCGATATCGCGACACTAACCGAGTTGCTGCCGGAGAACATCAATCTGCCAAGTGCGGGCCGCGGAGACTTAACGCTTTGGCTCGACACGGTCGGAAGCGAAGTGCAGCGGGCTACCGCCCAAATCGCCGTGCAGAACTTGGAGCTTGGTCGAACTGTTCATTCGCAGCGCGGTCGCCCGAGCTACGAGAGCGCCGTTGTCACGGCCGAGTGGGCGCGCGAGCCGGACGGCTGGCGGTTGAACCTCAGCAATCTCGATCTCGTTCGCGACGGCGAAGCGTGGCCCGAGGCCGTCGAATTGGGATTGCGCGTACGTATGGCGAGCGACGCGGTCGGCGCCGTGGAGCTTACGGGCGACTTTGTGCGGCTCCAGGACCTAACGCCGTTGCTAGCGGCACTGCCCGAACACGAAGCGACACAGTGGTGGGAAACGCTCGTGCCGCAAGGTGACCTGACCAACTTCAATCTGCGGCTCGCGCGCGCGCCGGCAGGTTTGGATTACGCGGCGACGGCTGGTTTTCAGCGCGTCGGTGTCGCGCCGTATGGTAAATTTCCGGGCGTTAGCGGGCTATCGGGGACACTGCGCGCTGATGCGCGTAGCGGCCGCATTGCATTATCGACACGTGCTGGGGAACTGGACTGGCCGAGCGTGTTTCGCCAGCCGCTCGAGATCGGCGAGTTGACCGGCATCATGGTATGGCGCCAGGGCCGTAATGGTATCCGCCTCGTTAGCGATAACTTGATACTGAACAATAGCGATCTTCGCACGCGATCGAATCTCGAGGTCATCGTGCCGCCGGACGGCAGCGCACCGCGGCTCGAGCTCGAAAGCCGCGTGTACGACTTCGATACGACGCGCACGTCGCACTATCTGCCGGCGCGAAAATTACCGGTCCCGGTCGTGGCGTGGCTCGATCGTGCAATCGTGCGCGGCCGAGTGCCTGAAGGCGAAGTCGCTTTTTTCGGTCCGATCGACGCTTTTCCGTTCGACAACGGTGAAGGCCAAATTCGTGCGCGTTTCCGGGTCGAAGACGGCGCGCTTGCCTATGTCGACGGCTGGCCGATTGCCGAGGCGATTCACGGTGAGGCGCAGTTCGTAAATGCCGCCTTCTCGGCGAGTGGCACGGGACGACTCATGGATGGCGATCGCGCGGAATTCAGCGGCGGCATCGCCGACATGCGCGATGCCGTGCTGACGGTTTCCGGGGACGTCACAGCCGGACTCGGCGAACTGTTCGAATATCTCCGGACCGTCCCGGTGACGGCGCGGCGCTTGGGTCCGGATCTAGCGCGGCTGCAGGCGACCGCAGGCACCGGGCAGGTGCGCCTGAATCTGAACCTGCCACTCAAGAATCTCTCCGCTTACGCGCTCGATGCCGGGATCGTGATGAGCGGCGGGCGGCTCGCTGTCGAGGGCTTCAATCTGGCCGCTAGCGACATCAACGGCCGGCTCCGAGTCAGCGACAACGCGGTAACGGGCGAGGGCATACGCGCAACGCTGTTCGGCGAACCAGTCACCGCGCGAGTGAGTGCTGCGGCCGATCCGGGTTATCGCGCGTTGATTGAGATTGACGGCGCCATTGATGCGCCGGCGTTGCGCGACGCATTCGATCTGCCGTTGAGCGCGTATCTGTCCGGCGAAGCCAGTTGGCACGGCCGCTTACATCTGCCCGCCAACGTCGTCGCTACGCCGGACGGCAACCGCGCACCGCTGCGGATCGAGATCCAATCCAATCTCGTTGGGGCGGGGCTCGAACTGCCTGCGCCGTTTGTAAAAGCCGTCGAGGACAGTTTGGACCTCGCCCTCGATTTCACGCTGTTGCCGGCGAACCGCTTCGATGTCGAGGGCCAGCTCGGCGCAACCCAGCGGTTCGCGTTGAGTTTCTGGAACACCGAAGACGGCCTCCAGTTTCGCCGCGGCAGCGTACGCTTGAACGGCGACTATCCGCTGCTGCCTCCCGACGATGGGCTCGATATCGAAGGCAGCATACGGCAGTTGCCGGTCGATGATTGGCTCGCGTTGATCCGCGGCCTCAACGTCATGCGCGGCGCCGAGCCAGTACTGTCGCGCCTGGATTTGGACATCGGGGATATGAGTGTGTTCGGGCAGCGCCTC
>Ga0326597_10002574_pt1 | contig 26912 bp, 27 predicted proteins | sample RVTome_12_FD_203789 | JGI IMG/M metagenome (GOLD analysis project Ga0326597, IMG submission 203789) | Soil microbial communities from uranium-contaminated site in the Upper Colorado River Basin, Wyoming, United States - RVT100D185 | ecosystem: Environmental > Terrestrial > Soil > Contaminated >... | reverse complement strand
CGGCAGTAAGCACTTCGTCCCGGGATCGGAAGTCTCCGGGCAACCATGAATAGATCGGGAGCACTGGCAGACGGAGACTGATATCGACCCAGTCGTTGTATCCGAACTGAGCAAAGAATGAAATATCGACGAGCCGCCGGTCCGGAGGCGGGGAGTTTTCCGCCAAGATGTAACCAAACGGCGGAAACGAGATCTCGCTGAACACATGTGATCGAGCAACGCCCATCTTCGACTCGTCGAGTTCGAGCATCCCAGTAATGCCTGCCTGGCGCGATCTGCCGGAATTCGTGTAATAGGCAAAGATGCGTACTTTCGGATCGATGTACTTGTGCTCGCGATTCAGGACGAAGCGAACCAGCTCCTGGTTCGCGGCCCTGAATCCGGGCCCATTCGCGCTAAAAAACATGCACACGATCTCTTTGAAAACGCGAAGCGGAAATAAATGGAACGGGTAAAGCAGCGTTGGCTCTCCGCGTGCCCGAGAAAGGATGTCGTAACCTTGGTAAGCCCAGCCTGCGTATGCAGGGCCACCCCTACCCCGCCACCCCTCTTTATTCCTGTGTCATCCCCAACCCCCTCCAATACGTTACGCCCGAGAGGGTATGGAGTGCAATTCCGCCTGGAGGGGTGGGATATGGAAGGCGAAGAGGAGAACCGGCCGGTCGCGCCCGCGAGCCCGCGCCTGCTCGACAAGGTGCGGGAGGTAGTCCGGCGGCGCCACTACAGCTATCGGACCGAGGAGACTTATCTCCACTGGATCAAGCGGTTCATCTATTTCTCCGGGAGGCGCCATCCCCGGGACATGGGTGCGGAGGAAGTCACGGCGTTTCTCAATCATCTGGTCGGGCAGCGCAACGTCGCCGCGGCAACCCAGAACCAGGCCTTGGCCGCCCTGCTCTTCCTTTACAAGGAGGTGCTGGCACAGCCGTTGCCGTGGCTGGAGAACATCGAGCATGCCAGGCGTCCCGTCAGGAAGCCCACGGTACTGACGCAGCCCGAGGCAAAAGACCTGCTGGCCCGCATGAAGGGAACAAAGTGGCTGATGGCAAGCCTTCTCTACGGCGCCGGCCTGCGGTTGCGTGAATGCCTGACGCTGCGCGTCAAGGACGTGGATTTCGGCTATCGCCAGATCCTCGTGCGCGACGGCAAGGGAGCCAAGGACCGGGTAACGATATTGCCGGGGCCGGTGATCGTGCCGCTGCAGGCCCACCTGGCCCGCGTCAAGATCCTGCACGAGCTGGACATGGCCGACGGATGTGGCGACGTCGAGTTGCCGGACGCGATCGCACGCAAGTATCCCCGCGCACCCTACGAGTGGGGCTGGAAGTTCGTCTTCCCGTCGTACAGGCGTTCTGTAGATCCCAGGAGCGGAGCCATCCGGCGGCACCACGTCTACGAGAACTACCTGATTCGAGGAGTGAAGGATGCTGCGCGCGCGGCGGGCATCACCAAGCATGTCAGTTGTCATACCTTGCGTCATTCGTTTGCAACACATCTCCTGGAAAGCGGATACGACATCCGAACCGTCCAGGAGCTGCTGGGACACAACGATGTATCCACGACCATGATCTACACCCACGTCCTCAACAAGGGCGGGCGCGGCGTGATGAGCCCGCTGGAGACCGTTGCGCCGTCGGATCAGGGCCATGTTCGATCGTAACGTTCCGCCTTGCCATGCGTCGTTTCTCTGTGTTCTCTGTGTTCTCTGTGGCTAATGTTTCTTGCGGGCGTGTCAACCACCGCCGCGCGCGCGGCGTTGTACCCGTCACGCGGCACGCGACCGCTGGCCGCGACAACGACACGAGGAGGGAACCGCCATGGACAAGCAGCAGACGCTCAAGGTCTTGAACGCGCTCGCGAACGGCGTGCACCCGGCGACGGGGGAACAGTTCGCCGCCGACAGCCCCTACCAGCATCCCGATACCGTGCGCGCCCTGTTCGAGGCGATGCGCGCGGTCGAGGGTGGCGGCGTGGCGACGGCCCAGCAGGCGTCACCGCGGCCCGCTGCGCCGCCACAGAGCGGCACGGGATCGCGCTGGACCCCCGAGGAGGAACAGCGGCTCGCGAGCGCGTTCGACGCCGGGAGAACCGTGGACGAACTTGCCCGCGCGCACAGCCGTTCGCGCGCGGCAATCGAGGCGCGCCTGGTGCGGCTCGGCAAGATGGACGCCTCGGCGGTGACGACGCCGCTGCGCTATCCGCCGAAGCCGGCCGGCCCGCAGCCGCGGCAAGGAACGTGATCTCGAGCCACGGAGAACACAGAGCTCACAGAGGGGATAACACCCCCTCCCTATCGTGGGGGTGAGGTCACGATTCGTGGACGTCCCTGCAACGCTATCCGGCGCGGCACGAAAGTGGGAGACGGATTTGTTTGAGTTTCTCTGTGTTCTCTGTGATCTCTGTGGCTGATCCGGGTTTTAACGCCCGGACAGCGCCCGCGCGAGAAGCGACGCGCCGATCAGTAGCAGCATCACCGCCACCACGCGCAGCAGTCCCCCGCGCGAGATGCGGGCCTGGAGGCGGTTGCCGAACCACAGACCCGCGAGCGCGAACGGGGCGAGCATCGCGAAGCCGACCAGCCGGTCCGCCAGCATGAGCCCGCCGGCCGCGAACACCAGCACGCGCATGCCGACGGAGAAGATCACCATGTTGGAAAGCGTCGCGCGGTAGGCGAGCTTGTCCTGCGTGCGGTGCGCGAGGTAGATCGCGTAAGGCGGCGCGCCGATCCCGAACAGCGTTCCGAACGCGCCGCCCACGAAGCCGGCCACCGGCGCCCAGGCGCGGCTCACGATGCGGTTCGCCTCGCCCTGCCGCAGCGAGTAGAGCGCGTAGGCGACCAGGAGCGCGCCGATGCCCGCGATCGTCGCCTGGCGCGGCAGATTGACGAGGAGCGTCACCCCCGCCACCGCTCCGGCGAGCGAGAGCGGCACCATCCACTTGAGCTCCGACCAGTGGGCGTCACGCGAGATGCGCGTGCCGAGCGCGAGCGCCGCCGCCGTGTCGATCAGCGCGCACATCGGCAGCACGAAGTCGAGCGGCAGGAAATGCGAGAGGATGGGCACCGTGAACAGCGCCGCGCCGAAGGCCGAGATGCCGAAGATGATGTACGACACGCTCATCACCGCCGCCGCGATGACGAAGGTCTGCAGGTCGAACGGAATCGTCACAAAGGGCCGCCCGTGGAACGTCGCTGCACTGTGCATTGCTCCCACCACCCCGCTCGCTTTCGCGAGCGCCCCTCCTCCGGCAGGAGGGGAACTTATCTTGGCGGGTGTCCGATAAGAAAGAGGGCGACGGTGCTGCCACCGACGCCCTTCTGAGAGTTGCGCCGGATGAAAAGATGGGCGGTGTGAGCCGGGAAGCAGGGGCCCCGGTTTCCGGGGATGCGACCAGGCGAATCACCGCCGCCGCCGATGCGGTGACTCAGCAATCCGTGAAGAAGCCCAATGAGGCGGCGTCCGTCCGTTCGATCCGGCGCATCAGACCCGGCGCGTAGCGTCCGGGCTCAGACGATGTTCAGGTGCTCGATGCCGGTGGAGAGGTCCTTCTCCTTCGCTTCCTTGCCCTGCAGCTTGATCATCAGGCGCAGCTCGTTGACCGAGTCGGCATTGCGCAGCGCGTCCTCGTAGCTGATCGAGCCGTTCTCGTAGAGCTCGAAGAGATGCTGGTCGAAGGTCTGCATGCCGAGCTCGCGGGATTTCGCCATGATGCTCTTGATCTCGTGCACCTCGCCCTTGAAGATCAGGTCCTGGATCAGCGGCGAGTTGAGCAGGATCTCGACCGCCGCCACCCGCCCCTTGCCGTCCTTCTTCGGGATCAGCCGCTGCGACACCAGCGCCCGGATGTTGAGCGAGAGGTCCATCAGCAGCTGGTGCTTTCGCTCCTCGGGGAAGAAATTGATGATGCGGTCGAGCGCCTGGTTGGCGCTGTTGGCGTGCAGCGTTGCCATGCACAGGTGGCCGGTCTCGGCGAAGGCGATCGCGTAGTCCATGGTGTCGCGGTCGCGGATCTCGCCGATCAGGATCACGTCTGGCGCCTGCCGCAGCGTGTTCTTCAGGGCCGCGTGCCAGGATTCCGTATCCACGCCCACCTCGCGCTGCGTGATCACGCAGTTCTTGTGGTCGTGCGTGTACTCGACCGGGTCCTCGATGGTGATGATGTGGCCGTAGCTGTTCTCGTTGCGGTAGCCGACCATCGCCGCGAGCGTGGTGGACTTCCCCGATCCGGTGCCGCCGACCATGATGACCAGCCCGCGCTTGGTCATCACCACGTCCTTCAGGACCGAGGGCAGGTTGAGATCCTCGAACTTCGGGATCGTCGTGGTGATCGTGCGCAGCACCATGCCGATCCGGCCCTGCTGCACGAACGCATTTACCCGGAAGCGGCCGATGCCCGGCGGGCTGACCGCGAAATTGCACTCCTTGCTCGACTCGAACTCCTGGGCCTGCTTGTCGTTCATCATCGCCCGCGTGAGCTCCGACGTGTGCTGCTGCGTCAGCGGCTGGTTCGCAACCGGCGTCATCTTGCCGTCGAGCTTGATCGCCGGCGGGAAGCCGCAAGTGATGAACAGGTCGGAGGCCTTCTTCGCCACCATGGCCTTCAACAGGTCGTGCATGAACTTGACTGCCTGGTCTCTTTCCATCGTCTGGCTCCGTTCGTTGCTGACCCCGGTCACCGGTCACCGGTCACCGCCTTATTTGAAGTTGTCCTTGTTCGCCGCCTTGGTGCGCGCCTCGTCGACCGTGATGACGTTGCGCTTCACCAGGTCCTGAAGGTTCTGGTCGAGCGTCTGCATGCCGTAAGACTGCCCGGTCTGAATCGCGGAATACATCTGGGCCACCTTGGCCTCGCGGATGAGGTTCCGTATCGCGGGCGTCCCGACCATGATCTCGTGCGCGGCGACGCGGCCGCTGCCGTCCTTCGTCTTCAGCAGCGCCTGGGAGATCACGGCGCGCAGCGACTCCGACAGCATCGCGCGCATCATCTCCTTTTCCTCCGCCGGGAACACGTCGATGATCCGGTCGATGGTCTTGGCGGCGGAGCTCGTGTGCAGCGTTCCGAACACCAGGTGGCCGGTTTCCGCCGCGGTCATCGCCAGCCGGATCGTCTCCAGGTCGCGCATCTCGCCCACCAGGATCACGTCCGGGTCCTCACGCAGCGCGCTGCGGAGCGCGTTGGCGAAGGATAGCGTGTGCGGCCCCACCTCGCGCTGGTTGATCAGGCATTTCTTGGACTCGTGGACGAATTCGATCGGGTCCTCGACCGTGAGGATGTGCCCGTTCTCGTTCTCGTTCTTGTGATTGACCATCCCCGCCAGCGTCGTGGACTTGCCCGAGCCGGTCGGCCCCGTGACCAGCACCACGCCGCGCGGCTGGTCGGCGAGCTCCGCGAAGATCTTGGGCGCCTTGAGGTCCTCCAGCGAGAGGATCTTGGAGGGAATCGTTCGCATGACCGCGGCGGCGCCGCGATTCTGCACGAACGCGTTCACCCGGAAGCGCGCGAGGTTGGGAATCGCGAAGGAGAAATCGCACTCGAGGTTTTCCTCGTAGAACTTGCGCTGGCCGTCGTTCATGATGTCGTACACCATGGCGTGCACGTCCTTGTGCTCCATCGGCGGCAGGTTGATGCGCCGAATGTCTCCGTGCACGCGGATCATCGGGGGCAGGCCGGACGAGAGGTGCAGGTCGGAGGCCTTGTTCTTGACGACGAATGCCAGCAGCTCGGAAATGTCCATTTATAATTCTCCAGGAGTCGTGGGGCGCGGCGCGACCGGGTGGAAAGGCTTAAGGCCTTGATTCTTAGATATTGCGCCTCACACTCCGCGCCTCGCAAAATTATGGCCTCAATCGCCGCCAACTTGCAAGCCATTCTCGATCGCATTGCGCGAGCGGCGCGGGCCGCGGGTCGGGCGCCCGCAGACGTTGAGCTGGTGGCGGTCAGCAAGACCGTCGCCGCCGAACGGGTCGCGGAAGCGTACGCCGCGGGCCAGCGGTCGTTCGGGGAAAGCTACGCCCAGGAGGCCGTGGAAAAAATCACGAAACTCGCCGGCCTGCCCATCACCTGGCACTTCATCGGCCCGATCCAGAGCAACAAGACCGGGGTGATCGCGGCCCGGTTCCAGTGGGTGCATGGCATCGCGAGGGAGAAAATCGCGCAGCGCCTACACGCCGCCCGCCCGGAAACGCTGCCGCCGCTCGACGTCTGCATCCAGGTGAACGTCAGCGGCGAGGCCAGCAAGAGCGGAATCGAGCCGGGCGCGGAGGAAGCGCTCGCCGCGTCGATTGCCCGGCTACCGCGGCTGCGATTGCGCGGCCTGATGGCGATACCGGAGCCCACGGCGGATCGCGCGCTGCAGCGCCGGCGCTTCGCCCTGCTGCGCAGCCGCAAGGAGGCGCTCGTCGCGCGCGGCTACGCCCTCGACACGCTGTCGATGGGCATGTCCGACGATTTCGAGGCCGCCATCGCGGAAGGCGCGACGATGGTGCGAATTGGCACCGCCATTTTCGGCCCGAGGGGCCGGTGACTCGTGACTGGTGACTGGTGACTGGTGACTGGGCCGGACAGGACCTTTCCGCTTCGCGGCTGCTAACATAGGCGACATGCCATACCGAGTCACGAGTCACGAGTCACGAGTCACGGAATTCGAATGAACATCACCTTCGTGGGCGGGGGCAACATGGCGAGCGCCATGATCGGCGGGCTGCTGCGCAAGCGCTGGCCGCGCAAGTCGCTCCGCGTGGTCGAGATCGCGCAGGCCGCCCGCGAGCGCATCGCCCGCGACTTCAAGGTGAAAACCGCCCCGGCGATCGATAAAGCCGCGGCCCGGTGCGACTGCATCGTGCTCGCCGTGAAGCCGCAGCAGCTGCGCGAGGCGGCAGGCGCGCTGAGGCCGCTGCTCGGCTCCCAGCTCGTCATCACCATCGCGGCGGGCATCCGCACGGGCGACCTCTCCCGGTGGCTGGGCGGTTATTCGCGCATCGTCCGGGTCATGCCCAATACCCCGGCGCTGGTGCACGCGGGCGTTTCCGGCCTCTACGCGCCGCCCGCGGTCGGCGCCGCCCAGCGCGCCGCGGCGGCGAAGATACTCGGGGCGGTCGGCAGCGTGCTGTGGTTCGCGCGCGAGTCCGATCTCGACGCCGTCACCGCCGTCTCGGGCAGCGGTCCCGCCTACGTCTTCTATTTCATCGAGGCGCTGGAGCGCGGCGCGCGCGAGCTCGGACTGCCCGCGGATGCCGCGCACCGGCTGGCAATCGAGACTTTCTCCGGCGCGGTCAGGCTCGCCGCGCAATCGAGCGACCCGCCCGAGACGCTGCGCAACCGCGTGACATCCCGGGGCGGCACGACGGAGCGCGCGCTGCAGGCGATGGAAACCGACCGCGTCAAGGACGCCATCGTGCGCGCGGTGCGCGCCGCGGCGGACCGCTCGCGCGAGCTTGGCGACGAGCTGGGGAAGGACTGACCGTGACGCCCGATAGACGAGAGACGATAGACGAAAGAGGGAAAGGCGTCGGCTGCCGAACTACAACAGCCCGTCTCTCGTCTCTCGCTCGGCGACTCTCCAGGAGCGGAGCGTGGTCTCCCAGGCGCTGATCTTCCTCGTCCAGACCGCCTTCGGCCTGTTCGTGGTGGTGCTGCTGCTGCGCTTCTACCTGCAGTGGGCGCAGGCGCCGTACCGCAATCCCCTGTCCACCTTCCTGCAGGCGCTAACCGATTTCATGGTGCGCCCCGCCCGCCGCGTCGTGCCCGGCCTGTGGGGGCTCGACCTCGCCACCCTCGTCCTCGCGTGGCTCCTGCAGCTTGTTGAGATCGTCATCGTGCTCCAGCTTCGGGGCTATCAGATGGGCCCGGAGGCCGGGCTGGCCATCGTCGCGATGCTGCTGCTCGCGCTGGTTGCGCTCGTCCGGGTTGCTCTCTACATCCTGATCGCGGCGGTCATCATTCAGGTCGTCCTCTCCTGGGTGGGCTCGTACAGCCCGCTCACGCCGCTCGTGAACAGCATGACGCGGCCCTTCCTGCGCGTGTTCCAGCGGCGCATCCCGCCGATCGGCAACGTCGACCTGTCGCCGCTGTTCGTGCTGGTCGCGGTCCAGCTGCTGCTGATGCTGCCGGTGGCGTGGGCGGAGGGGTCGCTCGCGCGGCTGCTCTAGCGCGCGAGCGCGTGACCTCGTGACTCGTGACTGGTGACTCGACCTGGCTTCGCTACGACGCCGCTGCGCGGCGGCTGACGCTGCCACTGCACGTGCAGCCGGGCGCGAGGAAGAGCGAAATCGTCGGATTGCACGGCGGCGCGCTGAAGGTGAAGATCGCCGCGCCAGCGCAGGAAAATCACGCAAACGCCGCGCTGGTGGAATTCTTGAGCGAAGCGCTGGGCGTGCCGCGGTCCGCGATCATCATCCGCCACGGCGCCGCGAGCCGCCGCAAGGTCGTGGAAATCACTGGCGGCCCCGACCTCGCCAAGGCGGCAGAGGCTCTTGCGGTTCCCCGCAAACGCGGAGTCTGAGGACTGCAATCGCCGCGCAAGCGGCGTTCGGGTGACCAGTCACCAGTCACGAGTCACGAGTCACGAGTCACGCTACATCAAGATAATGTCGTACTGCTCCTGCTGATAAGCCGTCTCGACCTGCAGCGAGACCGGCTTGCCGATGAAGTCCGAAAGCATGGCGAGCGAGGGCGACTCCTCGTCGAGGAAGAGGTCGATCACCGGCTGCGACGCGAGGATGCGGTACTCGCGCGCGTTGAATTGCCGCGCCTCGCGCATCACGTCCCTCAGGATCGCGTAGCACACCGTCTGGGCGGTCTTCAGCCGCGCGCGGCCGTCGCACACCGGGCACGGCTCGCACAGCACCTGGGCGAGCGACTCGCGCGTGCGCTTGCGCGTCATCTCCACCAGGCCGAGCTGCGTGAAGCCGTTCACGGACATGTGGGTGCGGTCGCGCGCGAGCGCCTTGCGGAACTCGTTGAGCACGGCATTGCGATGCTCTTCGGTGTCCATGTCGATGAAGTCGATGATGATGATGCCGCCGAGGTTCCTCAAGCGCAGCTGGCGCGCGATCACCTGCGCCGCCTCGAGGTTGGTCTTGAAGATGGTGTCGTCGAAGCTGCGACCGCTGACGAAGCCGCCGGTGTTCACGTCCACGGTGGTCAGCGCCTCGGTCTGGTCGATGACGAGGTAGCCCCCGCTCTTCAGGTCCACGCGCCGGGCAAGCGCCTTCTCGATTTCCTCCTCGACGCCGTAGAGATCGAACAGGGGGCGCTCGCCGGTGTAGTGCTCGACGCGCTCCGCGACGTTGGGCGTGAAGTCCTGCCCGAACGCGAGCATCTTCTGGCAGGTCTCGCGCGAGTCGACCAGGATGCGCGCGGTCTCGTCGTGCACGAAATCCCGCAGCACGCGCAGGCTGAGGTTGAGGTCCTGGTAGAGCGCCGTCAGCGGCGCTGCGGCCCTGCCCCGGTCCTGGATGTCGCCCCACAGCCGGCGCAGGTAATCGACATCGGCCTTGAGCTCGCGGTCGGAGGCGGTTTCGGCCACGGTGCGGATGATGAATCCGCCCTTCTCCTCGGGCGGCAGCAATTGCTGCAGCTTCTCGCGAAGGTGGGCGCGCTCTTCCTCGTCGACGATGCGCTGCGAGATGCCGATATGCGATTCCATCGGCAGGTAAACCAGAAAGCGGCCCGCGATCGATATCTGCGTGGACAGCCGCGCCCCCTTGGTGCCGATCGGATCCTTGACCACCTGCACCATCAGGTTCTGGCCCTCGTTGAGCAGCCGCTCGATCGGCACCGCCGGCTCGCCGTTCTGGCGGTGGCCCCGCATGTCGGCGACATGCAGGAAAGCGGCGCGCTCGCCGCCGACGTCGACGAACGCCGACTGCATGCCCGGCAGCACGCGGATCACGCGCCCCAGGACGATGTTGCCGACCAGCCCGCGGGAGGCCGCGCGCTCGATGTGGACCTCCTGCGTGACGCCCTGCTCGATCACGGCGACCCGCGTCTCCTGCGGTGTGACGTTGACCAGAATTTCCTCGGTGACTGCCATGGCGCGCTAGAGGACAGTGATGCCGTACTTCTGCAGCAGCTCCACCGTTTCGGCGAGCGGCAGTCCCATGATACCGGAGTAGCTTCCGGAGATCCGCGTGACGAATGCGCCCGCCCGTCCCTGGATCGCGTAGGCGCCGGCCTTGTCGAGGGGCTCGCCGCCGGCGCAGTAGCGCCGGATCTCCGCTTCGGGGATTTCCCGGAACCACACGCTCGACACCGAAATCTGCGTCTCGACCTGTTCCCGCAGCGCGACCGCCACCGCGGTGAGCACCTGGTGCTCGCGCCCGGACAGCGCGCGCAGGATGCGCGCGGCGTGCTCGGCGTCGTCCGGCTTGCCGATGATCTCGCCCTCGAACACCACGGTGGTATCGGCGGCCAGCACCGGCTTCTGCGGCAGCCCGCGGTAGGCGATCTGGCGCACCGCCATGGCGGTCTTCTCGCGCGCCATCCGCAGCACGTACACGCCGGGCGATTCATCCGGCAGCGGCGTCTCGTCCACGTCGGCGCCGCGCCGCAGGTCCTCGCGCAGCAGCAGCGACTCGAACGGCACGCCGATCTGCTTGAGCAGCTCCCGCCGCCGCAAGCTGCGGGAGGCGAGATAGATGCGCTGATCGGCCAGGCTCATTCTAGGATCGAGGATCGAGGATCCAGGATCGAGGGAATACTTGACTGCACGGCACGCTGAATCCTCAATCCTGAATCCTCAATCCTGCGTTCATTCCCGGTGGTAGGGATGATTGTGCAATATCGAGACCGCGCGATAAAGCTGCTCGGCAAGAACCACGCGCGCGAGCCCGTGGGGCAGCGTCAGCGGCGAGAGCGCCCAGAGCAGGTCCGCGGACGCCTTCACGCCGCCCGACAGGCCGTCCGCGCCGCCGATGATGAAAGCCAGGTCCCGGCCGGACTCGCGCCAACGCGCGATGCGCCTCGCGAGATCCTTCGTCGTGATCAGGGACCCGCGCTCGTCGAGCACGACGCGCACGCAACGGTCCGGAAGCGCGGCGGCGATGCGCGCCGTCTCGGCGGCGAGCACGCGTTCGATCGGACCGCCCCGCGGCGCGGGCTTGAGCGCGACCAGCGTGACGCGCGCGTCGGCTGGCATGCGCCCCGCATATTCGGCGAAGCCCGCGTCGACCCAGGACGGCATGCGGTGGCCGATTGCCACCACGAGCCACTTCACGGCGCGGCCGCCTCAGGATGCCTTGGTGGCGCCGGCACGACGCCGCCGGGCGCGCGCCGGCGGCGCCCAGAGCTCTTCAAGGTTGTAGTGCCTTCGGATCGCGGGCTGCATGATGTGGACCACCACCTGCCCCAGGTCGACGAGGATCCACTCGCCGGCCCGCTCGCCCTCGACGCCGTGCACCCGCGCGCCGAGCGCTTTCGCTTTCTCCTGGAGGTGGCTGGCGAGCGCCTTGCCCTGGCGCGCGGAGTCCGCGCTCGTGATGATGATCCGGTCGAACAGGGAGGTCATCTTCCGCACATCCAGCACCACGATGTCGCGCCCCTTGATGTCCTCGAGCGCCGCCACCGCGGCCTTGGCCAGCTTGTCCAGTCTCATTCACTTCCTGCGTATAGCCCGTTCGTTTCAATATAGTCGAGTACCGCGCCGGGAAGCAAATAGCGCGGGCTCGCGCCGCTTCTCAGCTTTTCGCGGATCGCCGTCGCCGAGATGTCGAGGGCGGTGAACGGGATCACGATGACGCCTCCCGCCGGCGCGAGATGCGTCGCGAGCGGCTGCTGCAGCAGGCGCGACGAGTACTCGCGCGCGAGCGGCTGCGGCATGCGCTCGACCCAGCGCTCGGCGGGATAACCCGGGCGGTGCGCGATGGCGACGTGCGCGAGATCGAACAAATCGTGCCAGCGGTGCCACGTCGCGAACTCGAGAAACGCGTCCGCGCCGACGATCAGCACCAGCGGGCGCATGGCGCCGGCTTCCGCGCGCAGCTCGGCGAGCGTGTCGACCGTGTAGCCCGGTCCCTCGCGGCGAACCTCCCGGTCGTCCACGCGAAAGCGCGGATTGCCCGCCGTCGCGAGCCGCACCATCGCCAGGCGATGCGCGGCGGCAACCTGCGGCGCGGCGCGGTGCGGCGGCGTGCCCGCCGGGACGAACCGCACTTCATCGGCGCGCAGCGTCTCGCCCAGCTCCTCAGCCAGCCGCAGGTGCCCGTAGTGGATCGGGTCGAAGGTGCCGCCGAGGACGCCGATCGGAGCGGTTGACATGCGTCAACCGCTCTGGAGAGGGGATAGACGATAGGCGATAGACGGGGGTTGCGCTTCGCGCTGAATCTCCGTCTCTCGTCTCTCGCCTGGCGTCTCTCGCTTCATGTGATCAAAGGACGAGCCGACGTATGTCGGTGAGGACGGAACTGAGGAAGGCGATGAAGCGCGCGCCCTGCGCGCCGTCGATCACGCGGTGGTCGTAGGACACCGACAGCGGCAGCATCAGCCGCGGCTCGAAGCTCTTCCCCGACCACACCGGCCGCATCACCGATTTTCCGACGCCGAGGATTGCCACCTCCGGCGCGTTGATGATCGGCGTGAAGTGGGCGCCGCCGATGCCGCCCAGGCTGGAAATCGAGAAGCAGCCGCCCTGCAGGTCGATGGGCGATATCTTTCCCGCCCGCATGCGCGCGCTCACCTCGCCCAGCTCTCCCGCGAGCTCCATCAGGCCCTTCTTGTCCACGTCGCGGATGACCGGCACCACCAGGCCGTTCGGCGTGTCCACGGCGACCCCGATGTGGAAGTACTGCTTGAGCACGAGGCTTTCGCCGTCCGCCGAGAGCGAGGCGTTGAACTCCGGGTGCTGCTTCAGCGCCACCACCACCGCCTTCAGCAGGAAGCACAGAATCGTGAAACGGACGCCTTGCTTCTTCGCCTCCTCCGTCTGGACCTTGCGGAATTCCTCGAGTTCGGTGATGTCCGCCTCGTCGTTCTGCGTAATGTGCGGGATCGTGACCCAGTTGCGGTGGAGGTTCGCGCCGGAGAGCTTCTTGATACGGGAAAGCGGCTGGGTCGTGACCGGCCCGAACTTGGCGAAGTCGACCTGCGGCAACGGCGGCAGGTTGAGGCCAAGGCCGCCGCCACCGCGAGGCCTGGCGAGCTCGCCCTTGACGTAATTCTGCACGTCGTCCTTTAGCACTCGGTCCTTCGGCCCGGTGCCTTTCACCTGCCCGAGGTCGACGCCCAGCTCGCGGGCGAAGCGTCGCACGGAGGGGCTCGCGTGCGCGCGCGCGAAACCGGCCTCCATCCCGGCGTTCGCGTCGACGGGAGCGCCGGATGCTTCCCTCTCCGCTCGGGAGCGGGATGGAGGGTGAGGGGACGACGGCTCGGGCGCCGGTCGCGGAGCTTCCGCCCGGGGCGTCGGCGTCGCCGCGGCGGGCTGCGGCGCAGGTGGCGCCGCCGACTTTGCAGCCGCCGGCTTTTCCGCCGCGGCGCCGTCCCCGTCGCGCTCCATCGTCAGCACGAGCGTGCCCTCAGAAACCTTGTCGCCGACCTTGATCTTGATCTCCTTCACGACGCCTGCCGCCGGCGACGGCACCTCCATCGTCGCCTTGTCCGACTCGAGCGTCACCAGCGAGTCCTCCGGCTTGACCGCGTCGCCCGCCTTCACCAGCACCTCGATCACCGGCACGTCCTTGAAGCCGCCGATGTCGGGAACTTTGACCTCGATGAGGTTGCTCATCTCGGATCCGTGACCGGTGACCGGTGAACGGTGAACGGATGCCGGATCGTTTTTCTATTCACTATTCACCATTCACTATTCACGCCATTCAGACCTTGGTGGGAATCGACTTCTCCGGATCCACGCCGTACTTTCCAATCGCCTCGACGACCTTCTTCTGCGGCAGCGCTTCCTGGTCGGCGAGCGCCTTCAGCGCCGCCACGGCGACGTAGCGGCGGTCCACTTCGAAGAAGCCGCGCAGAGCGCGCCTGGTATCGGAGCGGCCGAAGCCGTCGGTGCCGAGCACCGTATAGCGTTCCGGCTGCGGCAGGAAAGCCCGGATCTGGTCGGCGTAGAGCTTCATGTAGTCGGTCGCCGCGACCACCGGCCCCGCGTGGTCTTGCAGGCACTGCTCCACGTACGAGCGCCGGGGCGCCGACTCGGGATGCAGCATGTTCCAGCGCGCGGCCTCGAGACCGTCGCGGCGCAGCTCGTTGAAGCTCGTCACGCTCCAGATGTCCGCCGAGATCCCGAAATCCTTCTCCAGCATTTCCGCGCCCGCGATCACCTCGCGCAGAATCGCGCCGCTGCCCATCAGTTGCACCTTGAGCCTGCCCTTCGCCGCCTTGCCTTTCGAGAACAGGTACATTCCGCGCAGTATCCCCGACGCCGCGCCTTCCGGCATCGGCGGGTGCGCGTAATTCTCGTTCATCACCGTGATGTAGTAATAGACGTCCTCCTGCTCCACGTACATCCGGCGCAGGCCGTCCTGGATGACAACCGCCAGCTCGTAGGCAAAGGTCGGGTCGTACGAGACGCAGTTCGGGACGGTGGACGCGAGCAGGTGACTGTGCCCGTCCTCGTGCTGCAGGCCCTCGCCGTTCAGCGTCGTGCGTCCGGCGGTGCCGCCGAGCAGAAACCCGCGCGCCCGCATGTCGCCCGCCGCCCACGCGAGGTCGCCAACCCGCTGAAAGCCGAACATCGAATAGAAGGCGTAGAACGGGATCATCGGCTGGTTGTGCGTGCTGTAGGAGGTCGCCGCCGCGATCCACGAAGAGAACGCGCCCGCCTCGTTGATGCCCTCCTGCAGGATCTGGCCGTTCTTGTCCTCCTTGTAGTACATCAGCTGGTCGGCATCCTGCGGCGTGTAGAGCTGCCCGACGTGCGAATAGATGCCGAGCTGGCGGAACATCCCCTCCATGCCGAAGGTGCGCGACTCGTCGGGCACGATCGGCACGACCCGCTTGCCGATCTTCTTGTCGCGGATGATGGTGTTGAGGATGCGCACGAACGCCATCGTGGTGGAGATCTCCCGGCCCTCGGTGCCCTTCAGCTGCGCCTCGAAAGCGGACAACGCCGGCACCTCGAGCGAGGCGCTCTTGCGGCGCCTTGCCGGAAGGCTTCCGCCCAGCGCGGCGACGCGCTCGCGCAGGTACTTCATCTCGGGGCTGTCCTCGGGCGGGCGATAGAAGGGAATCTCCTCCAGCTTGTCGTCCGCGATCGGCACCTCGAAGCGGTCGCGGAACGACCGGATCGAGGATGTCCCCATCTTTTTCTGCTGGTGGGTGATGTTCTGGCCTTCGCCGGACTCGCCCATGCCGTAGCCCTTCACCGTCTTCGCGAGGATGACGGTGGGCTGGTCCATGTGCTTGACCGCCGCGGCGTACGCGGCGTAGATCTTGTGAGGATCGTGGCCGCCGCGGTTCAATCGCCAGATATCGTCATCCGACATGTGCGCCACCATGTCGAGCAGCTCCGGGTACTTGCCGAAGAAGTGCTTGCGCACGAACGCGCCGTCGTGCGACTTGAAGGCCTGGTACTCGCCGTCCACGCACTCTTCCATGCGCTTGAGCAGGAGGCCGTTCTTGTCGCGCAGGAACAGCGGATCCCAGTACGACCCCCAGATCACCTTGATCACGTTCCAGCCGGCCCCGCGGAAAGCGGACTCCAGCTCCTGGATGATCTTGCCGTTGCCGCGCACCGGGCCGTCGAGGCGCTGCAGGTTGCAGTTGATGACGAAAATCAGGTTGTCGAGCCGCTCGCGCCCGGCGAGCGAGATCGCGCCGAGCGACTCCGGCTCGTCCATCTCGCCGTCGCCGCAGAAGCACCACACCTTGCGGCCCTGGGACTCGATGACGCCGCGGTCCTTGAGGTAGCGCATGAAGCGCGCCTGGTAGATCGCCATGAGCGGGCCGAGCCCCATGGAAACCGTCGGAAACTGCCAGAACTCCGGCATCAGCCAGGGGTGCGGATACGATGACAGCCCTTTGCCGCCGACCTCCTGCCGGAAGTTTTTCAACTGGTCCTCGGTGATGCGGCCCTCGAGGTAGGCGCGCGCGTAGATGCCGGGCGCGGAGTGCCCCTGGAAATAAACGAGGTCCCCGCCGAAGCTGTCGTTCCAGGCGCGGAAGAAATGATTGAAGCCGACGTCGTAGAGCGTCGCGGCGGAGGCATAGCTCGCGATATGTCCGCCCAGCTCCGAGGACTCCTTGTTGGCGCGCACGACCGTCGCCATCGCGTTCCAGCGCACCAGCGACCGGATCTTGTTCTCGAGCTCGGCGTCTCCCGGCGAGCGCTCCTCCTGGGACATCGGGATCGTGTTCATGTACGCCGTGTTGGCGTTGTACGGGATGTAGGCGCCGTGGGCGCGCGCCTTCTCGACGAGGCGCTCGAGCAGGAAGTTGGCGCGCGCGGGGCCCTCGCGCTCCAGCACCGAGTGCAGCGCGTCCAGCCACTCGCGCGTTTCCTGCGGATCAACGTCGGGTCGGATGTCGTTCAGATCCATAGCGGCCACCGTTTCTCCTTCCAGGAGCCTGCAGACGGCTGCCCGGCCCTCCTGCCATCGACGCCGGGGAAGGCATTATAGCATCGCGAATTTCGCAATCCGGACAGGGTATCCCTTTGTTTATAATGGTGAAACCGCTTTGCGCCATCCGGCCACCCGGCACGATTGGTGGGTCGAGGGCCGTGGGTCGATCAACTGGAACGGCAGTTGGCAGTTCACCGTTCACCGTTCACCGGTTTTGAAATTTCGCCGGCCGCTTCTCGAGAAACGCGCGCATCCCTTCGCGACGGTCCTGCGTGGCGAACGCCTGGGCGAACAGCTCGGTCTCGAGCGCGCACGCGGCAAAGAGATCGAGGTTGGCGCCGCGCAGCACCGCCTGCTTGGCGAGGCGCACTGCGGCGGGCGCTTTCGATGCGATCAGGCGCGCCAAGTCCATGCCCGCGGCGCGCAATTCGGCAGCCGGGCAGACGCGATTGGCGAGACCGATCGCCAGCGCTTCGTCGGCCTTCACTTGCCGCGCGGTCGTGAGGAGTTCCAACGCCCGCGCGGGGCCAATGCGCCGCGGCAGCCGCTGCGTGCCGCCGAATCCGGGGGGAATGCCGAGGTTCACCTCGGGCTGGCCGAACACGGCGTTTTCCGCGGCGAGAATCCAGTCGCAGGCGAGCGCCAGCTCGCAGCCGCCGCCGAGGGCGTAGCCGTTCACCAGCGCGATTACCGGCAGCGGCAGCGCCTCGAGCGCGTGCATCACGTGCATGCCGCGCTCGGAAATCCCTCGTGCCTGCTCGATCGTCGCGTCGCGCATCTCGGCGATGTCCGCGCCCGCGACGAACGCCTTCTCTCCCGCGCCGGTGACGAGCAGCACGCGCGCGCCTTCGTCCGTCGCGATTTTCGCAGCTGCCGCGGCGATCTCGTCCAGCGTCGCGGCATTCAGTGCATTGAGCGCTTTCGGCCGGTTCACCGTGAGCAGGTAGATCCCCGCCTCGGGCTGCTCGAGCAGGATGTTCTCAAACTTCACAACCGAACCGCCAAGACGCCAGGGTCGCCAAGAAATGCGAGGAATAATTTAGCTGCCCATGAACGCCGAGAGGCGTCGACAACGATGATCGTCAATAACTCTCGTCTGCTTTTCGATCCCTTACTTCCGCTCATCGTCGGACTAACTCGTATTGCTACTTCTCTTGGCATCTTTGCATTTTGATTATCGTTTGATTCTTCTCGGCGGACTTGGCGTCTTGGCGGTTAATGGAATGCTAGCAGCTTCCAGGCGAGACCGGCTGCGCCGCAGCCGAGTATCACCGGGATGACGCCGGCCTTGAAGCGCCACAGCGCGAGCCAGGCAGCGGCGCCGAGCACGGCGGAAAGCCAGTCGAACCTTCCGGCAAAGCCCGCGGGCCACAGCACGTGGTAAGCGAAGAACACGGCGAGGTTTACGATCACACCGACCACTGCCGCCGTGATGCCCGTCAGCGGCGCGGTGAAGGCGACGTTGCCGTGCGTGGTCTCGACGAACGGCCCGCCCATCAGGATAAAGACGAAGGACGGCAGGAACGTGAAGAAGGTGACGACCGTCGCCGCCACCGCGCCCGCGACGAACAGCGCGTCCGGCCCGAACAATGCCTTCGCCCAACCGCCCACGAAGCCCACGAACGCGACCACCATGATGAGCGGCCCCGGCGTCGTCTCGCCGAGCGCGAGGCCGTCGATCATCTGCGCCGCCGTGAGCCACTGGTAGTCCTCGACCGCGCCCTGGTAGACGTAGGGAAGCACCGCGTAGGCGCCGCCGAAGGTGAGCAGCGCGGCCTTGGTGAAGAACCACCCCATCTGCGTCAGCGCCGCGTCCCATCCGAAGCGGCCGAGGAGCACCGCCATCGCGCCGCCCCAGATTGCGAGCCCGATCGCAGCCACGCGGGCAAACCGCGCCCACGTGAATCGCGCGTGCCCGGGCACCGGCGTGTCGTCGCCGATCAGCGCGGGGCCATAGTCCCTGTCCGCCGCGCCGCGCCCGCCGCCGGCGCGGAAGCGCTCGGGCGCGAGACGCCCGCCCGCGTAGCCGATCGCTCCCGCGGCGAGGACGATCGCCGGAAATGGCACGTCAAACGCGAAGATCGCTACGAACGCGGCAACAGCGATTGCCACCAGGTAGCGATTCGCGAGCGCGCGCGTGCCGATGCGGTAGGCGGCGAACAGCACGATCGCCGTTACCGCCGGCTTGATGCCGTAGAGCGCGCCAGCCACTGCCGGGACGTCGCCGTAGGCCAGATAGATCCACGACAGCGCGATCAGCACGAGGAGCGACGGCAGGACGAAGAGACCGCCGGCAACGATGCCGCCCCACGCGCGGTGCATGAGCCAGCCGATGTAGGTCGCGAGCTGCTGCGCCTCCGGGCCCGGCAGCACCATGCAGAAGTTGAGCGCATGCAGGAAGCGCCGCTCCGAGATCCAGCGCCGGCGCTCGACCAGCTCCTGGTGCATGATCGCGATCTGCCCGGCCGGACCGCCGAAGCTGATGAAGCCGAGCTTCAGCCAGAAGCGGAACGCCTCGCCGAACGAAACGCGAACGGGCTCGTCGTTCATCGCGCGAGCTCCGTCCCGCCCCATTCGTTTTCCGTCTGCGCGCGCCGGCGCCAGGCATGCAGCACGCCAATCACGAACAGCCCATGCGGCGTGCCGAGCAAACGCGCGAGCTGCGCAACTGACGTGGATGGGATTACGGTGTCCATGGTCGCCTCCAAGCGAAGTCTTGCAGGGCTTGGACGGGACACCGTCTTGGGATAGCCGGGAGCCTGCATCCCGACCGTGCAGGCAAGATAGTGCGCGGGAGGCCGGGTTGTCAACGACGGCGGTATTCGTCGGCGGGCAAAGCGGCTCCGGTCACCAGTCACCGGTCACGGGTCACGGGTCACGGGTCACGGGTCACGGTTCACCGCTACTTGGCGGCCATGCGCACCGCCCCGTCGAGCCGGATGACTTCGCCGTTCAGCATCGGATTGGCGACGATATGCTCGACCAGCGCCGCGAACTCCTCCGGCTTTCCCAGTCGCGGCGGAAACGGCACCTGCGCCGCCAGCGACTGCCGCAGCTCCGGGGCGAATCCCGCCACCATCGGGGTCTCGAAGATACCGGGCGCGATCACCATCACGCGGATGCCGAAGCGCGCGAGCTCGCGCGCGGCCGGCAGCGTCAGCCCCACGACGCCGGCCTTGGAAGCGCTGTAGGCCGTCTGCCCGACCTGCCCTTCGAAGGCCGCAACCGACGCCGTGTTGATGATGACGCCGCGCTCGCCGCCGCCGTCCGGCGCGTTCTCCGACATGGCCTGCGCCGCGAGCCGCAGCACGTTGAAGGTGCCGACGAGGTTGATCTCGATCGCGCGGCGGAAGCTCTCGAGCCGGTGTGGCCCGTTCCTGCCGAGGATGCGCTCACCGGGCGCGATACCCGCGCAGTTCACCGCGCCGTGGAGCGCGCCGAAGCGCTCGCGCGCGATGCGGATCGCACCGGCGACCTGGGTTTCATCCGTCACGTCGGCAGCAGCGAACGCCGCTCGTCCGATCTCCGACGCGAGCTTCCCGCCGTCGCCTGGGTTGATGTCGCAGATCACCACGTTGCCGCCGGCGCCCGCCAGCCGCCGCGCCGTCGCGGCGCCGAGTCCCGACGCGCCGCCGGTCACCAGGAATGTCCGGCCCTTTACTTCCACGGCCGGACCAGGATCGCGCGCGGCGTGCCCGCGGGCGCCACCAATCCGTTGAAGGTGATGTCCTCGAACCCCGGCACGCCCGATTCGTCTATGGTCGGAATGGCCGGAAGCAGCGGCGAGCGCTTGCGGCTCGTGACGCCGAGCGCCCGGAGCTTGCCGGCCTGGACGTGGGGAAACGACGTGCTGATCTGGTCGAACATCATGGTGACCTGGCCGCTGATGACATCCACCACCGCCTGGGCGTTGCCCTTGTACGGGACATGCAGCATCTTGAGCCCCGCGTGCCGGCCGAAGAGCTCGGCCGCGATGTGGCCCGTGCCCCCCGTCCCCGCCGAGGCGTAGGAAACCTCGCCCGGCCGTGATTTCGCGAGCGCCACCAGCTGCTGGATGCTGCGCACCGGGAGCGCGGTATTGACGACCAGCACCTGCGGCACCAGGCAGGTGAGCGTAACTGGCGCGAAATCCTTCAGTGGATCGTAGCCGGGCTTGGCGATGATCGACGGCACCACCGCGAACGTGTTCGCCATTGCCAGCAGCGTGTAGCCGTCCGCTGGCGATTTCGCCACCAGGTGCGTGCCGACGAGCGCGCTCGCCCCCGGACGGTTATCGACGATGACCTGCTGGCCGAGCGCAGCGGACAATCCCGGCTGGATCGCGCGGGCGACGAGGTCCACGTTTCCGCCCGCGGCGAATGGCACGATGATCCGCACCGGTTTGGTCGGGTAACTCTGGGCCAGGAGGCCGAGGGGCATGACGCCCGCCAGAATGGCGGTAAGTAGGCACTTACTTTTCATAGTTTCCCCCTATGAAAACGGCGAAGATGACTCGTTGTCCGCGCGCATTGTAACGTAAGCGCCCGGCGCGTCCTCCAGCGCCTTGAGCTTGCCCTTTCCCGGGATCCGCGCCGGTACCTTGTCGCTGCCGTGCTGCGCGACCCAGCCCGCCCAGTCGGGCCACCACGAGCCCGGGTGCTGGGTGGCGCGCTTGAGCCAGGCCTCCGGGTCGTCCGGCAATTTCGGATCGGTCCAGTAACAGTATTTGTTCGCCGCCGGCGGATTGACGATGCCCGCGATATGGCCGGATCCGCCGAGCACGAAGCGCACGTCCCCCGCGAAAAGCTTCGCGCCGGCGTAGGTCGAGCGCCAGGGCGCGATGTGGTCCTCGAGCGTGGACACGAAGTAGAGCGGCGTCTTCACCTTCGTGAGATCGATCGGCACCCCCCGCAGCTCGATGCCACCCGGCAGAACGAGCCGGTTACCCAGGTACAGGTTGCGCAGATAGAAGCTGTGCATGGTCGCCGGCATGCGCGTCGAATCCGAGTTCCAGTAGAGCAGGTCGAACGGAAAAGGATCGCGCCCGAGCAGATAGTTGTTCACCACGAACGACCAGATGAGGTCGTTTGCGCGCAGCATGTTGAAGGTGGTGGCCATCTCGGAGCCCTCGAGATAGCCGCGCCGGTGCATGCGCTTCTCCAGCGCCGCGACCTGCTGCTCATCGATGAAGACCTCGAGCTCGCCCGCCTCGCTGAAATCGATCATGGAAGCGAATAAGGTCGCCGACGCGATGCGCGGGTCGCGCTTCGCGGCGAGATAGCCGAGCGCGCAGGCGAGAAGCGTGCCGCCCAGGCAATAGCCGATGGCGTTGACCTCGCGCTCGCCGGTCGCTTTCGCAACCGCCTCGAGCGCCGCGACCACGCCTTCCACCAGGTAATCGTCGAATCCCTTGTGGGCGAGCCGCCGGTCGGGGTTGACCCAGGAAATGACGAACACCGTGTGCCCCTGCTCCACCGCCCATTTGACGAAGGAATTCTTCTCGCGCAAGTCGAGGATGTAGTACTTGTTGATCCAGGGCGGCACGATGAGCAACGGCCGCCGGAACACCGGCCCGGCGGCGGGGCGATACTGGATCAGCTGAAACAGCGGATTCTGGAATACGACCTTGCCCGGCGTCGTGGCGAGGTTGACGCCCGGCTGGAACGCCTTCTCGTCGGTCATGCGCAGCCGCAGCTTCTCCCCGCCGCCGCGCGCAAGGTCGTCGAGCAGATTGTTCAAACCCTTCACCAGGTTCTGCCCGCCGCTCGCAACCGTCTCGCGCAGCGCCTCCGGGTTCGTCATCAGAAAATTGCTCGGCGAGAGCGCGTCGATGTACTGCCGCGTATAGAAATCGACCTTCCTCGCGGTTCGCGGATCCAGCCCCTCCACGCGCGCGACCGTCTGGTGCAGGTGCCGCGCCGCGATCAGGTATGACTGCTTGATGTAGTCGTACAGAAAATTCCGCTCCCAGTCCTCGTGCTTGAAGCGGCGGTCGGTGTGATGCGGCTCGGCGACCGGCTTCGCGTCGTGCCCCATGAGCCGCAACACGGACGACTGCCAGAGCGACCACGCGTCCTGCCAGTACTGCATCTGCGCCCCGGCAAGCCGAAACGGGTCGGCCAGGAGCTTCGTCCACGCCTCGAGAAATGCCTGTGTTACGCCCAGTTCGTCCTGCAGCGCCTGCAGTCCGCCGTTCCGGGCGCGCTCCAGATATTGGGCAACCAGGTCGCCGCTTTTCCTGGCAATGTCGGCATACAGCCCGGCCATCTTGGCCGATTCGTCAGCTGTCATTTGCGGCGGATTGCTGCTATTGGTCATTGTGAATTGTTAGTTGACGTTTACGTTAACGAGTATTAGTCTGCTGCCAGATATGCTACCGCTATTTGCTGCGACGCACAATGGCTGAAACATACACGATTTCAGAGCTGGCCGCAGAATTTGGGGTCACCACCCGAACTATCCGCCATTACGAGGATGAGAGACTGCTCAGCCCGGACCGCGATGGTACCACGCGCGTTTTCAGCTCTCGCGACCGGGTACGCCTGAAGCTCGCGCTGCGCGGCAAGCGCCTCGGCTTTACCATTGCGGAGATCCGCGAGCTATTCGAGCTGTACGACATCTCCCGCGACGAGCAGAAACAGCTCGAGGTCTTTTTGGTCAAGCTCGAGCGTCGCCGGGCGCTCCTGGAGCAGCAGCGCGAAGACATCGAAGTCATGTTGAACGAGATCGCCTTCTTCGCCAACCAGTGCCGCAGGATGCTCAAAGGCCGGGAGGCGGATACCGAAAGAAAGAACGTGGCCTCTCCATAGGCTGATGCAGCGCAATTCTGACTCGCGTTTACGTTAACGTAAAGCATTTTTGATATGTTTTCACTCCCCGTCCTGCTAAACGCCCCGGCGACGCCCATCAGGGCATTGATCGACGGGCCGGGGGCCCGTGGGCGGATGGATGCCGACCGATTTCACGTCGAAACTCCCGTCCTCCAGGCGTTCCATCCTGCCGGGCGCGGGGGTCCCAGGCGATTTCGCATCGGCCCACCGGAGCGCGCGGCATGATCCGCGGCCTCGATTTCGATTTGGGTGAGTCGATCGGCATCCTGCGCGAATCGGTCGCCGCGTTCGTTGCGCGTGAAATCGCGCCGCGGGCGGCCGAAATCGACCGCTCCAATGCGTTCCCGCGCGACCTGTGGCCGAAGCTGGGTGCGTTGGGACTGCACGGCATCACCGTGGACGAGCGCTATGGCGGCAGCGCGATGGGCTACCTCGCCCACATCGTCGCGATGGAGGAAGTGAGCCGCGGCTCCGCGTCGGTCGGGCTTTCCTACGGCGCGCACTCCAACCTCTGCGTGAACCAGATCCACCGCAACGGCAACGACGCGCAGAAGCAGCAATATCTTCCGAAGCTCGTTTCGGGCGAGCACGTCGGCGCGCTCGCGATGAGCGAGCCGGGCGCGGGGTCCGACGTGATCGGCATGCGGCTGCGCGCGGACCGGCGCGGCGACCGTTACGTGCTGAACGGCACGAAGATGTGGATCACCAACGGCCCCGATGCCGACGTTCTGGTGGTCTATGCCAAGACCGACCCGCAGGCGGGCGCGCGCGGCATCACGGCCTTCATCGTCGAGAAAGGGTTCAAGGGCTACTCCTCCGCGCAAAAGCTCGACAAACTCGGGATGCGCGGGTCGAACACCTGTGAGCTCGTGTTCGACGATTGCGACGTGCCCGAAGCAAACGTGCTCGGCGCGCCCGGCAAGGGTGCCGAAGTGCTGATGAGCGGCCTCGACTACGAACGCGCCGTGCTCGCCGCGGGGCCGCTCGGCATCATGCAGGCCTGCCTCGACGCCGTGCTGCCGTACCTGCACGAGCGTCAGCAGTTCGGTCAGCCGATCGGCACTTTCCAGCTCATGCAGGGAAAGCTCGCGGACATGTACGTGACGCTCAACGCCTGCCGTGCTTACGTGTATTCGGTCGGCCGGGCGTGCGACCGGGGCGCGGTCACGCGCAAGGACGCGGCCGGCGCCATCCTGTTCGCGGCCGAGCGTGCGACGGCGATGGCGCTGGAGGCGATCCAGTGCCTGGGTGGCACCGGCTACATGAACGATGCGCCCACCGGCCGATTGCTCCGCGACGCAAAGCTTTATGAAATTGGCGCGGGCACATCGGAAATCAGGCGGTGGTTGATCGGCAGGGACCTCTACGAAGAAACACGCTGATGCAAAATCGCGCCAATTTCATCAGGGAACACATGGACAAGAATATGAGCTGTCTATCGTTCTCCTTCAGGATTCCGGGCGGGGTTGCACGGAATCCTGAAGTGACCACTAACTCTCCCTGAAAACACTCGATATATGAGCAAATTGCATACCCCCCTCTGCGACCACCTGGGAATCCGTGTGCCAATCATCCAGGCGCCCATGGCGGGCGGCCCATCGTCCCCCGAGCTGGTCACCGCGGTGACCCGCGCCGGCGCCCTTGGATCCTTCGGTTTTGCCTACATGCAGCCGGAAGCGATGCAGCGCGATGCCGAGGCGGTGCGAGCGCACACTCACCTGCCCTTCAACCTCAATCTCTTCGCGTCGCAGCAGCCCCCCGCCATCCCGGCCGCCGAACAGCGCGACGCCATCACCGCTGTCGCCGGCTACTACGAGGAACTCGGGCTTCCGCTGCCGGAGCCGGTCAGGCCGCCGTTCGCGCCCGATCTCGAGGCGCAGTACGCGGCGGCGGCGGAGATCCGGCCGGCGGTTCTCACGTTTCACCTGGGCGCGATGGCGCCGGAGCGGGTTCGCCATTTTCAGTCGCTCGGTGTCCGCGTGGGCGGTGGCGCGACCTGCGTCGCCGAAGCGGAACGGCTCGAGGCGCTCGGCGTGGATTTCATCATCGCGCAGGGCGCGGAGGCGGGCGGCCATCGCGGGACCTACCTGCGGGACCCGTACGACGCAATGACCGGCACCTTCGCGCTGGTGCGGCTGATCGTGCGAAAGGTCCGCACGCCGGTGGTGGCGGCCGGGGGCATCATGGACGGCGCGGGCATCGCCGCGGCGCTCGCGCTCGGCGCGCAGGCCGCGCAGCTCGGCACGGCGTTCATCGCCTGCCCGGAAAGCGGCGCATCGCGCGTGCACAAGAAGCGCCTGCTGGCCGCCCAGGAAGACGAGACCCTGATCACGGAAAAGTTCTCGGGCAAGCCCGCACGCGGCCTCGCGAACCGCTTCATCCGGGAAATGGATGGCCGCGATGCGCCGCAACTCGCGTTTCCGGCGCAGAATGCGCTCACCGGCAAGCTGCGCGCGGCGGCGGCCAAGGCCGGCAATCCGGACTTCGTCGCGATGTGGGCGGGGCAGGCCGCGCCGCTCTCGCGCGCGATGTCGGCGGCGGAGCTGGTCGAGATGCTGGAAGCGGAAACGCTCGAGTGCCTGGAACGCCTCGCGGCATTGCGCGCTTGAGAATCGCGCACGGTCGGCCGGCGAGATGGCCGGAACGCCCGGAATCGCCTGGAAGTTGAACCGGATGGACGAATAGGGAAAACGGCATGGCCAACCCGATCGAGTTCTACTTCGATTTCTCCTCCCCCTACGGCTACTTCGCCAGCGCGAAGATCGAGGAGATCGCGGCGAAGCACGGCAGAACCGTCGTGTGGCGTCCGATCCTGCTCGGCGCGGTGTTCAAGATCACCGGCGGGCAGCCGCTGCCAACCGTTCCGTTGAAAGGGAGCTACTCTGCCCACGATCTCGCCCGAAGCGCCCGGCTGTTCGGCGTGCCGTTCAAGATGCCCACGAAATTTCCGGTCGGGGCGACGGCGCCGAGCCGCGCGTTCTATTGGGTGCATGACCGCGACCCGGCGCTCGCGAAGCAGCTCGCCCAGGCGCTCTACCGCGCCTACTTCGCGGAAGACCGCGACATCTCCAATCCGGAGGTGACCGGAAACGTGGCCGCCAAGCTCGGCGTGGACAAGGGCGAGTTGCTTCAGGCACTCAACGATCCGGCGGTCAAGGAGCGGCTGCGCATCGAGGTGGATGCTGCGATCGAGCGCGGCGTGTTCGGCTCGCCGTACGTCGTGGTGGACAACGAGCCGTTCTGGGGCTCGGACCGGCTCGACCAGATCGACCGCTGGCTCGAGACGGGCGGGTGGTGAGACGCCACTCGGTGCGAAGTGCTGAGTGCTGAGTGCTGAGTGCTGAGTGCTGAGTGCTGAGTGCTGAGTGCTGAGTGCTGAGTGCAAAGTTGGAATGTTGTGTTGCGGCGAGTTCCGCGCGGCGAACCGGAAGCGCGGATCATTGGAGCGTGAGCCATGAGCGCGGCGCAAAGCGCGCGGGAAAGGCTGGAAGCACGGCAAGTCAACATCGTCACGCTGGCGGTGGACGCGATCGTGAACGCAGCCAACACGTCGCTGCTGGGCGGGGGCGGGGTGGACGGCGCGATACACCGCGCCGCG
>Ga0326597_10002573_pt1 | contig 26917 bp, 23 predicted proteins | sample RVTome_12_FD_203789 | JGI IMG/M metagenome (GOLD analysis project Ga0326597, IMG submission 203789) | Soil microbial communities from uranium-contaminated site in the Upper Colorado River Basin, Wyoming, United States - RVT100D185 | ecosystem: Environmental > Terrestrial > Soil > Contaminated >... | reverse complement strand
GCGGGAAGCTCGAGTCCCACAGCTCTGATGCCACTCCGTGGAACCAGAGATAATCGTCACCGACCCCGGTCAAATTGCCGGTGTAGGTATAAAACTTGCGAACGAATGCGGGATCCTCCGGCTTGCGGTGAACTTCATAGAGCGCGCCAAAGCGAATCGGCTGATCCATCTCGCGGTGCAGGTAGGTGATCGTATCGATGATGCGAGGGTTGTGAACCCGGGACGCGAACGACGTAATCCCCTGCGCCGCCATCCGCTCCCAACTGCGGCGAACCATCTCGGCAAGCCGATCCAGGGGCTGATTGCGATAAAAAATATTCCAAGTCATCGCTGTCTCTTCGCCGACGGCGATCAGCCCTCTTTCATTCGATTCCGCTACGTCGGAGATTTCTTCTTCGGCATAGTCGTCAAAAAACGGAAGGAAGCTGCGGGCCACTTCCCAGCCCTTCTCATTCATCGTCGCGCGGCTGGCCTGCTGAACAATCACCGGATTGTCCGGGGCAATGCGGTTGAGGCGCTCTTTCGGCTCAAGCTCGCCACGGCCCACCCAGGAAAAAATTCGGTTGGAGCTGATGCCTTCCTGCGCGTTCTCATTGATTCCCACGTTGATCCACTCGCCCGGCTTCACCTTGGCGATGGAATCCTTGATGGCCGTTTCAATGCGCAGGCGGGTGGTCTCCATGTCCTTTCCAGCTTGCACGCGAACGGCAATTCCGGTGTCCGGGGAGTTGATCCCCATGGTGGGACCGACCTGGCCTCCAAAATTGTGGTTGTGCGTGTCGATCAAGCCGGGAATCAGCGTCATTCCCTGGAGGTCGTAAACTTTGGTCTTGGCGTTCGCCAGGGTCTTGATGTGCTCCGTGGTGCCCAGGCTGATGATGCGGGCCTGCTTTACAGCCATGCCTTCATGGACATGCCCCGGACTATTGTTATATCCGTGGTCGTCCATGGTGACGATCTTGCCGTTGACGTAAATGCTGTCGGCATAACCATGTTCGGCCACTTCGTCCGGCACGCCGCCCTGCGCCCAGATCAGGCCTGGCGAGAGGATCAGAATTGCCGCCAACCAGATACAAACTTTTGTTGTGATTCCTGACGGATACCGCTCCATAGGGATGATGCTCCTTTGCTCAAAAATGGACTGCCCTAGCTTATCGAACCGCCAGCGCAGAAGCAAACCTATAATTGCTGATGGATTCCGTCATCAATCGAAGTCATCAATCGAAGATGACAGGATGACGCGAGTTGTTTAGAATAGAATGAAGACACGCGCCTGTAGCTCAGTTGGATAGAGCGTTGGTCTCCGGAACCAAAGGTCGGAGGTTCGAATCCTCTCAGGCGCGCCATTAACTCCTAGTAGTGCCTGCGGTTAGCTTCTCACATCACCATCCGACTTTTGTTCCCAGTTTCGATTTTGGGAACAACTGGGAACAGATCTCCAAAAATCGCTTTCTCCAACACAACCGCTGTTTCGCGTTCGGCCTTCTCGGAAGTGTGCGTGTAGATGTCAGCCGTCGTGCTGAGTTGTGAGTGTCCGAGGAACCGTTGCGCGAGTTTGAGGTTGCCGGTTTGAGCGTTAATGAAGCTTGCTGCCGAATGGCGGAAGGTGTGAAACCCTGCCGCTCTTGCTGATCGGGGAATCTGGAGCCGATCCAGCGCTGGATAAAGAACATCTTTGCGCAGGACATCGGGGTTTAACGGCTTCCCCTCATCATTGCAAAAGACGAAGTCCTCTGGACCAATTCTCCCGGAGCTTTTCTGCCAGATCGACAGAACCTGTGCATGATTATCTCCGAGCGGAATTGTTCGAACGCTTCCCGCCGTCTTTGGTGGGACCAACTGCCCCTTCCAAAGACTCTGCTTGATTCGCAGTGTGCGCTCCTCCAACTTCAGGTGCTTCCACTGCAATGCGAGAAGTTCCCCAAGGCGCGCTCCAGTAAGAGCCGCAGTTACGAACAGACAACGGAAGTTTTCCGGTACGCCCTCTATGATTTTTCTCACCTGCTCCGGCGTCCAGACGGGCTTTTCGTGGCGCTGTACCACTGGCTTGTGCCGGTTCCGTATGGGCGACCGGCCCACTAAATCGTTATCTACAGCGAACGAGAAAATCCCCTGTAGCAAGGTCACCAGATTGCGAATTGATTGTGCTGATAGTCTCCGCTTGGTCTTGTTCCGCTGCTCTTCCTGCTTGGAGCGCACGAGCTGTTCGATTTGTAAAGGAACAACGTCTACAAGCCGCACATCCCCGAGAACAGGAAAGACATGCCGGTCCAAGACTGACTGGTAACCCGATCTGGTCGAAGGCTTGACCCCTTTCCGTTCCAGATAGGGCTTCCAATACTCTTCCACGAATTCGCGGAGAGTCATATTCCCGGCTTCCGGTTTTTGGACCGAGGCCTCCCCGATTCGCTGGACCAAGATCGCCCTGGCTGCCTTTTTGCCGGATACGGCATAGAGGGTTTCCGATTTGTGCTTCCATTTTCCATCCGCTTCCGGTACACGATAGCGAATCTTGAACGCTATTCCGCGCCGGGTTTGAATGGGATCAGATACATACCCTTGCTGAAAAGATTGACGAGTCATCGCTATTTTTCTCCTTTCGTTTTGCGTGACCCGTCTTTGCCTCTCGATTGGACATACAGCTTGGCCCCCTCGCGGAGCATCTGAGCGACCGAAACACCCAATTTCCGCGCAGAAGCCTCTAGCCAGATCCACTCGCTGGCCGTCAGCTTGATTGCGAATATTTTCGTGCGCCGAAGATATTCCGGTTTGGTTGGCCTCGCCATATCGCCTGTTATGGTATGTATCATAATTGGACGTGTCAACTGAAGTTTATTTTTTATCGGTTCCTCAGAATTTGAATTGGGACATTCGGAAACGATTGATTTGGATCGTTGGTTTGCGCGCCAAGTTTCTGCGATTGTTCCAAACGTTCCAGCACCCGATCCCAACGAAACCGGAGATACTTCCCTACGTGAATCGCTCCCAAATCATCGGTGTGTGCATAGACCCAACTAGGTTTCAATTGAAGCCGACTGGCCACTTGCTGGACTGTTAGCAACTCTTCCATATGGTAGAACCCCGCGCTTGGTATTGATCACCCTGGCCTCGACCTGTTCCCGGTAGGCAGACTAGGCCGTGTCCGAGTCCATCCTGCACGGGGAGACTTCTCTTCGTCAAATAATCGCGATCTGAATCGAATGCAAGAAAACTGGGTAAAGATTTGCTTCGGAACCGCGCGTTTGCAAGTGATCCGGGATCGCGACGACGAACTGAGCAGAATCGCGGAATGTCCTGAGAAATCAGTGCCTTTGGCAGGCGGTTCTCGCTCGCTCAACCTGATCACCAACTGGATAGAGACAAAATGGAAGCGGCTAATCCTTCCCAGCGGGAAAAATTGGAGACGGCTTTTTCCGAGTGAGGAAATTTGGGGGCGGCGCAGTTTTTTTCTCGTTTACGCCACTACGAGAAGACATTCTCTCCCATCTGTTAGGGCTAACCTGCTTGAACAGCGAGTATTAGCGTCAGAGCGGTTGCAAGCAGCTTTTACTTGCCACGGGGCTTCAATTTCATTCCGCTTCGCATGCTCCTCAAACTGCGGGCTCCCTGGCGGTACACAGCGCACCATCCTCAGTTCGCGATTATTTGCGCTGTAGCGGATTCCTGCTTAGCATCGCTGCGGTGCGGTGCTTCGCACCGGCTGAAGTGGTGACACGTCACCCCTTCCAGGGTGGCGTATGGAAGCGGAAGGCTCGCATATGCGATCTCGATCATTCGCCGTTGTTTACCGATGCCGCCCGCAGTTTGATTTGTTCCGGCGCTTGCAGGTGCTAACGCGTTGTGAATTCAGCTTGGAGTATTCATGAGTAACTGTCCCGCTCCGAACATGAATCGCTCGCACTTCCGCACCAGGAGTATCGGCGTGCGCGTTACAGAAGCCGATTTTGCGAGACTCCAGGCCCTCGCCGATGCGGAACAAAAATCCCTAGGTGAATGGTCCCGTGATGTTTTGCTGGAGAAAGCGGAAGGCACGAACATAGCCCCGGCAGATCAGGCGGTACTCTCCGAACTGTTGGCAATACGGACGATTGTTCTCAACGTGCTTTTTTCGCTGGCTAGCGGGAAGAATTTCACCACTGGCGAAATGGACGATTTGATCCAGAGCGCAGATGCAGAAAAGCTCTCAAAGGCGCGGGAGCGTTTGCGAGCCGTAATGAGAGAAGAACTTGGAGGTTCAGGCAATGACGACTAGGACAAGCTCGTCTCCGCACCAGGAGAGCGAATGGAGAACAGGGAATTGTCCGAGCGAGTATCCCACCGGCACGATCTGTGCCTTTGTCTTGGCTCTGGCGGTATTTATGGCGATACCGGCGTACCGGTACTTCCATGAATGGACGGCGCTGGAGCGCGCGTACGTGTTGCACTACGTCTTTAGCGGCTCGAAATGGCTCAGCGGGGAGAAGCGCTCCTACCGGATGCTGATAACCGTATCCCAGAGTGGGAACGAGTATCTGACGGAGGGCTGGGAAGTGTTGCCCATCCCTCACACGGGAAGATCACCAGCGCGCGAAGCTGTTCCGTTCGAGTTGTCGCCGGAAGCAAAGCAACGCGGCTCAGTGAGGCTCGAATGGCAACGGTTCCCTATGGACAACGAGGAGTTAAATCAGTTTCTGCAGGAACGGGTCTATCACGGAGAAACGCTCGGAGGAATGATTCTGGGAGCGACGTGGTGGGGTCTGGCTGTGCTCGTGGCGGGCTTGTGTGTAGGGATTCCGCACGACCGGAGGGCGGCCCAGGTGCGGAGAGAAGGACGAGTACTCAGAGGGCCGCTGGTGGTCACGCGAGATGAGTTCAACCGGAAAAGGAAGAAAGGAGGGCGAACGGACGGCATCGGGTTCGTGACCACGGAGCGGCAGATGCTCCGGGAATGGCTGTGGGTGAGATACCACTACGGGCCGACCGTGCGAATCCCGCGCGAGGACGAGCCGAGGCACGCCCTGTTCATGGGGACGACGGCGTCGGGGAAAACGACGGCGATGCAGCAGGTGTTAATACAGGCGCGGGACCGGGGAGAGACGGCGATCATCCACGACCCGGCATGGGAATACGTGCGACGGTTCTATGATCCGGGGCGCGGGGACATCATCCTGAATCCCCTGGACGAGCGGTCGCCCTACTGGAGTCTAGGCGAGGAAGTGGAGCACGAGGCCGAGGCGCTGACGATCGCGCACGGGCTGTTCCCGGACCAGCCGAGGGAGACGCCGTTCTTCCTGAACAGCGTGCGGAAGCTGTTCGCGCATCTGCTGCGTCTGCATCCGACGCCGGAACAACTCGTGGAGTGGATGAGCGATCCGCGCGAGATCGACCGGCGGATTGAAGGAACGCCGTATGCTTCGATCATCAACCGTAGCGCGCCGAACCAGCGGGAAGGTGTGCTCGGAACAATGAACCAAGTGGCCGACACGATCCGGCTGCTGAAGACGGAGGGGCAGTGCTGGACGGCGCGGGATTGGGCGAAGAAGAGGCAGGGTTGGATCTTCCTGACGAGCACGCCAGAAACGCGGGAGGCGCTAAGGCCGCTCGACAGTCTGTGGCTGGACCTGCTGATCCTACGGCTGCTGCACCAGGCAAACGATCCGACGGTCAGGCGGGTGTGGATGGTGCTCGATGAAATCTCGACGCTGCACCGGCTGCCGCAGCTTGAAACGGCGCTGACACAGAACCGGAAGGCAAATACATCGATCCTGCTGGGATTGCAAGGCAAGGCGCAGCTCGAAACGATCTACGGGCATATAGCCGAGACGCTGCTGGCGATGCCGTGGACGGCGTTGTTCTTTAAGACGACGGAGCCGGATGCGGCGGAATGGATCAGCCGGTATCTGGGGATACAGGAGATCGAGAGATGGAGGGAGAGCCGGACGAGTGAGATGGGCTGGGGCAATAAGCGCGAGACGAAGACCGGCGGAGTGGAACGATTGCCACGGTATCCGGTGCTGGCATCCCAGATCAGCGGGTTGGAGGAAAGGAAAGGGTATCTGAAGTCGGGAAACTTCATCGTGCCGCTGACGGTCAAATACTCTCGCCTGCCGGATATCGCCGAGGGTTTCATTCCGCGCAAGCTCCCGCCGATGTTCCCGGTGCAAACGGAGCAGAAGAAAGAGGAGCCGGAGCGGGAGCGTTCACAACAGAGAGAACAGAAGCCAGGGCTAGGCCGCAGGTTTTTTGAATAAACGCTGCTTTGAATGAGCGAGGTGGATCATGCTGACGATCTCGAAACCATTGAGCGCGGGCCAGGCGCGGGCGTATCACGCGGAGGAGTTTGGGAACGCCAGCGAGAACTACTACAGCGAAGGCGACCGGATACGCGGGGAGTGGCACGGGAGACTGTCCGAGCAGTGGGGACTCAGCGGCGAAGTGCATGAAGAATATTTTCAGCGGCTGAGTGAAGGACAGCATCCGATCACGGGCGAGCAACTGGTGCGCTATCAGACGGCGCGGGAATACGTAAACGAGCGCGGGGAGACGGTGCAAGCGATGGAGCACCGTGCGGGTTGGGATGCAACATTTAGCGCGCCGAAGAGTGTTTCATTGACTGCCCTTGTCGGCGGTGATGAGCGCGTGCGGGAGGCCCACCGCGAGAGCGTCGGAATTGCTCTGGAGGAGATGGAACGGTTTGTGCAGGCCCGCATGGGCGGAAACAATCCCGCCGAGACAACCGGCAAGTGGGTTGCCGCCAAGTTTGAGCACGACAGCGCACGCCCCGTGGACTGCTACGCCGCGCCGCAGCTTCATACCCATGTCGTATTCTTTAACATCACCGAAGCGGAAGGTGGAAAGCCGCATGCCATTCAGCCGCAGGAGCTTTACAAAAGCCAGCAGTACGCGACCGCTGTGTACCAAGCAGAACTCGGCTACCGGCTCAAACAGCTTGGCTACGAGATCGAGGCCGGTAAGAACGGCGCACCGGAGATCAAAGGCTACAGCCGGGAGTATCTGGAAGCATCAAGCCCGCGCAGCCAGCAAATCAAGGCCCACTTGGAAGAGGAGGGCTTAACGGGCGCTGGGCCCGCGCAGATCGCAGCCCATCGCACGCGGGAAGCGAAAAGCCCGCTCAGCGCCGAAGAGATGCTCAACCGGCACTGGGAATTAGCGGAGACATTTGGGAACCAGCCCCAACGCGTGGTGGAGGAAGCCCGCGCCCGAGCCATGCATGAACACCACAGCAACGAGAAGAGAGAGACTCGCGCTCAGGAAGCGGTCACCTATTCCCGTGATCGGCACATCGAGCGGGAGGCCGTAGTAGACGAGCGCGAGTTGATGCGCGATGCGCTCAGACGCTCTATGGGAAAGGCCACCTTCCAGGAAGTGCGGGAGAACCTGGAGCAGCGTGTTCGCTCAGGGGAATTCGTTGAAGTAGGCCGTGAGCGTACTGGAGGCGTAGGCAGGCTTCTTACTACTCGCGAGATGATGAACTACGAGCGCGACAACATCGCCCAAATGAGGGCCGGGCAAGGGAGGCACACGCCTCTCGCTTCAGAGCAGAGCCGGGAAGAGTTGTCCGGCAGGTTCAGCCATTTGTCCAACAGCCAGCACCAAGCGGTTCAGGAAATCCTCAGCAGTCGGGATCAGGTGATCGGTCTTGAAGGCGTAGCAGGAGCAGGCAAGACTACTTCTCTCGCAGCCGTGCGCGAAGCCGCCGAGCGAAATGGCTACCAAGTGGAAGGGCTTGCGCCAACCTCGCGCGCCGCTCAGCAGCTTGAAGACGCCGGCATCCATTCGAGCACCCTGCAATACCATCTTGCCCGATCGCACACTGGAGACACTGGGCAGCACCGTCTTTACATCGTTGATGAATCAAGTCTGGCTAGCACCCGACAGATAAACGAGTTTTTTCACCGACTCCATGAAAGCGACAGGGTGATTTTTGTTGGCGACACCCGCCAGCACCAGGGCGTTGAAGCGGGGCGACCGTTCCAACAACTCCAAGAAGCTGGAATGCACACAGCCCACTTGGATGAAATCATTCGCCAGAAGGACGCAGATTTGAAGCAAGCCGTCGAGCAGCTTGCCCGCGGAGAGGTCCGCGAGGCCGTAGCAAATCTCAGGCAACAGGGCCGAGTGCATGAGATTGCAGACCGGAAGGAACGAATGGAGGAAATTGCGAAAGCTTACGCCGAGCGACCGGAACAGACTCTTGTGATTTCACCCGACAACCGATCCCGCCAGGAACTTAACGAGCTGATTCACCGCGAGCTGCAAACCAGAGGCACGGTCGAAGCGCAAGAACACCGCCTGACGGTTCTAGTGCCGCGCCAGGAAATGACCGGAGCCGACCGCCAATGGGCTGCGCAGTACGAAGCGGGCGACATCGTGCGCTATACCCGAGGCAGCCAGACGCTCGGCGTCAAAGCGGGAGAATACGTGCGTGTCGCCAGCATTGACCGGGAGCAGAACTTGCTTACCGTGGAGCGGTCAAACGGCGAGCCGATCACTTACGATCCGCGACGATTGCATGGAGTGAGTGTTTATCGGGAAGCGGAGCGCGCGTTTTCAACCGGGGACCGCATGCAGTTCACCGCGCCCTACCGGGTTGAACACATCGCCAACCGGCAGCTTGGAACCGTGGAGCGAATTGCCGACGACGGAAATCTTCAAATCCGCATGGATTCGGAGCGGGAGGTGCAATTCAACATCCGGGAGCATCCGCATCTTGACTACGGGTATGCCGTCACCAGCCACAGCAGCCAGGGCGCGACGGCCGACCGCGTGTTAGTGCACGTGGATACCGAGCAGGTCCACGAGAAGCTTATTGACACTCGGCTGGCGTATGTATCGATTTCGCGGGGGCGCTACGATGCACAGATTTACACCAACAGCGCAGAGAAGTTGGGCGAAGAACTGAGCAGGGAGGTCTCGAAGCAATCCGCTATCGAGACCGGGCGAAGCACTGTCCAGGGCAGGGTACACACCGAGGAAACAGAGCACAAAGAAGCATATTCCCAAGGCTCGACAATGGAGCGAGGGCCGACTCAAGAGCACACGATGGAACGAGAGCAAACCCAGGACCATGGGCTCGGACATTGATGGCTGAGTCATAATCTGACGTGGGTTCAAAACGCAGCCTAGTGCTTCCGATCCCTCAACGGCTGGAGACAGACAGGTGTTCTCCGCAATACCCGATGATGATTTTCTCGCGGTTGGCATCCCAGTGGAAATGTACCCGTATCGTTCTAGTGGCGTCGTCGTCCACGCCGATTTTGAGATGCCGGAACATTTCAACATGCTTCCCCTCGTACTCAAACATCCTCTGACGCCGCATCGCCTTGTTCCCCATCACGGTCTCAGACTCTTTCGCGGCGAACTCGTTCTTACCAAAGACCGTCCGCGCTTTATTGTCCCCGCCTTCCATCAGCTTGCTCCGGTAATCCGTGACCAGCCGTTTCAGTAAATCCAAGAGCTGTCGCCCGTAGATAAAACGGTCCATTTCCTGTGCGCTGCTCCTGGCGCTAGTGAGCACCGTGCATCTGTCTCCGTATACTTTTTCGATGAGATCGATGCACTCCAACGGGGAAGGAGGATCGGTCCGGCATGCTAGATCCATCAAGTCCTCTGCGTCGGCGTCGGCCGTTCGGTCGCCGCCGACGCGGGCGAGCTGATCCTTTAGGGACTGGATAGTGAAATCCTTCTTCGCCAGATCGTCCCGTGCATCCTTCAGATCGCCTTTGAATTCCGAGACGCTGCCTTCAAGTTGGGAATTCTCGTCCACCAGTTCGTCGAAGAATTTGGCCTGCTCAGCGGCTTGTCTGGACGCTTCCTCCAGCGCCAGCCGTAACTGGGCGGCGTCCATCTGCTCGCTTTTCGCCCGTGCAGCCTGCATCCGCCGCCGCAGGGAAAGCTGCGTAACACCCTCGGGACGGATATGCTTGCGCAGCCGCGGGATGTTCGTGTTGTTGGTTACCCATGCGAGCACCTGGGAAATCCGCTCATGCTGGGCGTCCCCCCATCCAGCGATGGCGTCGGCCAGGAAATACCGTCCGCGCACGAGCCCCGTCAATGTCGGCATGTACAGGACGTTCGCCGCGCCGCCCCAAGCAGACCGGGGCTGTCCTAAAACTTCTGCCATTTCGTAGCTGTTGAAGTCGCGGGAGACCTGCACGACTTGTGCGAGCCCAATCAGTCTCTGCTGGAGCTCCGTGGCATTGAGCAGGTATTCACCGTCACTGGTTGGACTTACAAGTACGATCACACAGTCGCGTTCCCGCCGCTCGATTTCACCAAGCAGGCCGCGGTAGGTATCCCTATCCTGACCGACGCTTCTTACGGTCAGGCCCGACACGGACGGTGCAACATCCGCATCGGCAGTTTGTTGAACGTTGTTGATTGCGTAGCGGATCAAGCGGGGCTGAGACGCCATCACAGGACTTGCGACAAGCGTGCTGTGCTCGTCAGTTTTTACAATGCAGGACAGTTCCAGGATGCCCCGATAACTTTTGACGCCGACCTCCGTGATCCACTGCCGCCCGCGGACGTTCTCGTCGGCACTTTTCAGAACCCACGCATAGAGTTCCGGCTCCTCTTCGGTGGTGGCGTAAATCCGTAGCCAAGACCGCATATCGCCGCGAAACCCGTTAAACTCGCCTTCTTGCTTTAGCTGGTCAGGGTGTAACCCGAAGCCGAGCTGTTCCTTCAGCCAGCCACCGATCGCCTTGAATATCGCCCCTTCCGCTCCGGCACCCTGAAAGGTCAGGTGATTTGCATACACCAGCATGCTGTTCGCGCTCCTAGTTCACAACGGCGGCGGGCGGTCCCGCCTCATCATGGGATTCCATTTGCAACGGGACGCGCAGCAAGTGATCCTTCAGCAGCTTGACCGTGTCGGGATCAATAGTGGATGCCTTTGCCCGTGCCTGCCACTCCGCCACTGAATCATAGATACACTGGCGCAGGTAGTCGCGGACGCTTTCCGCGCCGATCAACTGCGTGACCCAATACGGATGGTTCCGGTTCACGATAACGGTAATCTCGTTTTTCTTTGTGGAGTCGCTGACGACATAGGGATCGTTTGGCGACATATTTTCGAGGAAGATTTTCCAGGCTATGGGCGGATTGCTCGCGATTGTGCCCTGCAGGGTAGCGCTCCGCGTCTCAACGACTGAAGTGATGATTTTTCCGTTGCTCGCCTCGATTGTTTCCTTCGACGGAATGACGCTGATGTTGATCTGGTCAACCATTTCGGGGGAGCTGAGTTCCTTCTCCAGATCGTCCAGGGCCGCTTTCACGTCCACGTCACTTGGGCCTCGCTGGTCGTCGTCTCCCTTGCGCCTGTTCTTGGCGAACTCCCGGTAGTCGCTGCAATGCTCCTTCAGCTTTTCCTCGACCTCTTCCTCCTGGTTGTCGCGCCACAAGATGTTGTCCTTGGTGTGACTCACATCGAAGCCATCGAGATGGATCTCACCAACGAGCCGCTGGTTGACCAAATCGTTAGAACCTTGAATCTGCCCGTACAAGCTGGACGGCCGCCAAGCGTCGGGCCAGCCCCTCACGACACGATCGGCTTGCAAAATTGAGAAGCCCGCATCGGCCCGGCTACCTTTGGCCAGGATGCCAACCCACCCATGCACTTGTTTACCGTTGATATCGAAATCAAATGCCTTTTGGTACTTGGTTCCGTCACCTGCCACGAGAAGGCGGGAATCCAGCTTGTCCCACGCTAGCTTCTGATCCCGCCAGCGGAGATGAAGCTGATCCGTTTGAAGATCGACCCTATACATGGAGCGAAGGAAGTCCGCTATCTTGCCCAGAGTTCTCCCATGAAACGTTCGGTTTAGCTCGACTATTTCAACAATCGTATAGTGAAGATCAGCAGCTTTAGACAAGCTGGTGTAATCGACGCCGTCGCCTTCCCCTTTTGCTACTTTGTTCACGTCGATAGCGACGGAATGCTCCACAGTCTCCCCAAGCTTTTTCGTTGTGATCGTCCACTTGTTGCCGATCCAGCAGGCGGCGGTTTTCATGCCCATGCCGTACTTCGAGCGCCCATTGGTGTTCACTGGCGGTAGCGCCACATGGAGGGACTTTTCCAACTCGTCGAGGGACATCCCCATTGCGTTGTCAACCACGCGCAGATGATCGTTCTTGTTGTCATAGACGATTGAGACCGTCAGGATCTTCTCCTCTTCCTTCTGCATCTGCTGGTCGAGGACGGCTTTGTTGTCGAAGTACGATTGTGTCGAATTGTCAACAAACTCAGCCAGGGCATGCCACGGTGAATAAGCCAGCCGTCTGTACGACGTGATCGCGTCAGGGCCGATGATGAGCTTCATTGTGTTTCTCCTTTAGGTTTTATGGCTGGTGCCCAGCCTGATAACAAGCGTTCCGTCACCCTGACGGATAATCTCGTACCGTTTCCCCGGCTCCAGATTATGGTCTCTCAATGCATGAAGGAAAACCTGGCCGGCAGTATCGATCCTCTCCCACTCCGACGCCTGCCCCTCGTAGTAAAGCAACACCCGCTCATCCTTTTGCAGCGGAAGCTGGGTCGGCGCATGAATCACCAATAGCCGGTGGAGCAACTGCGAACACTCGCAGGTGGTAACAATCTCATCATTCTCAGACGGATACTCTCCGTTAAGACGAAGCACGTATCTGTTGAGGCGGGATCGAAAAATCTGGCAGATGACTACTTTCGCGCCGAAGGCACGGAGTTGCTCCGCCCATCCCTCAACTGGTGCGTTAACGACGACCAGGACGCGCGGAGAGCCACCCTTGAACATCTCGATAATTCTGTCTTTGTCGAGGCCCGGATTCCGACTGCAGAGATAATCCGCTTCAGCTTGTCCGTACCCGGCCCGCGCGAGCGTCCTCACCTGCGGCAGAACATGACCGTTAAAAGGATGATGCCCGAGTTCGACTTCGACGACCCACCAGCTCCGATAGCTTTTATGAATGAGCGCGAAGTCCGCCTCCCGCGCATCGGCGTCCTCTTCCGAATAAACCGTGGCTTTGAAGGGAACGAAGTGATAACTGGCAAACAGCCGCTCCGCTTCCTGCTGCAAAACCTTCTCGAATTCGATCTCGTAGTGGCCGCGGCTAGCGATCTCCTCGAACCATTCGTCGTTATGCAGAATGCGGGCCATGTGATTTATCCGTGCACCTGGCGCTTGCTGACAGACCAGACGACCTGGGCCACTCCCTCCAGTTGGGCGGCCTCCTTCGACAGTCTTCTGTGTTCTTGCTCCGTGGCGTAAAGCGTGTAGACGATCGCCTTCTGTTTCCCTTTAGAGGGCCTCAGAACACGCCCCAAACGCTGGATGCGCTGACGCTGGCTCGCAGTAGAACTCGCGATCACCGCGACCGTCGTCTCCGGGACGTTCATCCCTTCGTCGAGCGCCCGGCAAGAAATCAACACGTCGAAAACACCTCTCCGAAACAGACGCAAGTTATCCCGTCGGACCTCCGGTGCGATTTTAGAGTGGTAAAGGCATACACTATGTTTCCTTTGCTGCAGGACATCGAAGAGGGCCTTCGCTGATCTGACGCGCTCATGGAAAACAATCGTTCGAGCGCCGCGATTCTGCTCAACGATCTTGGCCGCCACGGGAAGCCTCATTTTCGCAGTGGCGGATACAGCAGCCCGCATCTGCAAAATCCGCTTGAGCTTTTCTTCAATCCCAACTTCCTTCCGGGCCTTCCGCAGCAATATGGCAGCTCGCTTCGTGAGGCGGTCATATTCCGTCTGTTCATGCGGCAACAGATCCACCTGCACGTTCACCAAATCGAACGGGGCAACAACTTTGTCTTCGTACGCCAGCGTGTAGTCGTATTCGAAGATCACCGGCCCAAGGACTGGAACGACTTGGTCCTCGAAACCCTGGTCGTATTCCCGGCGTGGCGTCGCAGACAGGCCAAGCGCCGCGACAAATTCACCCTTCAGGGCCTTTGCATTCTCGGGACTACCAGCCCGGTGACATTCATCAACGATCAGAAAAGTCTGTTTCCCGGCGGCAAGTTTGCGAACCATCTGCCGCCCGCTGTTGATGACCAGCACATTCACTGGACGCGGTTTACTGGATTTTTCCTGGCTGGAGAAGCAGGCGATCTCCTCAACCGGCACCCCGAAATCCTCCTGGAGGCCCACGTACCACTGATCCAGCAGAGTTATGGTTGGCACCAGAATGACCACCTGGCCGTCCGGATATTTCTCCCGGAACTCCCGCATACAGAGGAAGGCAAATATGGTCTTCCCTCCCCCGGTCACCACGCTCGCCACGCCACGCATTCGCACAAGCCATTTCCCGAGCGCTTTGTGCTGCCACTCGCGCGGCTCAATTCGCAACGACCACGAAGATGCAGCTTGATTATTCATCAGTTGCACGGCCATTGAAGCACCCGAAGCGCCCGCGCGAGCCCTGTAGATACGACTCGTTAGGCTCGATTGCCCACCACCTACGCCCGAGCTTCTCGGCAGCGGCGCCGGTTGTATTGCTTCCGGCAAACGGGTCGAGTACCAGCATTTTTGGTTTGGTGAGAAATTTGATAAAGAACTCTGCAAGGCCGCTCGGCATCCGGGCAGGATGCGGCTGCAGATCATGAGCGCGGCAGTGGTTCAGATAGTCCGAACTCGCTTGCGTATTTGCGAGAATGATAAGGTTTGATGGAATTGCACCGGCATTGTTCTTCAGGAATGACTTTTCCCCGATATGATGTTCTGACGGGCGCTTGCCCGTGTTGTAGCTCTGCCGCTCCAAGAGCTTCTCCATCGAATCGCTATACTTTGTCAGCACCTGACGGTTGTCCGCGTGAGGGCGGTCCGTCAGAGCCATCCACCAGAGATGTGTATAGGCATCTTTCACGCGGATGCGTTCCACGTTGACCCACTGAGCCGGGCTCGGCAGCCGCGCGGGGTTGTACCAGACAAACTGTTGGCACAACGTGAATTTCCCGCGCTCCAGAAATGCGAGCAGCGCTTTCAACGCCAGAGTGGACATCACGGGTCTTCCCGCTTCCCACGCATTGCCGAGTTCAAGCACGATCGACCCTTTGGGCTTCAGCATCTTCTTGAACAGCGGTGCGAAATCCGCCAGCCAGGTCACATAAGCCTCTCCCTGCTCGTTCCCATACCGTTTCTTTCTGTTGAGCGGGAATGGCGGCGACGTGAAGATCAGATCGACCTGCCCCTCAAGTTCGTCTCCATATTTCGGAGACTGGAGCACGTCCTCGGCTTTGCCGAGAACGGAACGGCCGAGTGCCGTTTTGTAAGCGACGAGCGGCTGACCGTTGGTCTCGCCACTTCCAGGCTTTTCACGACCCGTTTTCCACTGCATCTGTCACCAGGTCGAAAGCATTACTGCTTCCGCTTCCGCTTACTCAGTTCAAAACCATCTTTCAGCAGATCGAGCATGGTCATCCCCTGGCTGACGGCGTATCCTTTGAACTCTTTCTTGAAATCCGGCGTGACCTTGAAATTGAGGGTTTCCGCGTCCATCGCGGGGGATGACGGTCTGTATTTACTCTTGCGTTGTGATAATCCAGCCCTGGCTTCGGCCATTACGCAGGCATCTCCTTTCAAAACAACTTAGCTTGTGTCTTGCAGGCAGTATAGGCGGATAGCCAGCTTTCCGTCAAAACGGAAAGCCAGAATTCGTTCCGTTTTTGTCAGTCATCCCGCAGGCCTTTTTGCGTCGCGCGGTTCGAAGCTGATGAGCAGGCGCGAACCGGTTGCTTCCGCCAGACGCTCCAGCGTCCGAATCGACGGGCGCGTTCGCCCGCTTTCCAGGCGGGCGACGACGGGCTGCGTCGTTCCCATCTTCCGGGCCAGCTCCTCTTGGGTCAGGCCGGCGCGGTTCCGCACGTCCATCACGGCCGACGCCAGGACGAACTCTTCCTCAAGAGCATCGTAAGCCTTCTTGTACTTCGGCTCTTTCAGCCATTTCTTGTGCAGGTCAGTTATGCGTGCCATTGCTACATCTCCATCATTGAACCGATTTCGCGCGGGACAAGGCGAGATCAACCTCGCGCCGCGGCGTCTTCTCCGTCTTCTTCACGAAGACCCGCACGACCACGACTCGCTTGCCTACGGCCGTCACATACAGCGCCCGCGAAATTCCGCCGCGGCCTTTCAGCCGTATCTCCCATAGGCGGCCTTCCAAATGCTTCACGTGCGGCTCGCCCACACGCTCCAGGCCCTTTTCCTCGATGAGCTTCGCGATGCGCGCGAGCCTCGCCCGCATGTCCTCGGGCAAGGCCTCGACTTCTGAATCAACGGTTTCATTCAGGGTCTCGACCGTCCAGCTCATATTTCACTATACCAAAAAGGATATATTTCGGGAAGCTCTTTTTTCAAAGCTCCTTCACCGCGTTCAGCCCCTGCCGGGAGTAGGACCGGTATTCAGTCATGCAGTCTCCGCAAAATGCAGTGGTCATGCAGTGGCAACTTTAACCAGCTACTTATCAGCGCGTTGAAGCTGATTATTGGAGTGGAAAACCAACGTCCAGTGACGCGATTCTGCAATTCGTGATTCAACTCAAGATATGTCTATTCTGTCAAAGGAACATCGCATTGGGTAAATCTTTACTGCATAAATCACTGCCAAATGGGGCGAAACCGCCCGAATTGGGACCATTGCTCCGAATAACAATTAGTGATCCGAATCGGGTTCCCGGCCTTCCAGGTTTTCGGCAATATTCTCGCCCCCGATTCCCGACGAGACCGCTCGCTGGATATCCGCCACAGTGAGCCCGTAGCGGGCTGCCTCGAGTCGGTTGGGTTCCACATTCAAATAAAACCCTTCCGCCACACGCTCCGCGAATATGGATCGCGTTTCAGGGAGGGCCGAAAGAATCTGCTGTACCTGCGCCCCGACCTGCTGGATTCCTTCAATGCTCGGCCCCTGAATCTTGAGGCCGACAGGCGTCTTGATGCCGGTCAGGGCCATGTCCAGTCGGTTTTGAACAGGCATCGTCCAGGTATTTGATAAACCCGGAAATTGCAATTTCTCGTCCATTTCCTGAATCGGCTTCTCGTAAGTCATGCCAGCGCGCCAATGGCTGCGAGGTTTCAACATGATCGTCGTGTCATACATGTCCAGAGGCGCGTTGTCCGTAGCGCTATCGGAGCGACCCACGGAACCAAACACGCTCTCAACTTCCGGGAAGGAGCGAATGATCCTGTTGAAATAGCTGCTCCGTCAGTCTGACGGCGTTTTCTACAGGCGCGACGAACTTGGGCAAATTTCTGAGTCCGACCAGCTCTTTCATCTTTGGAAGCACGACGCTAGCAGCCATAATCACAATGACATTCTCGATTCGCTCGACGCTGTCCCAGCCGGAGAATAGGCGAATATCAGGCGACCATCAACACAAGACAATATGACTGAAGCACTAACCGTAGAAGAAGCGAAATCATTGATCGATCTCTGCCGGGACGGGAAGCTCTACGATATCGAAAAATGGATCGACTCTGGCAAATCAATCCAAGTGCCGCCCCTATGTAAAAAGACTCCTCTCCACGTAGCTCTCGACCTCGGATTCCACAGTCTCGTCGAGTTACTGGTCCGCAACGAACAATCTCAAGAAGTGAAGAACCAGGCGCTTGCGCAAGCCGTATCGACACGCCGATTGGAATTGCTGCAGCTCCTGGCCTCCCACGGAGCCGAAATTAAGTCTATTCCCCTTGCTGATGTTTTGCTCACCTGGGAACCCAGCATGATCCGATTCTTTCTCGATAATGGTGCAGATGTCGTGACCGGCCATCCATTCGCGGTCGCGTTTCGAGAAAAGATTCGGACCGCCCTCAGGCCTTTTGTGGAATACAAGAAAACTCATCCGGACCTGGCGACCGAACTGCAAGAGCAGGCGGATCGTGCATTGCGACACTTCTCCTACGAAGGCGATCTGAAATGGGTCAGCCTTATGATGTGGGCCGGAGCTAGCCCTAGGAGTCGAGGACCAACGCTCGATGATCGATACGGAGACGATCCGGAGTGCTACACGACGGCATTGGAACAGGCGGGTCACAAAGGAAATTTGGAAGTTCTCAAGAAGTTGAAACCAGACCCAAAACAAGATGATCTGCCGCACCTCCTCAATTGCGCTGCGTCATCCGGCGCGGATGAAGTGATTAAGTTCCTCTTGAGCCGCGGTGCTCAACCGAACGGCAAGGCGAACGGCGGTTCTTCAGCCTTGGACAGCTGTCTTTGGCACTTACACTTCGAGAATATAGATGTCTTCCTGAAAAAGCGGCTCGCATCAAAATACGACGTAACGAAGACAATGGAGTGCATTCGTGAGCTTGTCGAGCATGGTGCTCTTTGGAAGCCGGAGGACCGCGCACATCTGAATGCTGCTCGCCAAGCGCTTTTCAAGTGCGAGCCGGTGATCACCGTGGAATTGGTAAAGCTCTTCGCGCGACACAAGGCCTGTTCCGAGGAAACATTAGAGCAGCTGCTCGATGCTCCGCGAATGCGACAGCATCTATCCCAGTTGGGAATGAATCTCTACCGCACTCCCGGCAAGCAGAGCCGACTAGCACGCTAACTGTCCGGGAGACACTCGGCCAATTAGCAGGGTGGCTTGCGGTTAGTATCCGGCCACTGCGAGAGCTGCGGCAGAAGTTTGGAGGAAAGTGCGATGTCAAACGAGGATCGCTTTTGGAATCGCGAAGAACTCTATGAGGAAGTTTGGTCAACGCCTATGCGAAACTTGGCAGAAAAATATGGGCTCTCTGATGTCGGGCTGGCGAAAACGTGTCGCAAGCTGCTAATTCCACTACCCGGTAGAGGGCACTGGGCCAAAAAAGAGGCCGGCCAAACCCTCAAGCGAGCACCTCTTCCGCCTCTCAAAGACAGGATTCTCATTCAACGGCCAACCCCACGAGAAAGAGAGCCGGTCCAACAGATTGTTGCCAACGATGCAGAACGCGCTCAGCTAGAAAGACTAGAGCGGTCGACCGGAGAAAGGGAATTGAAACGAGGGAGCCTTTCTCATCCATTAATTGTCCAGGCAAGAGCCGCCCTTGCACGAGCTTCGGCTGACAAGCGGAAGATCCTCGAAACTTCGGAACCATGCATGGACATTCGGGTTTCAAAGGGTAGTCTCGACCGAGCGATACGAATAATGGCCGGAATGATTGAGTTGATGGAGGCGGAGGGTTTCAACGTGGCTGTCGGTACTGGCCATCGAGAGCAAACCACCGCGACAATATATGGTCAAGCCATCACTTTCGGACTGGTCGAACGCGTTGATCGGGTTCCCTTGACAGTTGCCCCGCGAGGGACTGTTCTCGAGAGGGTCCTGACATTCAATGGACAGCCAGTTTCGTTTGAACCCACTGGCCAGTTAGCGATTGAAATTTGGCGGCCGTGGCGTGCAGAGCGAAAGCGATGGAAGGACAGGAAATCTATTAAATTAGAAACTTTAATCTCGCAGATCGTGGCGGGCTTCATCAAGATTGCCTCCGCAGAGCGAGCAGAGCGGGAGAAACACCTAGAGGAGCAAAAAGAGAGACGCCGGCTGGCCGAAGAGCGAGAACGATTGGAACAGATGATCAAAGCGGAACAGGCTAGAGTGCGTGCATTGCGCCAGGCGGCCGCAAATTGGTCTCGGGCCGAACAAATTCGGTCCTTCCTCTCCGCAGCTCGCCAAACCGCGCAACAGAACGACTACCCGATTAATCCGGGGACCGCGTTCGGTGATTGGCTACTTTGGGCTGAGCAGCAGGCAGACCGGATTGATCCGTTAAAACAGAGCCCCACCTCGATCATCGACCGCAAGGGCGAACTCGAACCACGATACGTGAGCTATTACGAGAAGAAGCCGGAGCCCCCGTTCCGGTTCCCGAAGCCGGTTTGGCTCCTGAAGTGAGCCTACGATTCCGTCCCGCACGGCACCGTTCGTCGTGGCGATCAGCCGCGATTCGGAACTAGATCGAAGAGTTATTTACGCTGATGCTAGCCGTGGCGTCCAGTTTTGGCGCTGGATTGCTTCCAGAACAAAAGCGACCAATAGCGTAAGACCGGATTTTTCCACGCCAACCTTCCGGCGTTCGCGGCCTTCAAGGCCTCCGGCGACGTCCCGGAGAGACTCAATCAATCCTATCTCCTGTTCGCTGCCTGGAGGAAACAGACTGAAGTCGAAAACATCCGGGAGTCTGTTCGCAAGGTCTTGCAGTAACGTTCCCCGTTCAATGCCGCTGTAAATTTCAGTAAACGTGAACTTGCAAGCATGCCCTTCATCGATGGCGGCGTTCACCTCAAATCCGACATAGGTGAGCGTGCTCAGGCTTGGTTTGTTTGACATCAGAAGCTCCTTTCGAACTCTTGTCTTACAAATGAAAACTAATTAATGTTTCCGGTCTCTGGGCGGAAAGGGATCGTTTCCATAGGAGTCTTTATCGCGAATCTTTCCATCCCGACCATGAATAACGACCTCGCCGTGGATCGTGCGCGCAATCTTTTCCGCACTGCTGATCGCGCCACTCTGCGTATCGTGTCGAGAACTGACCTTATCTGCACCCTCTCTTCGAACAGCCCAGCCGCCGTCCGGATGTCGTACTACGTGGGGATTACTCTTTTTGCTCATAGTCTTGGCCTTCCTCTGTAAACAATTATTGACATATTCTATGGTAGAAGCGATAATCATGTCAAGTAAACTTTACATGGAGGTTAACACTTGCAGGAGATAATGGGCCGGAATTTGAAGGAAGCCAGAGAGTTAGCAGGATTCTCGCAAGAATCGTTTGCTGAAAAGCTCGGCGTTTCCAGAGCTACCCTCAGCTCTATAGAAAACGGCCACACCCCAATCGATAGCACCCGCCTTCTGATGGCCGCTCGTATACTTGGGCGACCCGTATCGGATTTCTTTCGAAATGACCAGGAGGCCTTGGCTCTGCTCTACCGTGCGGCGGTTGACCAAAGCGCTCCTCAAGACGTTCTCACCAAATTCGAGCGTTTCTGCAAGGCGTACCGCGAACTAGAGGAAATTGTTGATGTCGCGGACAGCTTGATTCCACCGCCTGACTACTCATATTTTCCAGGGAGCCACTCAAAGCCAGATCAGTATGCTGCACAGGTTGCCTTCTCCGAACGGGAGAGGCTTGGGTTGGGGCAGCGAGATCCCATCGACAATATTTTCAAGCTGCTTGAGGATCAGGGAGTTCGCATTCACTTCCATAGGATCGAAGGTCAAGACGTGTTTGGGCTGTCTGCTTACTCCCGGCGCTATGGGCTATGCATTCTCCTAAACTCAGCGAACACCGTCGAGCGACAAATCTTCTCACTGGCGCATGAGTATGGCCATCTACTCCTGCACCGTGCTCTCTTCCAAACCACCGCGCCTGCGGCGGGTCTCGACAAGGAAAGCGAGGTCGAAATGATGGCCAGTATTTTCGCTGCCAATTTCCTCGTTCCCGAGAGCGGATTACGCGAAGTGTTTCTCAAGGACATAGGCAAGGAGAAGATCGGTTTGGAGGACATCGTTTTTTTGAAGAAATATTTCAAGGTGAGCGCTCAAGTGATGTTGCGTCGGCTGAAAGAGCTGAAGCTAATTCGGGTGGGTGAAGCTGAGAACTTGCTAACCGAAATCGCCGCCCGAGTAGCACTCGATCAGGAGTTTGTTCCACTATCTGAGGACCTCCGAGCTGAGTGGCAGGAAGTCTCCAGGTTTCAGCATCTCGCGCGGAAGGTTGCTTTGGGAGAGATGGCTTCCCTCGGGAAATTGGCTGAGCTATTGGGCTTGAACGTCGTCCAGGTTCGTAAGCAAGTGCAGGAATGGCGAAGGGAAATAGCATTTGCATAGGCTTGGCGCAGAAAACGTGTCATTGGACTCAAGCGTCATCGTCGATTTCCATCTGACGAACAATCTCGCCCTTCTTGAAAGCCTCTTCGCTGGCAGGATGCTGCTATCTGACTTTGTGGAGCAGGAAGTGGCGGAAGCTGGCATTCGCTTACAGGGAGCCGAGGTAATCTCGCTGGCAAACCCTGAAGAATGGCAATTCTTCGAAGAGCTCCAACGCAATCGTCCCATTCTCGGGAGCGGAGAACTGGGAGCCCTTACGGTTGCCAGCTTTAAGGGGGCAATATTGCTATCCAATGATAAACAGGCCAGACAGGCTGCTGAGGAAGCAGGAATCCCGGTGCACGGCTCGATGGGAGTGTTGGAGTTCGGCGTGGATGCGGATGCTGTTTCCGGACGGGAAGCGGTGACCATTCTCGAAGACATGATTCGACAAGGGGCTTGGGTTTCAGACGATCTATTGGAGTTATTTCGGCTAAGGGTACTTGAAGGAGGATAGCGGACATGGCTTATTCCAGCGAGGTACTCAATTACGTTCATGCTTCAACTGACGGCCGCTGTCATCTCTGCCGGCGTCGTCGTTCCCGACGCTCATACGGCCGAACGTGGGAAGTCGACCACTCGATGCCACGAGCGAAAGGTGGTACTGACTACCTGCGGAATCTCAGACCGGCTTGTATTGGTTGCAACCGTTCGAAGAAGCATGGCAGCACGCGAGCTGCGAGGCGGATATCAGGGTTCAGTCGGGCACCAATATCCAAGAGTGCCAAGGAAACCTCTCAAGCCTTCACCGCTGTTTTGGGACTAGTCGTGGGTGCACCGTTCGGACCTCTAGGGGCACTGATCGGTCTAGGAATTGGTGCCTTAGTTGGGGCGCAAGATAGCGAATGATATTTACCGTCTATTCCCGTATAACGCGCTATGGGAAAACTGACACACCGCCTAACCTCACTTGCGATTTCAAACGGGAAGAAGGACGCGGATTTTGGGAACAAATCGGGGAACAAGTTGGGAACAGAATACCCGGAACAGGGTAGAAAACGGGGTATCAAGGTACAGCTAAGTCATTGAAAGGCAAAGACGGGCTATGTTAAAGTTCCACTCCGGAACCAAAGGTCGGAGGTTCGAATCCTCTCAGGCGCGCCATTTCCTTATTGAATCCAAACCGGTTCCTTTGATTCCACTTTTTGCGCTTTTCCAAACTTGGGACCATTTGGGTCCAAAACCAATTCCGCCAGCCGTTCCTCAGCCCGCCGCTCCGATTCGGGAACCGAATGCGTGTAGGTTCCCAGTGTCGTTTCAATATCGGCATGACCAAGGATTGCCTGAACCACTTTCACCGGCTCCCCAAGTTCGCTGAGCAGCGTTGCATGTGTATGCCGAAACGCATGCCAGCCAACTCGAGGAATTTGCAGCCGCGCACAGGCCGGATGGATGACCCGCTTCAGTACGTTATCCGGTCGAATGGGCGTGCCCCTGCGAGTTGAGAAAACCAGGTCCCTCGGACCAGTCCGGATTGAACGGCCACGATGCTCGGTCAGGTGGCTGTACGGAGTTTAGGGACCCATGGGATGCCGAGGTGAGAAAAGGATGGTATTTTGCAGTGAGAACTGTCAAACAAAAAGCCGCTCCGAGGAGCGGCTCCCTGTCGAAAACAAATGACCTGATGTTACGAAAGGAACTTGCGCTTCACGCTGCCGCCAAGGCCAATCAGCCCCGTGATGAGAAGCAGCATCGACGACGGTTCCGGGACGGGCTGGTGGACCGCCATCTGGCTCACGTAGAATTCCTTGTTATTGTCGGCGGGGAAGTTGTTGTTTGCGATCACAAACGGTACACCCGCGGCGACGCTGTAGGCAGACAGCGTAAAGGAATTCAGTCCCGGTCCGCCGTTCAAAAACGTATAGTCTGCGCCGCCGATACTCATCGTGTCGCCCAGCAGACTTGTGTCGCCGTCATGGTTATTGTTCATCCAGATCGTTTCGATGATGACATCCTCATCGAACACAAAGGTCAACACATCACCCGCAGTGGCATTGTCATCGCTGCTAGGATTACAGATATTCGCACTGCTGCCCGGATGTGGTCCGGTGGTTGCGCTACCATTCAATGCGGTGCAGACACCCAGCCCGCCGAAACCCGAATCGAGGTAGGCGTAAGCGCTGCCTCCGGTTACTGTTGAGCCGGTAACCGTCAGCGAGCCAAAGCTCAGCGGCACGACCAGAGAGCTGTAAGCGCTCTCACCATTGCCGCCTGGGTTCGCCATGGCTACGAAATCGATGGTGTCGGACTTCGCCCCTACCGTGAAAACCAATAACAAAAGTGTGACCAAGGTTACTTTAGTGAGCTGCATGAACTCCTCCACCCGGCAGGACCTTTATGGCCATTCCCATGCCGTCGCTGAGCGCTCTTAAATACGACTTCTTCATGTGCAATTTGAGTGCCGTTCCAAGGCATTTAGAATCAATGGGGGATACCCAGGTGGATGATGATCCGCAGTAGAATGAAGTAATTGTTTACTTCTAAATCCCGTCTTTTTGCTAGGTGCCCCGCGCCCAAGGCAGGTACGCTACCAGGCTGCGAAGTCTTAAGTGGGTGGGACGCCTCCCGTGGGCGCAGGGGGTCGGCGGTTCAAATCCGCCCGCCCCAACTAATCGTGTCAATAACATCCTCACATAGACAGCTCTCTGACATTCGAGAGGCGAAGCATCAAGGAAGACCCGTACATTCAGGTACCTAAGCGGTAGATGACGATGCGGTGTTCGTGGAGATTGACCACCTGCCTTTGTGTAAAGAGGTTCAGGTAGATCTTCGATCGAAATTACTAATTCCGGGTGGGCCGTTACCCGGACGGAACGAGTGTTCGGCTTTTGCTTGACCCTAGCCCTAACAGTTCTACAGTTAGGCGTCCGGCGGCGTTGGTTGGGCCGTTGATTGGGCCGTTGCTGGGGCAGTGGTCCCGCGACACCCCAGACCTTTCGATGTTCGTTTGCAACCGATCTATTGGCGGATGGTTACGACATCTGAACACTAACTAAAGGAGTTGGGGGAGCTGCCGGGAGGCCATCTGAAAATTCCGCTTGAAACGCACCAAAACGAGGCTGTGACTGGCGTGTCCAATTTTGAATACCTGGTGTTCAATTTTGAACAGACAGCTTGGAGTTAACCCTATTATCCTCTTTAGCCAGAATGAATGCTAAGGAACATAACGTACTTCTCATTGAGGACGATCCTGCTGTCGCCAGGGTAATCCAGCAGGCGCTTGCTGACGCCAGCGACGGCCCATTCGTTGTCGAATGGGTCAGGCAACTCTCCGATGGCCTCGAACGCCTGAGCAAGGAAGGAACAGCGGCGATCTTACTCGATCTGTTCCTGCCCGATAGCCAGGGGATCAACTCGTTCGATACATTGTCCCTGGCCGCGCCTTCTGTTCCGATTTTGGTCCTCGGTGGCGTGAATGATGAAGATATCGCCAAGGAAGCCGTAAAGCGCGGAGCCCAGGATTATTTTCTAAAGGTTCGCCTCGACAGTTACTCATTGACGCGGGCTCTGCGTAGTGGGATCGCGCGCAAGGCGGCGGAAGACGCGATATTCCTGGAAAAGGAACGCGCCCAAGTGACTCTCAACTCCATTGGGGACGCCGTAGTCAGTACCGATTTCGGGGGCAACATAACTTATCTCAATCGAGCTGCAGAACGGATGACTGGCTGGTCTGGGGAGAAAGCGGCAGGCCGGCCGTTTGCCGAAGTGGTCCAAATCATCGAGGGAGTTACACGCGAACCAATTCGCGATCCCATGCAGTTAGCAATTAAACAGAACCAAACCGTGGGCCTAACCTCGCACTGCATCCTTATCCGGCGCGATGGATATGAATCCGCCATCGAAGATTCCACCGCCCCCATCCACTCCCGGAGGGGGCAGGTTATCGGCTCCGTGATGGTTTTTCATGACGTGCGTGAGGCGCTTGCGATGTCACTCAAAATGACCCATTTGGCCCAACACGACTTTCTCACCGGCCTGCCAAACCGATTGCTGCTGAAAGACCGGATTACCCAGGCGATTTCGTTATCCCGCCGTCAAGGCAAACACATTGCAATGCTGTTTTTGGATTTGGATGGCTTCAAAAACATCAACGACTCCCAGGGACATGAGATTGGCGACAAACTGCTCCAGTTGGTTGCACAACGCACGGTTGCTTGTGTGCGTAGCTCGGACACCGTAAGCCGCCATGGCGGGGATGAATTCGTGGTATTGCTTTCAGAAGTCGCGGCCGCAGGAGATGCGGCCATCAGTGCGGAAAAGATACTCGCTGCGATTGCGATGCCGCACGCCATCTCCGGGCATGATCTCCATTTGAGCGCGAGCATTGGCATCAGCATCTACCCCGAAGACGGGCACGATGCGGATAGCCTGATCAAGAGTGCGGACACCGCGATGTACCAGGCCAAGGGAAAGGGGACCAACAACTACCAGTTCTTCGAGCAGAACATGAACGTCCTGGACGTTGCGCGACGTTTTCCGTGAAGGTCAAGTCGGTGTTGCCCTCGATGGTGATGTGATTGTCGTCGTAAAGATAAATCAATTTGCCGAGCTGAAGATGTCCCGCCAGCGACGCGGCCTCTGAGGCAACGCCTTCCATCAAATCGCCGTCGCTGACGATGGCGTAGGAAGCGCGTGGCAGTTCCACACGGCTCATACGTCTGTTCAGATTTGCTCATCCGACGGAAAGAAGGAGCAGGGTGGCGCACGGAGGAAACTACTGAGGTTTCGCCACCGGAGCTAGTCGTGCAGGACTACGCTGAGGAGGCCATTATTGACGGTCAGATCGCCGCTATTGGTGTAATCGATAAAGCCAAGTGTCTTGAACTTATTCATGAAATGACTGACCCTGGACCGGGTGGTGCCAACCATCTGTGACAGATGTTCCTGATTGATACGGGGAAGGACTGTCGCGGTCCTGCTTTCCTTGCCAAAACGGGCCAGCAGCAGGAGAATCCGAGCCAGACGCTTCTCACTGGAGTTGAAAAGCTGGTCGACCAGATCTCCTTCAAACCGGATATTGCGTGACAGCAGATGCGTTACAAACAGTTCCGAGATTTCATGCTGCTCGTGCAGCATGCGCTGCATG
>Ga0326597_10002572_pt1 | contig 26923 bp, 27 predicted proteins | sample RVTome_12_FD_203789 | JGI IMG/M metagenome (GOLD analysis project Ga0326597, IMG submission 203789) | Soil microbial communities from uranium-contaminated site in the Upper Colorado River Basin, Wyoming, United States - RVT100D185 | ecosystem: Environmental > Terrestrial > Soil > Contaminated >... | reverse complement strand
CGACATGGAGGACCCCTACCTGCGCAAGGAGTTCGAGGAGACGCTCCGGGACGCCGGCACCAAGTCCCGAATGGAACCCGAGCTCTACGTCACGCCAAACGCCGCGGCCGAATAGTCGCAGCGGTTCCGGAGATGACGGCCGACGACGTAGGCGCTCAGTTCTCGAACGCCGAACGCAATATCCTCGGCGAGGACGAGATCGAGCTGCTCAGTGTCGGCGTCGATATCGGCTCCTCGACCTCGCATCTGGCTTTTTCCCGGCTGACGCTGGAACAGCGCAACGCGCGCTATGTCGTGACCAAGCGCGAGCTGGTCCATGAGTCGCCGATCCATTTCACCCCCTACGTGGAGAACGCGGACCGGGAAAACGTGATCGACGCCGACGGGCTCTCCGCCTTCATCAAGAAGACCTACGCGGAGGCGGGCTTCACCCATGACGACATCGACACCGGCGCCCTGATCCTGACCGGCGTCGCGGTGCTCCGGCGCAACGCGCGCGCCATCGGCGAGCTGTTCGCCTCCGACGCCGGCAAGTTCGTCGCCGTCTCCGCCGGCGACGGGCTGGAAGCCACCATGGCCGCCCACGGCTCCGGCGCCGTCGGCCGCTCTGCCGAGATCGAGGGCACCGTGCTCAACATCGACATCGGCGGCGGCACCACCAAGTTCGCGCGCTGCGAGGGTGGCCACGTCGCAGAGGTGACCGCGGTGGAGGGCGGCGCGCGTCTGATCGTCACCGACGCGGACGGACGCATAGAAAGGCTGGAGCCGACCGGCGCCGCCTACGCCGAGGAGTTGGGGATCAAACTCGCCCTCGGCGATACACCGAGCGCGGATCAGCTCGCCGCCATCGCCGACCGCATGGCCATGCGCATCGTCGAGGCCGCGGGCCTCGCGCCGCTCTCGCCCGAGACCGAGGGGCTTTTGCGCCTCCCGCCGCTTTCCGGCGAGGCCGGAATCCGGGCGCTGATCTTTTCCGGTGGCGTTTCCGAATTCGTCTACCACCGCGCCGCCGGCACCTTCGGTGATCTCGGCCCGCTGATCGCCAAGGCCGTCCGCGCGCGGATCGATCCGCTCGGGCTCTGCATAGAGGAGCCGCGAGCGACCATCCGCGCCACCGTGATCGGCGCCTCGCAGTACACCATCCAGGTCTCCGGCAGCACCATCTTCATCGCCCCCGAGGACGCCGTGCCGGTGCGCAACGTGCCGGTGATCGCCCCCGATCTCGACCTCACCCAGGAGGAGATCGATCCCGGCGCCATCCGCGAGGCCATCGACGTGGCGCTCAACCGGCTCGACCTCGCCCATGCCGACCAGGCGGTGGCGGTGGCCTTCCACTGGGGCGGCTCCGCGACCTTCAGGCGGCTGCACGACTTCTGCACCGGCATCCGCGAGGGGCTGCGCGATTTCATCGCCCGCGACCATCCCATCATCCTGGTCAACGACGGCGACGTGGGCGGCCTTCTCGGCCTCCACCTCAAGGAGGAAATGGACCTGGAAGCGGCCTGCATCTCGATCGACGGCGTCGAGCTGAACGAGTTCGATTTCATCGATATCGGCAGCCTGATCCCGTCCTCGGGCGCGGTGCCGGTGGTGATCAAGTCCCTGGTCTTCCCCGCGAGCCGCTGAGCCCCGCCCCCCAAGTCCCTGGATTCGGCGGTCGGCGGCTGCCAGAATGGCCGCGCCATTCCGACAGGCCATTCTAACAGGCCAATCTGACAGGCCAATCTGACAGGCCAATCTGACAGGCCAATCTGACAGGCCAATCTGACAGGCCAATCTGACAGGGAGGACCGTCGCGCCATGCCGCCGCCATCCAACCGCGCCCACGACCTGCGCGCCTTCATCGAGGACCTGCGCGAATCGGGCGACCTGCGCGAGGTCGCGGGCGCCGACTGGAAGCTCGAGATCGGCGCCATCACCGAGATCCTCGGCGAGGAGGAAGGCCCGGCGCTGCTGTTCGACGAGATCGAGGGCTATCCCAAGGGCTACCGCGTCTTCTCGAACGTCTTGCGCACCCACCGCCGCACCGCCCAGGTGCTGGGGCTCGATCCGGAGCTCGCGGGCGTCGCGCTCTTGGACGCCTGGCGCAAGCGCATCAAGACGCTCGCCCCCCTCGCGCCGGTGACGGTGGCCGACGGCCCGGTGTTCGAGAACCGCGTCGAGGGGGATAAGGTCGACCTCGAGGCCTTCCCCGCCCCCGTCTGGCACGAGCACGACGGCGGGCGCTACATCGGCACGGGCAGCGCCGTCGTCACCCGCGATCCCGAGACCGGAGCCGTCAATACCGGCACCTACCGCTGCATGATCCAGGGCAGGGACCGGGTCAGCGTCAAGATGAACAAGGGCAAGCACGGCCGCATCAGTATGGACAAGTACCACGCCAAGGGCGAGCCCTGCCCCGTCGCCATCGGCCTCGGCCAGGCGCTGCCGATGTTCATGGTCTCGCAGATGCCGCTCGGCCCGGACCAGCGCGAATACGAGGTCGCGGGCTGGCTCCAGGGCGCGCCCGTCGAGGTGGTGGCGAGCCCGCTGCACGGCCTGCCCATCCCGGCGACGGCGGAGATCGTCATCGAGGGCGAGGTGCCGCCCTTGGACGAGACCGAGCTGCCCAAGGAGGGCCCCTTCGGCGAGTGGCCCGGCTACTTCGCCGACACCACCGTGGGCGAGGTGCCCTTGATGCACGTCAAGGCGATCTACCACCGCAACGATCCCATCCTGCTCGGCGTGCCGCCCTTGAAGCCGCCCAACAACTACGTCTCCGTGCCGCTCGGCGCGGCCCAGCTCTGGGACCAGATGGAGGCGGCCGGCATCCCCGACATCACCGGTGTCTGGGGCTTCGTCTACGGCGGGCAGTCGGGACCCTTCACGGTGGTCTCGATCAAGCAGCGCTACGCCGGGCACGCCAAGCAGACGGCCATGTCCGCGGCCTCGGCCCGGGCCGGGGCCTATGGCGGCAAGTTCGTGATCGTGGTCGACGACGACGTCGATATCTCCAAGGCCGAGGACGTGATCTGGGCCGTCGCCACCCGCTGCAACCCGCGCCACGGGCTCGACGTGATCCGCGACGTCTGGACCTCGCCCGCCGATCCGGCGATCGCCCCCGAGGACCGCTCGCCGCAGGGCTACACCATGGACCGGGTGCTGATCGACGCCTGCCGCCCCTACCGCTGGCGGGCCGAGTTCCCGGCGGTCAACGTCTTCTCCGACGCCTACCGCGAGAAGATGCGCAAGAAGTGGGGCATTTGAGGCGCGGAGGCCCTCCTGCGTCGACTAGCTCAGCATGAGGGCCTCACCCTAAGCCTGTCGAAGGGCGGGGCCCGGGATCACCGCCGCGAAAACGCTTCATTTCGCTAAATCGTTATATAATACAGCGGTTAAATGAAGGGATTTTTTGCCACTCCCGTCCCCGGCCGGGCCGCCTTGGCCCCCCGTTTGACAGGGGATCGGGCGCGGGCGGATAATCCCGCGAGAACCATAAGACCGGGAGGGGGCCGATGCCCGCCAAGATCAACCATGTCGCCATCGTCAGTTCGAACTACGCCATTCTCGGCCAGTTCTACCAAGCCGTCTTCGGCCTCAAGTCCTCGGGCCGCCAGCGCGCGGGCCGGGCGATCACCGTGGGCGACGGCTATGTGGGGCTCAACATCAACCCCAGGCGCGAGGGCCGCCAGGCGAGGCTCGATCATTTCGGCATCGAGGTGGACGACGTCGAGGCGACGCTTTCGCGCATCCGCGAGGGCTATCCCACGGTGAAGTGGCTCGAGCGCCCCTCGACCCGGCCCTTCGCCGGGCTCACCGCCCACGATCCCGACGGCAACGTGTTCGACATCTCCCAGAAGGACATGACCAACCGCACCGACCTCTATGCCGCCGAGGAATGGGAGCAGCCGCGCACCATCGACCACATCGCCATCCGCACCATGAACGCGGAGCCCATGGCCAGGTTCTATGCCGACGTCTTCGGCCTCGCGCTCCTCAACAAGGCCGAGGACGACCCCAATTCCTACCTCTCCGACGGCCGCGTGACGATCGAGCTGATCCCCTGGTCGGTCCAGGATTCCAAGGGCATGAGCATCATCATGCCGGGCATGGACCATATCGGCTTCAAGGTCGAGAGCATCGAGGCGCTCAAGGCCGACGTCGAGGCGGCCTCCGCCAACCCGCACCTCAGGCCGGTCGGGGTCGGCATCGGCAAGGAGGGCGCCGCCCGCCTCGCCCGCTTCCAGGCGACGTGCCCCTTGGGCCAATACCACATGGCCGATTCAGACGGCGTCCTTATCGACGTCCGCGAGTGACCCGATGGCGGAACGAAGCCGCACCGATTGGGCAGAACGATCCAAGGTCTGGGCCGCGACGGCGGTCGCGGGCCGCTCGGAAGACGACACCTTCAATCAGATGATCATCGCCGAGGCCGGCATCCGGCCGGGCGAGTCGGTGCTCGACATCGCCTCCGGCACCGGGAACCCGGCCGTCTCCATCGCCCTTGCCATGGAGGGCCGGGGCAGCGTGACCTGCACGGATCTCACGCCCCGCATGCTGGAAACGGCGCGGGGCCGGGCGCGGAACCTCGATCTCTCGATCCTACGTTTCATCGCCGCCGACATGGCGCAGCTGCCGTTCAAGGACTCCTGCTTCGACTGCACGACCTGCCGCTTCGGCCTGATGTCCCCCGAAGACAAGGTCGGCCCGGCGAAGGAGGCGCTCCGGGTGCTCCGGCCGGGCGGGCGGGCCGCCTACATGGTCTGGGGCGCCTATGAGGAGAATCCGCCCTTCTACGTGCCGAGGCGGGCGGCGGCCCGGTTCTTCGGCGAGGAGGAAGGTCCACCGGCGATGCGCCATTCAATGGGCGCGCCGGGGACGCTCGAGCGCGTGCTCGAGGCCGCCGGATTCGCCCGCGTCGAGGAGCGGGAGCTCCGCTATGCGCGCCGCGTCGAGGACCCCGAAAAGTACGTCGCGAGCGGCCTCAAGCGCAGCTTCGCCAAGCGCGTCGAAGGCATGGCCGAGGCCGAGTTCCAGGCGTTCAAGGACTCCGTGCTCGAGGCCTGGGCGCCCTTCATGGAAAGTAGCGTCCTCTCCGTCCCCAACTACGCCCGCTTGGGCCTCGGCTGGAAACCGGCCTGAAGCAGCCTCCTATTGGCTCGACCGGTTTGAAGGCGGGGCCGTAGGGCGGGAGCAAAGAAAATGGCGGGTCCGATCGGGACCCGCCGTCTCATTTCAGATCGCGGCGATGGCTATTTGCAGCTCACCATCTGCGCGGCAGTCTTGTGGCCCTCGTAGGTGATCTCGCAAGTCATGCCGACCTTGAGCTTGTTGCGGCTTGCCTTCTTGCCCTTGATCTTCACGGTGGTATAGCCGCCACCCGCGATACTGGTCTGGCGCGCCTTGCCGCCATGGTCGAAGGTCACCCTGCGGTTCTTCTTGGCGAGCTTGGTGATCTTGCCGGATTCCTTGATCCAGACGACCTTGCGCGGCTCGAGGGCCGGATTGGTGAGGATTTCCTCGTACCGCTGGATCACTTTCTTCGGCAAGGCATAGAATTTCTCGACGATGGCCTGCACATGGTCCCCGCTACGAGGGCTCACTTCCATGCCGCGCTTCGTCGCAAGGTCCCGGTACTCCTTGCTGCTGACCGCCTTGTAGAACGCGTCGCGCAGGACCTTCGCCCGGCCCGCCGGAATGGCCGGCGGCGCCGCGAAGGGGTTGGCCATCTTGAAGGGCATTTCCACCATCTCGATCAGGGCCTTGTCCTCCGCGTTCGTCGCGAGTTCCATGGCCAACGGAACGTCGGGCAATTCGGGATGACGTGTTTCGCGCGCGAACTGCAAGAGGGGGATCATGATCTTCCGGCTCGTCAGCCACTCCGGATGGTTGCTCTTGATCGGCGACATGCCGGCCATCCGCCCGTGGACCTCATTGCGCTGAATCGCGAGATTGATGGCCGACCCGCCTGGATAGCCCGACAATTGCTTGGTGTTGAGCCCCAAGACCTGACGAAGGACCAATGGAATGTCGGTGCCGGTGCTGCCGACATTGGTGGAGCCCAGAACCAATCGCGGACCGCCCTTCTTACGAAGATCGTTGATGTTCTTGGCGGGGCCATCGGCACGGACCAGCATCAGATATGCGTCGCTGGCGTAGCTCGTCGCGGTGCCGATCCAGGTGAACTTGGTCGCATCGAAGCGGATGTTGCTCTTGCGCGACAACAGAGCCTGGATGGGCATCGATCGGCCAAAGGTCCCAAATACCGAACCGTCCTTGGGCGCGTTATTGTAGATGTAGTTGGCGGCCTTGAGGCTGCCCGCCCCAGGCATATTCATGGTGATGACGCTCGGTTTGCCGGGCAGGTATTTGCCTAGATTACGAGCCATGAACCGCGCGTAGGTGTCGTAGGCGCCGCCCGGAGCATAGCCGACAATGACCCTGACCGTCTTACCCTTGTAAAATTCGTCCGCGCTCATGGCCGGGCTGGCCAGGGCTGCCGCTGCCGCCGGGACGGCGAGCGTGATCGCGATGACTCCGTTTTTCATGGATTCCTCCCAAGTGACACCGCGCAGCCCGAAGGCCGAGCTGCGCATTCGCTGCGGTGTTCCGATTGATCATTTTTTCTAGACCGCTGAGCCCATTTAGAAAGAGAAGCCGTGCCCAGTCAACCTTGCGATTCTTGCCGTTGTTCCAGCCGACCTTGATGCCGAGTCTGCAGGTTCCCGCGCATTGATTCCCTGCAGGGCCGTTTCCTGCGTGCCTTGGGAGTCACAATCCCGGGCGGATTGACAGCGTTTGCGTTTCACTTATAACAATCGGATCCGAATACTAGAAAAATCAAAAAATCAATAGCAACACTCGGTGCAATGCCGAAGGGGTAGGAAATGTCAAAAGACGGATTCAAGATATTCGACTCGGATACACATGTCGGACCCTATGTCGACGTGCTTGACCCCTTCATTGAGGACGACACCAAGGCCAGGCTTCCCGCCTGGGAGAAATACAGGACAAACCACCACCATACCGGTCACGTCACCTATCTGATGGGACAGCGCCGGTACCGCCGCCGCATTGGCGACGCGGCACCGGACCCGGCGCCTGCGCGTTACCTGGCGGGCTTCACCGGAACCGAGACGGAGAAGGAACCCAACATCCACGTGGATAAGGATCCTGCACTTCGCATTGCGGACCTCGACTACGAAGGCACCGACGTGAACCTGATGGTGCCGTCGGGCTGGTTCGGGACCTGGACAACGGTCGACGATGTCGAGTTGGAGCTGGGCATGTACAGGGCCTACCACCGTTGGATGGACGACTACTGCGGCAAATACCCTGACCGTCTCGGCGGCGTAATCCTATGTTCGGGCCGCGACGTCGCTGCCGCGCTCGCCGAGCTCAACCGCTGGGGCAAGGCACGTTGGGCGTGGGGCATGTTGATCTACGCGCCAAGTGAAATGCCGCTCGATCATCCCGACCTTGATCCTCTTTGGGCCGCAGCCGCTGATTTCGATCTCGCGGTTGTCCTGCATACCTTCACCGCAATGCCCCCCTACGCGCCGGGTGGGGAAGACACTTGGGGAAATATCTGGCTACAGCGTTCCGCCGCGCATCCGTGGTGCGGCATGCGCAACATGGCATCGGTTATCGGCAGTGGCGCGATGGCGCGCTATCCCGGACTTCGCCTCGCAACGCTGGAAGCCGGTCATGGATGGCTGCCGTTTTGGATGGCGCGCATAGACGAACATACGCGAATGGTGCGTGCCGGTCTGCCGGAGGATTTCAAAGGCCTGCCAAGCGACTATGTCCTCAGCGGCCGGTACTATCAAAGTATTGACGTTTCGGAGGGTGCGGACATTACCAAGGCAGTCTTCGATCGGGTCGGCGAAGACGTCCTGATGTACGCCTCGGACTATCCGCATGGCGGAGGCTATTTTCCGCGAACAGCCGATATCGTCATCGGCTGGGACATGCCCGAAGAACGCAAGCGCAAGCTGCTGTGGGACAATGCGGTGAAGCTCTATGCGCGCTGCGGGCTGGCATGAGCCATGCCGAGGACTCCGAGGCGGCGAATCGGACCCTGATGCCTAACTCCGGCGAGCCGTCACGGCGTCCTAGGCTCCGGACTCATAGCTGTCGCAGAGCGTAGCGACGAAGCAGGCGGGCGCAGGGAAGCTGGCCACGAGGAGGACCGGAGGTCCGTCTCGAAGAATGAGGCGCCCAATCGAACGCGGTGATCCAAATCCTAGGCGGCGCTCTCGCGGTCGCGCTTGAACACCTGCTCCAGGGTCCAGTTGGCGACCTCGGACCCGGTCGCGAACCACACCCCGCCGGCATCCTTCATGTGCCGGATGATGCGCCGGAGCGTCGTCGCCCGCCCCGGCCGGCCGGAGATATAGGGGTGGAACTGGTACGGGCAGTAGGTCGGCGCGAAGTCGGATTCATCATGGAAGGTGTCGAACATGCCCTTCCAGACCATGAGCGTGTCATCGGGGTTCCCGGTATCCCGGCCGCCGCCGCAATAGGTGCGCCCGTCGCCGAAGGGCTGGCGCGGCAACTCGACCAGCACCCGGCCGCCGTCCTGCCACAGGAAGGGCAGGTCGTGGGAGAAGGTGTTGGAGTTCCAGAGGTAGCCGTGGTCCATCAACAGCTCCAGGCTGTTGGGGCTCTGGGTGCAGGAGCGCCAGCCCATGGGCCGGGAGCCGGCCCGTGAGGCGTTCATGTCGGTCGTCTTGCGGATCACCTCGTTCTCTTCCTCGCGGGTGAGGTCGCGCGCCACCTCATGATGGTAGCCGTGGCCGGCGACCTCGTGCCCCTTCGCGGCGATGGCCTTGACCGCCTCGGGGAAGCGCTCGGCGATGGCGCCGCAGACCATGAAGGTCGCCTTGACCTCCTCCTCCTCGAGGATGCGCAGGATGCGCCAGACCCCGGTATGGGGCCCGTATTCGCACTGGGTGTAGGTCTCGTGGTTGATCTTGCCGTCGGCCGAGGGCCGGACGTCTTCGCCGCCCTGGAAGTCGAAGGTCAGGGTCACGGCGACGCGCTGGCCATCGGGCCAATTGAATTCGCCGTTGAAATGGACGTCGCTCACCATAACGCGTTCCTCCTGTCCAGCTTCGCCTGTTTTGTGAAGCCTAGAACATCGGGGCATCGCCGTCCATCCGTCCCGAGCCCTTGCGCGCAAGCCCGCGTCATGGGAAGGTTTTCGCCGCTTTCGGCGGATCGGGAATCGGCGGATGGGAATGGATCCCCGCCTCACAGTCGAACCATTTGCCCACGGCTTCGGGGCCGAGGTCGGCGGCATCGACCTCGGTCTGCCCGTCTCCGCCGACACCGCCGCCGCCCTCGACCGGGCGCTGGATGCCCATACCGTGCTGGTGTTCCGGGACCAGGACCTCACCGAGGACGATCAGCTGGGGCTCGCCGAGATTTTCGGCGGCGGCGCCCTGCGCTCGCGCCCCGAGGAAAAGCGCGCCGAGACCAGCGCCAACGCGCGGGCCATCGGCCTGGTCACCAATATCCGCGAAGACGGCAAGCCCATCGGATCGCTGCCCGACGGGGAGTTGTGGTTCCACTTCGACGGATGCTTCGTCGCGGAGCCCTACCGGGCGACCCTGCTCTACGCCGTCGAGGTGCCGGAAGAAGGCAGCAACACGCTGTTCGCCGACATGTGCCGGGCGTTCGCGGCGCTCGATCCGTCGATGCGGGACATGCTTCGCGGGCGCGTCTGCCTCAATTACTTCGACCACGAAAACTACGCCCGGCGGGCGGTGCCCGACCCGGACCTCGCCCGGGTGCGCCATGCCCGTCACCCCGCGGTGATCCGCCACCCCCATAACGGACGCCCGGTCCTCTACGTGAGCCCCTTGCAGACCGCGCGGATCGAAGGCCTCGCGGCGGCGGAGAGCGAGGCGCTGCTCAGCGCACTGTTCGCATTCGCGGACAGAAGCGAGCTGATCTACGAGCACGTCTGGCGCGCGGGCGACCTGGTGATCTGGGACAACTGGGGCTCGGCCCATGCGCGCACCGATTTCCCGCCCGATCAGATCCGCCTGCTCCGCCGCTCCATCGTCAAGGGCCGGGCCTTGGCCGCGGCCGAATTCTGAGGCAAGCTTGCAATTCCTCCGCCACCGGCGCAGGTTGGCGCGCGGCGACATGCCGGGGCGTCCCGTCCCGGTCCTCTCGATCACGGTAAGGGTTCTCAACGGATGGGATCTGAGTTTCTTGGGATGCCCGGCGTCGATGTCTGGCTGTTTGTCGGGCTCGCCGCGGCGTCCTTCCTGACCACCTTCCTCGGCATGGTCACCGGCGCCGCGGGCGGCCTCCTGCTGCTGGCGATCCTCGCCACCGTGTTCCCGCCGGTGGTGCTGGTGCCGCTGCACACCGCGGTGCAGCTCGGCGGCAATATCGGCCGCGTCATGATGATGCACGAATACGTGCTGAGGCCCATCCTCCTGCCCTTCGTCGTGGGCTCGGTGATCGGCGGCATCGCCGGCGCGCAGATCTTCGTCTCCCTGCCGACGCGGCTCCTGCAGGGCATCATCGCCTCGTTCATCCTGTTCGCGCTCTGGGTGCCCAAGGTGGGGAGCTTCGGCCCGGAACGCGGGCGCTTCGCGATGGTCGGCTTCCTCTCCACCTTCATCGGCGTGTTCGTGAGCGCGACGGGCACCCTGGTCGCGCCCTTCCTCAACTCAGCGAGCCCCGACCGGCGCAACTACGTCGCCACATTCGGCGCGGTGATGGCCATCGCCCACACGGCGAAGATGTTCGCCTTCATGCTGGCGGGCGTCGCCATCGGCGTCTATGCGCCGCTGATGGCGGCGATGATCGCGACGATGGTGCTCGCCACCTGGCTCGGCCGCAAGGTGCTCGACCGGGTGCCCGAGAAGCAGTTCCGGGTCGTGCTCAAGGTCATCCTGAGCCTGCTGGCGCTGCGCCTGCTGTGGGTCGCGGCCGATGTCGGGAGCTGGTTCTAGAGAAAGCTTTCCCGGGGCGGCTATTCGTGTTCCTTGATGCCCTTGAGGGCGTCCTCGCCCCAGAGCTCCCCGAGCCGCGCATCCCGGCCGCAGCGGTAGCGATAGAACTTGTAGCGGATGGGGTGCGTCTTGTAATAGTTCTGGTGGTAGCCCTCGGCCGCATGGAACGGGCCGGCCAGCCGGATGGGGGTGACGACCGGCAGCTTGAGGACGCCCGATTTCTGGAGCGCCGCCTTCGACCCCTCGGCGATCCGCTTCTGCTCGGGCGAGGTCGCGAAGATCGCCGTCTTGTAGCTCTCCCCCTGGTCGCAGAACTGGCCGCCGTCGTCGGTGGGATCGACGCTGCGCCAGAACGCCTCGACCAGCTGCGCGTAGCTCACCTTCTTGGGATCGAAATGGATTTGGACCGCCTCGACATGGCCGGTGCCGCCGGCGCCGACCTGTTCGTAGGTCGGGTTCTTGGTGGTCCCGCCGGTGTAGCCCGAGACGGTCCGCAGCACGCCGGGGACATGGTCGAAATCCGATTCGACGCACCAGAAACAGCCGCCGGCGAAGATCGCGACCCCGGCGCCCTCGGGCAGCGGCGGATCCGCCTTGTCCTGGGCGAAAAGCGGCCCGGCCCCGGCCGCGAGAGAGATGAGGACGGCGATGGAGAGGGATTTCAGAAGATTGAGTGTCATGGGGGGCGCCTTTCCCCGCCCGCCTCGGGGACCTGCGCGAGGGACCGGGCGGACGGCGGCGTGGCACGGCCCGCGATCTCGCGGATCAGCTTGTTGAGGATGGCGTTGTAGAAATCCTTGAACCCCCGGGCCGGGATCGAGAAGGCCCCCGGCCCGCCGATCACGTTGTCCTGGAAGAAGATATCCAGTGTCGGGCGCTGGGGGGACAGGATCGGCAGGCCGTTGACGGTGATCCCCTGGGCCACCGCCCGGTCCCGGCCGATGGCGGCGGCGACGCCGTCCTTGTCGGGCCCGTCGCCGGAGAGGTCGATGACCCGCCGGGTGCCGTGATAGGCGTTCTCGTTGAGGGACTGGACGCCGAACAGGATGGCGCTGCCCACCGCCGTGCCGCCGCCCTGCAGCGCGCGGGGCCGGCTCTCGAGCTGCCGGGCGAAGGCCTCGATGTCGGCGGCGCTTCGGATCACCCGCCACGGCGCGATGGGCACCTGGAGCGATGAACCGCTCCATTCGACATAGCTCAGCGCGATGCGGCCGAGCGGCCCGTTCCTGATGGCGCTGGCCACCCGGGGCTGGCGCAAGGCGCGGGCATAGCCGCGGCGCTGCAGCAGGAACTCCTCGCCGTCGACGCTGCCCGAGCCGTCGGCCATGAGGATGAGCTCGAGATCGACCTTTTCCAGGGCCAGGGCCTCGGACAGGGTGCACAAAACCAGCGCCAGGGCGAGAAGGGTCGCGCGCAACATGAGGCCATTTAACACCCCGGACCTCCGGCGCGCCAGCGCACAATAGCCGGCACACGGCAATGTGAACGGCTCCTCCGCCACGGGTGCCGGCCGCCGCCATGACGGAGACGGGCGGCAAGAAAGCGGGCCCCGAAGGGGGCCCGCCGCAAGCCATCGAGGGGTTGGTCAGGCTACTTTGCGCATTCCATCCGGCCGGCGGTGGACTTGTTGCCCTCGTACCAGATCTTGCAGGTCATGCCGGCCTTGACCGCCCTGCCCTTGGCCTTCTTGCCGTCGACCGAGAGCTTGGTGTAGTTGTTTTGAATGCGGGTCCTGATCGGCTTCTTCTTGCCCGCCATGGTGAACTCGACCCGGCCCTTCTTGGCGACCTTCGAAATCGTTCCGGTCACGATCTGCCAGGTAACCTTGCGCGGCTCCGCCTTGGGGTTCTCGACGAGGTTCTTGTAGCGCGCGATCAGGGGCTTCGGCATGGCCATCACGCGCGCGACGATCTTATCCACCTCCTCGCCGCTCTTCGGGCTGATGTCGATGCGGAGCTTCTCGGCATCGGCGAGGTAGCCCTTGTCCTTCTGGGTCTTGGTGAAGGCAGCGCGCAGGATCTTGGTGCGGTCGGCCGGCAGGCCCGGCGGCGCCGCATAGGGCCTCGCCATGAAGAAGGTCGTCTCCAGCATGGTGATGAGGTCGCGGTCCTCCTGACGGGTCGCGAGCTCGAGCGCCGTCGGCACATCCTTCAGGTCGGGATGCCGGCTCATGGCACGGGCGAACTGGACGAGCGGGATCCTCTCCTTGCGCCAGTCCCCCGTGGTGCGCAGCGACGACAGGCCCTGGGTGCGGCCGTCCATCTCGCCGCGCGTGATCGCCAGGTTGATCGCGCTGCCCCCGGGATAGCCGTGGACCAGCCGGATATTGAGGCCGAGGGTATCCTTGAGGACCAGCGGGACGTCGAAGCCGGTGGACCCGAAGTTGGAGGACCCGAAGGTGACCTGCTTCGCGTCCTTGCCCATCAACTCGCGCACCGAGGTGATGCCCTTGTCCCGCCGGATGGTCAGCAGGTAGGCATCGTCCGCGTAGCTCGCCGTGGACCCGATCCAGGTGAACTTGTCCGGCACGAAGCGCACGTTCTTGCCGACGCCGGTCAGCGCGAGCAACGGCAAGGTGCGGGCGAAGGTGCCGAACTGGGTGCCGTCCTTGGGAGCGCGGCTGAAGAGATAGTTGGCGGCAAGCAGGCTGCCGGCCCCGGTCATGTTCTGGACGATGACGTTGGGACTGCCCGGAATGTGCTGGCCCATATGGCGGCCGAGGTTACGGGCGTAGATGTCGTAGCCGCCGCCCGGAGAATAGCCGACGATGATCTTGACCGTCTTCCCCTTGTAGAAATCCGCGGCCCCCGCGGGGCCCGCAATGACCGCGGCCATGGTCGCACAGACCGCCACGGCTGACCGTCGAATACCGTTCATACTTTCCTCCCGGGTTGCTCGGTGATAAGGGCGCGAGGCGCCCCCGGCGCGCCACGGGGGCGCCCGGGGGCTCGCCCGAGGTCATGTCCGCCTCGGTCTATTTGCAGTCGAGGGCGCCGGCGTAGCTGCCGTTCCCTTCCCACTTGATCTGGCAGGTCATGCCCGCCTTGACGGCCTTGCTCTTGGCCTTCTTGCCCTTGAGGGTGATCGAGGTGTAGCTGTTGCTGACGCGGGTCTTGTAGGTCTTGGAATCGCCCGCCATCTTGAACTCGAGCCGGCCCTTCTTGGCGACCTTTGTGATGGTCCCGGCGACCGTCTGCCAATTGACCTTGCGCGGCGCCGACTTCGGATTGGCGAGGATGCTGGAGTACCGGTCGTAGAGGGGCTTCGGGATCTCACCGATTTCCTTGACGATCTCGGCCACCCTGTCGCCGCGCAGGGGGCTCACGTCGATCTTGAGCTTGTTGGCCTCCTTCAGGTACTCTGGATCGGCATGGGCCTTCATGAAGGCGTCGCGCACGACCTTGGTGGTCTCCGCCGGGATTCCCGGAGGCCCGGCGAAGGGCCTCGCGATGAAGTAGGCGGTCTCCATCATCTTGATCAGGGCGAGGTCTTCCTTGGACTTGGCCAGCGCACGCGCGGTGGGGACGTTGGGGAAGTCCGGATGGGGCGTCGTCCGCGCGAACTGCAGCAGGAAGCTGACCGGGCTCTTCTGCTTGTCCAGCCACTCCCTGTGCGAGGACTTGATCGAGGAATACCCCACCATGCGGCCGTCCATCTCCGCCCGGTCGACCGCGAGGTAGAGGGTCGCGCCGCCGGGATAGCCGTGCACCACCTGGACGTTGATGCCGAGCGTCTCGCGCAGGACCAACGGCACGTCGTGGCCGGTGGAGCCGAAGGCGGTGGAGGCGAACTTGAGGGCCTTTCCCCCCTGCTTGCGAGCATCGGCGACCGAGGTGATGCCCGAGTCCTTGCGGACCGCCATCAGATAGGCATCGTCGGCGTAGCTCGAGGCGGTCCCGATCCAGGTGAACTTGTTGGGATCGTACCGGGTACCCTTGGTGCTGCCCGAGAAGGCCAGCATCGGCAGGTTGCGCGCGAAGGTGCCGAACTGGGTCCCGTCCTTGGGCGCCTGGCTGTAGAGGTAGTTGGCGGCCTTGATCGAACCGGCGCCGGTCATGTTCTGGGAAATGACGCGCGGGTTTCCGGGCAGGTGCTTGCCGATATGGCGCGCCATGGTGCGGGCATAGAGGTCGTACCCGCCGCCCGGTGCGTAGCCGATGATGACCTTGACGGTCTTGCCCTTGAAGTCGACGGCCAGGGCGGCCGGCGGGCCTAACAGCGACGCGGCGGCGGTCACGGCGGCCGCGCCGAGAAACAGTCGTGTGGTGTTCATGGTCACCTCCGATTCCGGAATTTGTGGGAACCCGGCGTTGCGCCAGTGCGATCGGGCTCAGGCGGGCGTCTTTTCCTTCGCCTGGCCGGGGACGCGGTCGGGGCGGACCCTTTCATAGCCGTTGACCGACAGGTCGAAATTGTTGCCGTCGGGATCGAAGGCCCGGCTCTCGGCGTAATGGCGGTCGGCCGGCCTCTTGGCGGGCGCGGGCACTCCGGCCTCCTGCAGGCGCCGGGTGACCTCCTCCATGTCGTCGACCACGAGCCCGAAGTGGTTGAGGCCGCTCGGCTTGCCCTCGGCCTTGTTGAGCAGCAGGGCGATGTTGAGGTAACCGTCGGTCATGAACACGCTGCCGTTCTCTGCCCGGTGCTGGACCTCCATATCGAAGACCTGCTCGTAGAAGTCGGCGAGCCTGGCGGGGTCGGTGGTGATGATGGCGATATGTCGGATCTTGGCCATGCGGGTCTCCCTCTGTTCGTTATCGGCCGCGGGCGGTTATCCGCGGCGGCGTGTGCTTTTCCGAGATGTTATCGCCCGCCGGGCCGGGGATCAAGGAATCGCTGGCCTTCTGGCGGAGAAACGCCTCCCCGGGGCCCGCAGGGGGCCTATTCCGCGGTCTGGTCGAGGCGGCTCGAGGCCTCCTCCATGACGCCGAGGATGCGCTCGACCTCTTCCGCCATCTCCTTGAGAGTGGGCACCACGGGCCGGCCCTCGAGACCGTCGACCTCGCCGAAGGCGGCGGAGAAGAAGATGTTGATATCGCGATTGAACCTGCCGTGGATGGGAAAGAAGCCGAGCTCGATCTCCCGGTGCTTGGCGTCCCAGCGCACCCGGGGGGCGGTCTTGTTGTTGATGAAGGTGAGGCCGCTGTCGACGCTGCCGAGCGGCACGATCAGCGCGAATTTCTCGGTGTTTCCGATCGCGGCGAGCCCCCAGATGAGGTCGTTCGCCCCGCGGTAGGGCTTGAGCGCCAGGATGGTCTGGGCGATGTCCTTGGGCACGCCCTCGCATTTTTCCGCCATCACCTTGTCGAGCGCCTTCCTGTCCGCGGCGATGGGGAAGCAGGTGTCGACCGGCCGCAGGCTGCCCGCCGCCCTGCTGGCCGCGAAGACCGCATAGTCGAGGGCGGTGCGGAGCGCTTCCGTGGTCTCCGCCGTGAGGTCGGCGAGGTGATCGGGCAAGGGCCGGACGAGCCTCACCCGGTGCTCCTGGACCAGGCCCTCGGGGTCGGTTTCGACCAGCCGCTCATGGGGCTCGGTCGCGTTGAAGGCGGCGATTTCCCTCTCCAGATCCTCGATCAGGGCCGAGGCTCCGGCCAGTTTCTGCTTGGCGCTCAGGTAAAGATCGGCCATGGCTCAACCCCGCTACGCGTTACGCTCCTTGTCCGTGCCGTCGTTTCCCGGCCTCCCCGGCGGCGTGCGGGGATTTTATCCCGCAAATGGGCGGCCGCGTCCACCTCCCCGATCCGGCGCGGGCCGGGCGACCTGCCCGGAGGGCGCGCGAAAAAAAGCGGGCCCCGCGGGGGCCCGCCCAAAGCATTGCGAATCGCGTTCGTTACTTGCAGTCGATCGTCTTGGCCTCGGAATTGACCTTCGGCCAGGTGAAGGTGCAGATCATGCCGACCTTGACCGCCTTGCGCTTCGCCTTCTTGCCGTCGACCATGATCGTGGTGCGCGAGCCCGACACCTTGGCGGTGTACTTCTCGCCCTTGGTTCCGATGGCGATGCTCCGGCCTTCGCGCTTGATCTCGACCACCTTGCCCGAGGTCTTGATCATCGGCACTTTGACCTTGTTGAGCGCCAGCAGCATCTTCACGATCTCGGGCGGCTGGTTGAGCATGTCGAGCACCATCTTGGCGGTCTTCTCGCCGTTCGCCTCCTCGATCTCGCGGTGGGAGCGCTTGGCCTCCTCGATCAGGGCCGGGCTGTGGGCCGACTCCATGAACGCCGTGCGCAGGGCCTTGAGCCGGTCCGGCACGATGTCGGGCGGCCCGGCGACGATGCGCGAGAGCTGGCCGTAGAGGGTGAGCATCTTGCCGAGCCGCTTCTGCTGCTCGCTCTTGGCGAGATCGAGCGCGTCGGGAACGGTCTTGAAGATATCCGCGAACTGCTTGGTGTGGCCGAAGCGCAGGATGATCTTGGTCTGGCCCGCGCGGACATAGTCCATGCCCGAGCTGGCGCCGCCGACCAGCGCGTCGGTCTCCCCGCGCAGCATGCCGAGGGCCGCTTCCGGCCCCTGGTAGCCCGGGATGATCCGGTAGGGGATGGAGAAAGCCTCGCTGATCAGGAAGGAGTCGTTCCACGCCCCGGTGCCGACGCCGCCCGCCGACCATTTGACCTTGCGCTTGGACTTCACGATGTCGTCCCAGGTCTTGTATTCCGAGGTCTTGGCCACGGAGACGACGCGAACGTCCGAGGCCCCCTTGCCGATCCAAGACATCTTGGCGAGATCGAACCGGATGCCCTTGAGGTTCTGGATCTGGGTGTAGATCAGTCCGGTGGTGAAGTTGCCGATGGTGAGCCCATCGGGCTTCGACGTATAGATCAGGTTGGCGCCGATGCGGTGTCCGGCGCCCGGCCGGTTGATGGTGACGATGGTCGAGCCCGGCAGGGCCTTTTCCATGTGCCGCGCAAACAGCCGCGCGTAGTAGTCGTGGCCGCCCCCCGGGCCGGTGGAGATGATCCACCGGACCGTCTTGCCCTTGTAGTAGTCTTTCCCGGTGGCGGCGTCTGCGGTCCCCGCGAAAGCGAGGATACCAGCCATGAAGGCGCCCAGCGCCGTTGTATGGATAAGTTTTGTCACGAAGAAATCTCCCATTTTCGAGCATCCCGACTTCGGTATCCCCGTGCTCCATCGAGGCGTCGACGGACCCGAGGTTTCTCTTTTCGCGCCAGTGAAGCACATCCCCCGAGGCCCGACAAGCTGCCTCGCACTCTTAGGACGGGGCCGGGCGGCGGGGTGCATTCGTCCGGCGGTCCGCCCCGATCGGGGCCTGACATGTCCCACGGGCCGGCGGGCGCGCGGGCCCGGCCCCGGCGGAGGCCCGCCCGGGCCGGAAAACCCCTTCGAGATCAATAGGGTGTCGCGTGCATCTTGCCCGACGAATCGACCAGCACCTTCTCCGACCTGAAGGGCTTGCCGTCGACCCGGTCGCGCAGCCAGTCGTAGACCAGCGTATCGCGGCTCTCGCCCAGCTCCGCCGATGAGGCCTGGGCCACGGAATGGTTGGCGTCCTCGTAAAGAACCAGGCGCTTCGGCGCGGTGATGCGCTCGAACAGGTCCTGCGTGTGATGGATCGGAGAGAGCTGGTCCGAATCGCCCGCGACGATCATGTAGGGCGCGGTGATCTTCCCCGCCACCTTGCGCAGATCGAATTCCTTGCAGAACTCGTCGAAGGCGTCCTCGTCCTCGTAGCCCGCCATGAACATGAACCGCACCTTGAAGGTGGGCGAGGCGGTGTTGAAGATGGTGTGGCAGCCGGGCTCCTGGCACACGCCGGTGCCGCAATAGCCTTTGATGCGGCCCTTCAGCCCGGCGGCGGCGACGGTCCCGTAGTAGGTCCCGAAGCTCGAACCCCGGATGACGATGCGCTCGGCGTCGATCTCAGGCCGCCTGGCAAGCCAGTCGACGCAGGTGTCCGCGGCGGCGGCGAAGTTGTCCGCCGATATGGTGATGCCCCGGTTGCGCGTCTCCCCCTGGCCCGGGCCGTCGAGCGCCAGCACGGCCATGCCGCGGGTGAGCGCCGCATCGCCGTAGCCCGACACCATGTTCTCCTTGGACCCGTCCATGCCGCCGATATGCAGGATGCAGGGAAGCCGCTCCCCTGCCCGGGGCCGATGGGGCAGGTGCAGGAAGGCGGAGAGCGCCGAGTCCCGGAAATCGATGTCGACCCGCTCCACCAGATGATCGGCGAGCTCGATATACTTGTCGTAGGTCGCGATCATCCTGCGTTCCCACTCGAGACATTCCTCGTTGATCTCGAAATAGGACCACTGGGCCGAGGCATAGAGCAGCGCCGCGATCAGGTAGCTGTCGCGGGCCGAGACGAGCCGCCCCTGGTCCTCGAAATCCCCGGCGATGGCCTCCCGCCGAAGGCCCGTCTTGCCGAACTGGGGACCGATGTCGTTGAACTTGCGCATGCGGCTGGCCGCCCGGCGGAAGTCCGCCAGTCCCTGGGTGCCGCCGCGGCTTCCCTTGGACTGGATGCGCGCCTGGTCCCATTCCGGGCCGATGGTTCGGATCACGGAATCCAGCAGCCAGCGCTGTTCGCGCCAGCGGCGGGTGCGTCTTTCGACTTCCAGGCTTCTTTGCATGCGATGAGTCCCCCTGTTCCCCATACGCCCGTAACGGGTTTGCGGTTCCCCCGCGGTTCGTGGTAGTTGTCGGGGCAATGTGACGGGCCCAAGAACGGGTGTCAATCGCCCGCGCGCCGCCTCCCAGCGGCCCAGGCCCGGCGGAACAACAGGGAGCTTTTCCATGCAGCGGATCAGGATTCCAAGCCTCATCGCGCCCGCCGTCGCGGCGGCCGCGGTGCTCGCGCCCCAGACCGGCCTGCAGGCCGCGGAGGCGGATTTCTTCAAGGGCAAGACGGCGACCTATATCGTCGCGACCGGTGCCGGCGGCGGTTTCGACTTCTACGGACGTCTGGTCGCCAAGTTCATGCAACAGAACCTGCCCGGCTCCATCTTCATCGTCCGCAACATGCCGGGCGCGGGCCATATCGTCGGCCTCAACTTCATCTACAATTCCAAGCCCAACGGGCTGACGCTCGGCACCTTCAACACCGCCATGTTCCTGAACCAGATCCTCGAGAAGAAGGGGATCAAGTTCGACATGACGAAGATGGATTACCTCGGCAAGCTGGCGAGCTCGTACCAGATCCTGATGATCAGCGACAAGCAGCCCTACCGCTCCATCGCCGACCTCAAGAAGTCGGGCAAGGTCCTGAAGATGGCGACCGGCGGCCCGGGCTCGGGCCGGTGGATCTTCTCCAAGATCGCCGAGAACGCGCTCGGCCTCAAGTTCCAGCTGATCCCGGGCTACGACGGGCCCGATGCGACGCTCGCCATCATGCGCGGCGAGATCGACATCATGACCGGCAGCGTCGAAAGCAACGAGCAGACCGTCAAGCAGGGCCGCGGCCATTTCATCGGCATCTTCGCGCCGAAGCGGGACAAGAACTTTCCCGACATGCCGACGGTCCGGGAACTGACCACCGACGAGGACAGCCTGGCCCTGACCCGGATCGTCGAGGCCATCGGCGGCGCCTGGCGCATCACCGGCGTGCCGCCGGAACTGCCTAAGGGCCGGCTCGCGGTGATGCGCGCGGCCTACACGAAAGGGGTCCTCGATCCCGCGTTCGACAAGGCGGTGAAGAACGCCAAGCGCGACGTCGACCCCGCTTTCGGCGAAGAGGTCGACAAGATCGTGAAGGAGGCCGCCACGGTGACCCCACGGGTCGCCAACCTGCTGAAGGAGGCGGTCCTCTCCGCGCCCAAGGTCACCATGCTGCGCCACACCGGCAAGGTCACCCAGACCAAGCGCGGCGGCCGCCAGGTCTTCATCATGTTCGAGGGCAAGGAGATCAGCGCCAAGGTCTCGGGGTCGCGCACCAAGGTCAGCATCAACGGCAAGGGCGGCAAGCGCAAGAGCGTGAAGCCGGGCATGACCTGCACCTTCGTCTACCTCAAGCTCGGCGGCGAGGCGACGGAACTGGTGTGCAAGAACTGACCGCGACCGATTCCGCGTCTTTCGGGGGAGGGCCTTGCCCTCCCCTTCGTCATGGGCCGGGCCGCGATGGGCGAGAAACGGAATAGCTTCTATCTTGGGGAAGCTTGCTCTCTTGGGGAAGCTTGCTCTAAGGTCCCGGAATCCCGCCTGTCGCGGGCAGTCAATCGCAATGCCGAACGGCACCGACAAAGGAGGAAACCATGGCCTTGATCAGCCGTGTCTTCGATGCCCTCAAGGAGGGTGGCCCCGACCGCCCGCGCCAGCGCAAGCTGCTCGCCGCCCAGGAGGACCTGATCATCGCGTGCAACATCTATCAGCCGGGCGCGTGCAACGAGTTCCACTACCACAAGGGCACGTCCCAGTCCTTCCTGGTGATGAAGGGCACGCTGACGCTGCGCACCAAGAAGAGCGAGGATGCCGAGCCCGAGGTCCATCACCTCGACGAAGGCACATGCGCGCTGATCCCGGGCAACCAGTACTACCAGCTGCACAACGAGACCGATGGCGTGTGCCTGCTCTATCAGGTCAAGAAGCCGGGCGACCAGATCGTCGTCGCCGGCAAGGGCCAGATGTCGAACAAGGAATACTTCACCGCGGGCCGTCAGCGCGAGACCGCGCTCTAGAGCCGGGGCTTCGGGCGTCCGCCGCCCATCCGATTAGGGAATCGTCCGCGCAAGGGCGCGGCTCCCGCCGGTCCCGGCGCCCGGTCCCAACGTCAGTCGAGAGGGATCGCGTCGAGCTCGCTATCGCCATCGGCAAGGGCGCCGGCGCTGGCCGACGACCAGCCGGCCCGCACCAGGCCGACGCCGGTGATCGCGGCGTCTCCGCCGCCGACCAGGGCCAGAGCGGGCCCGGAATCGACGCCGCCCTCCGCAGCAACGGAGTCCGCGGCCGCAATGGTCGATGGTCCCTCCGGCTGGGGCGCGGCGAACTGGACCGGGCGCTGCACTCCGGCCGGACCCGGCGCGGGCAGCAGGGCCGCAAGGCCCACCAGCGCGGCGAGGGCCAGTGCCGCGGCCAGCCGGGCCTTGACCCCGGCGCGGAACGCCAGCGGCGACCCCGCGGACCCCATCCTGCCGCCGACCCGCGCCGTCGCCAGCGCGGCATTGTTGAGCCGCGCCCTCAGCAGGTCCGAAGGCGGCGGCGCCTTGAGCTCGTCGAGAAGCCGGTCGAGCCCGGCATCGGTCAATTCGGGAGTCCTCCCGTCGTTTCTTTGCTCAGTCATTCCCATTCACCCATCAAATCGCGTTTCACCGGCGCAAGCGCAGCACGGAGCGCGCGCCGGGCACGGGCAAGCAGCGATTCCACCGCCTCGTCGCTGATGCCGAGGACGGCGCCTGCCTCGCGGTTGGTGAAACCCTGGTAATAGGTCAGCACCAGCACCGAACGCTGGCGGTCGGGCAGTCCGTCGAGCCCCGCGCGCACCGCGCGCCTGACGTCGAGGTCGCGGTCGCGGGCCCCGGCGCCGCCGTCGGCGCTCTCGGGCAACTCCTCCACCGGCAGGGGCAGAACCTTGCGCTTGCGGTCGATGCACAGGTTGACCACCACGCGGTACAGCCAGGTCTTGAGCTTGGCCCCGCCCGGCTCCCAGTCCGGGGCCTTGGCGAACAGGCGGAGGAAGGCTTCCTGCGCGACGTCTTCCGCCTCGCGGGGATCGCCCAGCATGTACCAGGCGTGGCCGGTGATCTGCCCCAGGTAACGCTCGACCAGGGCGGACCATGCCGCCCCGTCGCCGCCCGCCGCCGCGGCGACGAGGTAATCGTCGCCGGCTGTGGCGGGCCGAGCCTGACGGGGCGTCAAAACAGCCTTAGCGGCGGCCGCTCCCGCGGCCCTGGCGGTCGCCGCGGCGACCGGATTTCGAGAACTCGTCACTGTCGAGCGCCTTGTCCTTGTTGGCGTCATAACGCGAGAACCAGCGGGCGGACGGGTCCGTCATCTCCTTTTCGGAAATCTGGCCGTCGCCGTCGCTGTCCAGCATATCGAAGAACGAGATCGTGCGCAGGCTGATGAACCAGCGCCCGCGGCGGCGGAACTCCTCGACCGAAAGCATGCCGTCGCCATTGACGTCCGCAGCGCCGAGCAGGCGTTTCTGCTCGGCATGGATCTCCGCGATGCTGACCTTGCCGTCCTTGTTGGTGTCGAGAAGCTCGATGCGCCGGGCCATGCGCCGCTCGCGCCGCATATCACGCCAGGAGCGGCGCGCGCCGTCGCCGCGGCGCGTCTCGGCGCCGCGCGCCGCGCCGCCGGGGCCGGGGCCGGCGCCCTGAGACATCATGCCGGGGCCCATGCCGGGGGGCGGGCCGCCGCGCTCCTGCGCGCCGGCGGAGAAAGCGGCCAGCGCCAGCGCCACCGTGGCGATGGCGGTCAGCGATCCGGTCGTGGTCAGCCTCTTGATCATCGTGAACTCTCCTCGAAGGGGCATCGCGGGATCGGGGGATCTCCCGCGCTGCGGCGTTACGCATGCCTCCTTACACGGCGGGCCCGTGAAAATACTGTCGCACGAAGCCGGCTATTTTAGGGCAGGAGGAAAGAAGGTGGTATTCCAAAGAGTTACGCCGCCATCCCGCGGGGCCGGTGAATGGACGTCCCGCTTTCACGAAAGACGTGGTAAAAACGCATCCGGACGGTAGTGCCGGACAGGGAGGTGACCCATGGCCGATCCGCTACATACCACCGGCCTCGACCACGTCGTATTGCGCTGCCGGGATACCGCCGCGTCCCGGGATTTCTACGTGAACGTCCTGGGCATGCGGGTCGCCCACGAGTCCGAGGCCTATGTCTTCCTGAGATGCGGAGGCCAGACGCTGGCCCTGTTCCGCTCCGCCGAGGGCCTGCCGTCGGGGCGGCTGGAGATGGACCACGTCGCGTTCACCGTCGGCGAGAGCTTCGATGACACCCTCGCCCGGCTCGATGCCCACGGCATCGGGGTCGAGACCCGGGCGGGCGATCCGCGGTGCATCTATCTCGGCGACCCCGACGGCCACCGCATCCAGATCCTGGCCTCCGGATAGGCGGCCGCGGGACCCTCACAGGCGGGCGACGCTAGCGCGGGACGGCCGCATCCCTGAGCCAGAGGATGAGATCCCGGCCCATGCCCTGACCCTCGTCGGTGAAGCCGAGGAACCACACCAGCGCCAGCCCCAGGACGATGATGAGAATGCTGATATTTCGCTTCATTTCCGGGCACCATGAGAAAATCGGGCGGTTCTTCCCAAAGGCTCAGCGACATTGAACGGAAGCGACTGAGGTTTTTCAACACAATAAGCAGGAAATAATCAAATATAATCAAAAGCCTAAGGATAAGATGGCGAACCCGAGGAAGCTACTATAGGAGGAAACGGATGGCAGCCATGATCGATGCCGACACCCATGTGCGCGAAGGCTATTTTCTCGACGAGGTCTACAAGCTCTCGGGCGCATTCGCCGACCGCACGCCGCGCCGGGTCAGAGACGGCGCCTATCACGAGATCAAGTTCGAATACGATCTCGAGCCCTGGGGCAAGGAGGTGGAGAAGTTCGGCGGCCACCGCCAGCTCTACGGTCCCGACCGCCAGGGCGGTCGCATCGCCGATATGCAGCCGGGCGGCCATGACCGGGAGAAACGCGTGAGCGACCTCGCCGCCTCCGGCGTCGAGAAACAGGTCCTGTTCTGCACGGGATCGGCGATCCCGACCCTCAACGAGGGGCCGCTCGGCCTAGCGCTCTGCGAAGCCTACAACAACTGGATCGCGAAGTTCGTCACGGGGTATGAAGACAGCCTCTACGCCACGGCGGTGATGCCGGGCGGCTATCCGGAAGGGATGGCGGGCGAGCTCCGCCGCGCGGTGCGCGAGCTCGGCATCCGGGCCGCGCATATCTCCGGCTTCTCGCTGACCCGCTGCGCCGACGATCCCGCCTTCGATGATTTCTACGCTACCGCCGAGGAGCTCGACGTGCCGCTCTTCGTCCACCCGGCCTCGCGCGGACCGCTCGCCAACAGACACAAGAACTTCTGGCAGATGCACGCTCTCGCCCGGCCGACCATGGCCGCGGACACGCTCGTGTCCTTCGTCATCGGCGGCGTGTTCGAGAGGTTCCCCAAGCTCAAGGTGGCGTTCTTCGAATGCTCCGCCGCCTGGATGCTCTACTGGATGGACCGAATGGACATGGGCCACGGCTACCTCAACCAGGATTACGCGCCCGAGCTCACCCTGAAGCCGTCCGACTACGTCAGGCGCAACTGCTGGCTCACGGTGGAATCCAACGAGAAATGCCTGCCGGAAGCGTTCGAGGAGATCGGCGCGGATCGGCTGATGATGTCGTCGGACTACCCCCACTGGGATTGCGGCTTCCCGGCCTGCGCCGAGGAGGCGGCAAGCCGTACCGACCTGAGCCAGGCCCAGCGCGAACGCCTGACCCGGACCAACATCGCCGAGCTGCTGAAGATCGCCTGAGCGCGAAAGGCACGGAAGCCGGCGCCGGACGGCACGCACCTCAGGCGATGGTGTCGGCTCCTGCCTGGGCGACGGGCTCGTCGTTCTCGCCGATGCCGGAGACGCCGACGCCGCCGACGCACTTGCCCTGGTAGAACACGGGCACGCCGCCGCGCACGGCGATGGCGTTGGGAAAGGTCAGGAAACCCGGACGCTCCTTGACCCGGTCCTCGAGCGCCGCGGTGGGCCGTTCGCGGATCGCCGCCGTGCGCGCCTTGCCGGTGGCCATGTCGACGCTGCCCGGGCCCTGGCTGTCGGCCCGTTCCAGGTAGAGCAGCTGTCCCCCCTCGTCGACCACGGCGATGGTCGCCCCGACCCCCAGTTCCGCCGCCCGCGCCTTGCAGGCGGCGACGATGGCCTGGACCTCCACCGAGGACAGGCAAAGTTTCGTCAGCATGCCGCTACCCCTTCGATCCCGAGGCCCCTGTCACCGGGCCTTCTCCGCCTCCCAGCCCGCGACCCAGACTGCCGCGGTGTCGGCGGCGATATGGGCAAGCGGGGTCGGGACACCCTCGACCTCGGCGAGGCGCGCGGCCAGGCCGACATCCTTGTTCATGAGGTTGCTCGCGGGACGGGGGCGGGCATGGTTGCCCACCAGCTCGAACGCGCGTTCCCAGCGCGACAGGGTCGATCCGCCGTCCTCGGCCACCGCCATCTCGAGGAAGGTGGCGAGGTCGAGGCCGCCGGCCTCCACCATGTTGAGGGTTTCCGCCAGCACCACCCGCTCGGCGGCGTTGATGAAGTTCTTGGCGATCTTGGCGACATTGCCGGCCCCCACCGGACCGAAATGCCAGACCGCCTTGCCGAGCGCCTCAAGCTGGGGCCTGGCGCGGGCCACGGCTTCGTCGGGGCCGCCCACGAGCCACACCGCGTCCCCGGCGGCGACCACCCTCGGGATGGCGGTCACCGGCGCATCGATCGCCGTCACCCCCCTGCCCCCGGCGGCGGCGGCCATGCGCCGCGTGGTCGCCGGCATGATGGTGGAATGCAGAAGGACGAGCGTGCCTTCGCCCGCCCCCTCGAGCACGCCGTTCGCGCCGACCATGACGTCGCGCACCTCCTCGTCGGTGCGCACGAAGACATGGACCGTCTCCACGCCGGACGCGGCCTCGGCGGGCGAGGCCGCCGGCTTGGCGCCGGCCTCCGCGGCCCGGGCGACGGCCTCGGGATTGACGTCATAGGCCTGGGCCACGCGGCCGGCCAGATTGATACGCGTGAGCAGTGCGCTCCCCATGGCGCCGGTGCCGATCAGGCCAACGGTCTCCGTCATGAGTTCTCCTCCCCTTGATGATTGTTCTATCGGCGAACTTCCGGCGCCAGACTATCACCCGCCGCACGCCTTGCAAACGCGGCGGGCGGCCCCCCGCGCCAGGGCAATCGCTTGAATGAGGGGGATTGGAGATTCCCAAAGGGCGGGAATGGTGATTCATAGGGTGCTCCTCAGCGAAGGAGCAGAGCTATGGCCTCACCGACCCGTGCGGTTTCGTTTTTGG